>Ga0070738_10001366_pt1 | contig 50154 bp, 48 predicted proteins | sample Coa_R2_2_FD_66446 | JGI IMG/M metagenome (GOLD analysis project Ga0070738, IMG submission 66446) | Surface soil microbial communities from Centralia Pennsylvania, which are recovering from an underground coalmine fire - Coalmine... | ecosystem: Environmental > Terrestrial > Soil > Unclassified ... | reverse complement strand
AAATGCCGGCAATTCTTCCTCAGTGACCCGCAAACGAGTGACGAACTGGAAAACGTCGTGCCATCGCTCGTCATCCCGCGTGTCGAGCCCTTTTATGAAATCCTGCACCCGTGCCCGCGCCGTAGCCGTAAGCTCGCCTGGCGGGGTAACGGCGTCCTTACGGCTGGCCAGAACGGGCTGCGTGGTGAAAGAAGTGCCAAAGGTGATCCAGCCGCTGATCAGGTCTTCCACCGCCTGGTCGGTGCGGCCGCGGAGTTCCCAATCGCGCTGCCGGATCCACGTGTCCCAGGCGCCGGCGCTCCCAAAGTCCGGCATTCTTTCGCCAGTATTGGCGATGTTCACCGTAAGCGGCTGGATCTGTTGCCAGCGAAGGTAGCGGACGCCTTGCCCGTGAAGTCCGCACAGGCTGGCAGAACAGAGGATTAGGACCCGCCGCGTCATGAATAGCGAATTACTATTCTAAACAGCGGCGAGCCGTTGGCGTCGAGGCCTCGGCGTCAGAACCTGGCGCGGCTATTCGCGGTGATGCCGCTTGTAGCGGTCGTAAATATATCCGGTCGCCCCGCCGGCCACCGCGCCGATACCCGCGCCTTTTCCGCCACCGGCAAGAGCGCCCACCAGGGCTCCGCCGCCTGCGCCGACACCCACGCGCTTCAGTGTCCGCACGTGCCTTCTATGGCGTGCATAGGAAGGCGAGTAGTATGTGCGCCGGTAATGGCGGTTATGCCGGTAAACAACGGCTGCCGAACTCGAGACCGGCACGAGCATCCACAGTGCAAGTAAGAAGAAAGCAATCAATTTGCGCATAGTGCAACCATCCTGGTTTAGGCAGTGCACATTATGTGCCAAGTTAACACGCTGTCACTACTTTCCGAACGTCCAGTCGATTCCGGCCATTGGAACAAAATCGTGGAGCCATCCGTGAATGCGGGCGCCTGACGCAGCAGCAAAAAGCTTTTCAGGAAACGGTGTTAGGTAATAGCGAACGTCCACACGAAACAGCCAGTGTTCGCTAATCAAGGCCTTCAGCCCGCCGCCCGCGCTGAATAGCCCTTCCACTTGGCTTGCGTGGGTGAGCATGGCAAAATTGCCAAGCGATTGCGAAAGAGGCTCGCTGTCGGTGATCATGTACCGTTTTATTCCCGCGCCTGCGGCGGCGTACGGACGAATCTTAGTTCCGCGAGGCGTAGCATAGACCAAAAAATCATAGTGAATCGCGTGAGTTTGACCGTCCATGTTGACTTGACGTCCGCCCGATCGCAGTTGCGCTTCGTCACCTCGATACGTATATCGAAGTTCACCGCCGAAGTAGTTTCCAACGTTCTGGCCGAGCACGGCGCTGGCGGCCACACGCGGCGCGAATCCCGCCTCAGCCGAGCCGCCGGCATTGGTTATTGTGGCGTTGTTATAAAAGCCGTATCCGGCCGCGCCACCGACAGACCAGGACTGGGCGAAACAGCCGCAGGCTACCAGCATGGAAGGGAAAAGGAATCGAAAGGACATGCCACCTCGCTAGTACCGATTTTAGGCCGGGCTGCCGAGCCAAAGCACTACCACGATTACCTTAGTTTCTCGGCTCGGGGCACGAGAATCCAAGCGCTCTGAGCGGATGCGTAGTACTCCAGGCTGCAGCGCGCACAGGTCAAGTCCTCACAAGGCGCGGAATATCCTTAGGCTCTTCTTCTGCTTTGACTGGTACTACAGATCCAGTGATCAGCCGTGCCCCGCGATTGTAGGTCAGGTAGAGAAACCCCCAATGTATGAACACCAGCACGCGGTTGGAAAACTCGACCAGGTACATCAGATGGATGAATAGCCAGACGAACCAGGCTACCAAGCCCGAGATGTGGAGGCCCCGCAGATCCGCTACAGCCGCCGCGCGTCCGATTACCGCTAAGCTTCCCTTATCGAAGTACCGGAATGGCAGTAAGGTTTCGCCGCGCAGCCGCTTTTGGATGAACTTCGCAACGTAAGCGCCGCCTTGCATGGCGACCTGCGCCACACCCGGCAGTGGTTTGCCATCTTGTTCGAAGTGCGCCAAGTCGCCGAGCACAAAGATTTCCGGGTACCCGGGCACGCTCAAGTCTTGATTCACGAACACGCGGCCGCCACGGTCACGCTTTGCGCCTGCCCGGCTTTCCAGCACTTTGCCAAATGAGGACGCTTGCACACCGGCCGACCAGATTACCGTTCGGGCGCGAATTCGTTCGACGCCGTCGCTGGTCTTGACGGCAACACCGGTCGCATCGACGTCCGTCACAAGCACGTTCGTTCGCGTCGTTACACCCAGCTTAATGAGCGATGCCTCCGCCTTTGCCGAAAGATCGGGAGGATAGCTTGGAAGTACGCGGACGCCGCCTTCGAGTAGCAGGATCACGGCGTCTTGCGGGTTAATGGAGCGGAAATCACGGCGTAGCGTGTCGTGCGCAATCTCGCCGAGAGCCCCTGCCAATTCCACACCGGTTGCGCCGGCGCCGACAAGCACGAAGGTCAGCCATTCGCGGCGTTTTTCGGGATCCTGTTCACGCTCCGCGGCTTCAAACGCGTACAGAATTTTATGCCGGATGGCGGTGGCTTCTTCAATCGTTTTCAGGCCGGGGGCGGACTGCTTCCATTCGTCATGGCCAAAATAGGAATCGGTCGACCCCGTAGCCACGATCAGCGAGTCGTATTCAATCTCGCCTTCCGCCAGAATCACGCGACGCCGGTGCGGATCCAGATCCACTGCCTCGCCAAGTAGCACCTGCGTATTCTGTTGCCGGCGAAAAACGGAGCGCAAGGGTGAGGCAATCTCACCGGGTGACAATGATCCCGTAGCAACCTGGTAAAGCAGCGGCTGGAAGAGGTGGAAATTGCGGCGGTCGAGGAGGGTGACTTGAACGGGCGCTCGCTTCAGAGCTTTGGCCGCGTACAGGCCGCCAAATCCGCCGCCCAGAATCAGCACTCGATGCTTCGCTTCCATGCAGCACCTCCGCGCTCGAAATTGTTAGATGCTCCGCCCACTATCATGGGTTCAGCATGAAATATCGGCCGCTTGGCAGGACCGGCTTTCGAGTTAGTGAGATCGGATACGGAGCGTGGGGCATCGGCGGTAATTTGTGGCAGGGCGGCTCCGACGATGAGGCGCTGCGGGCCTTGCACCGCGCAATTGAATTGGGCGTCAATTTCATCGATACGGCCCTGGTTTACGGGAACGGCCACAGTGAGAAGCTGGTGGGCAAGGTGATTCGCGATGCACGGCATCGCATGTACGTGGCCACGAAGGTTCCACCGAAGAATCGCTTCTGGCCGGCGCGGCCCGGCATCGGCATCCAAGAGGTCTTTCCCTTCGAGTACATCGTCAACTGCACCGAAGAGAGCCTGCGCAATTGAAGCTCGACACCATCGACCTGCAGCAGTTGCATGTCTGGAATCCCGAATGGCTGCAGCAAGACGAGTGGCAAAGAGCGTTCGAAGAGCTGAAAATTTCGCGAAAGGGTGCGCGCGGTGGGTGTTTCCATCAACGATCATCAGCCAGACTCGGCGTTGGATTTGATCCGCACCGGACACATCGACGCGGTCCAGGTCATCTACAACATTTTCGATCAGAGCCCGCAGCGAAACCTGTTTGGACTGGTGCAGCAAATGAATGTCGGGGTGCTGGCGCGAGTGCCGCTGGACGAAGGTGCGTTAACCGGGACCATTACCGAACAGACGGAGTTCGATCCCAAGGATTTTCGCGCGGCGTAGTTTCGCGGCGATCGGAAAAAACAAGTTGTGGAGCGTGTGAGGGCGTTGGAGCGTGACTTGGCCGGTTTAGATGGGAACCTCCCGGAATTAGCGCTGAGGTTTGTGCTATCCCATCCCGCGGTATCGACGGTAATTCCGAGGATGCGGACCGTGCGAAACGTGGAGCGAAATGCGGCAGTACCCGACAAAGGACCGTTGGACACGCGGACCCTGGAGACTCTGAAGAGGCATACGTGGGAAAAGAATTTTTATGCGTAGCCCGGAAGCGACGCGCACGAGAGTGCAGCGTGGAATTTTTGCTTACGAATGCACGGCAATGTACAACGTTTGTGCTCCATTGGTCCCCACCAAATTCACTGTCAGCGGCACCAGGTCGTTATCGGGCACAGGTGGCACCACGACGTTGAACTGATATAGCCCTACGTAGCCGGGCGCCAAACCCTCGTAAGTGAACATTGCTGGAGTTTGGCCGAATAGGACTTGTAGCGGTAGCGCGAGTTTGGTGTTGGCCGGCGCGATGAAACCGGCCGGTGAAGGCGGAATCACCAATCCGAACCCGATGCCGTATAGGACGATCGTTTCGCCCGGCTTTGCGGGCCGGGAGTTAACCCCCGCGATTGCACCTGTCGGAAGAACGTAGCTGCCATCCGGCAACAAAGCGGTCACATACTGTTTTCCGTTTACGACGAACGATGGCGGCGCGAGCAGCCCCGGCTGCACTCCTTTGACCATCACACTGAATGGCGCGCTTGCAACGCCGTTGTTGTTCACAACGATATTTACGTTGCCTCCGGTGGGAATGTCCGACGGCACTTGGACGTTGACTTGGCCAGGGCTGGATTGAATGTAGCCGACAAAAGCCTTTTCCCCATTGATCGTGACCTCGACATGATCGATATCTGTCGGAGCAGCAATGCCGTTGAAGTCACTGGATGCCCAGCTTCGCGTGTCGGGCGCAAGGTTCGAACCATAAATTTCAATCCAGGTTCCGGGCGTAATCGTGGTGAACGCGCCAAAGGCGCCGGCGCTGATGACGGAGGTAATGATCGGCGTGCCAGTGCCGCCCCAACAGTTGCCGAACGCGTCGATGGTGTAGAACTTGGTGGGAGATCCGATCCCAATGTAGACGCGCCCTGGCGTGTTCCATTGCGGCAGCGCGGGCAGGGTTGGATCGAATTTACCGTCGGGGATCAAGTCCCCGGTACCCTGGAGCACAGCTTGCAGATTAATCGGGCCGCCCTTTGCGATTTCGATCAGGAAAGTTGTGAGATTCCCGATAGTAGGTGTGTAGCCTATACTGGCATCGCCAACGACGTTGCTATACGTCTGCGTCGATCCGCCGGACGTAAGCGTAAAATCGCCGAAGAAAATCAAATTCGTGTTGTGGCCGCCCTGGCCGTCAGGGTTGGGACCACTCAGCGAGACCACCGAATTGATTTTGACCGTGAGACTCACAGCGTTCTGGCAGCTCGAAAAGCTGTAAGTTTGCGCCGCAGCCGGCCGGACCAGGGCTACCAGTGGAAAGCCCAAGAGGACGAGCTTAACGGCTTGCGTTCTGAGGGAAAGCATACATGTCTATGGGCGAACGGGACGAAATCTTTCAAGTGGCCATTCCGCCGCCGCCCTCCAGCGAGACCGGCGTTCTCCAAGGGTTCTGCAAGAAGGCGCAGGGCTGCCCTGCCCTGCTATGATGAAGGCGGAGGTTTTCCCCCATGGGTCCCGTCGGTGTGCAGGAGATGGTCGTTATTTTCCTGGTCGCACTGCTCCTGTTCGGCCCCAAGAAGCTGCCGGAACTGGGCAAAACGATCGGAAAAGCGATCACGGAGTTTCGCCGCGCCCAGAGCGAACTCAAAGCCACATTCGAAAGCCACATGCGAGAGTTGGAGAAGGAAAACGAGTCCATCAAAGAAGTTACTCGCAGCTACACCAACGAGATTTACAACAACTTCGCCGAGTATGACTCGTCCTATAGCGACGCGGCAGCCTATCAGGCTCCCTCGCAAACACCCACTACTGCAAGTCCATCCACTGTAAGCGCATCCGCACCTCAGGGCGCTGAATCCACCGTACCTGTTGTTGAGCACCCGGCGAATGGAACCGTGCCGCGCAGTCCAGCTTCGGAATCGATTTCCCATCCGACCCATCCGAGCGCACCGGAACATTCGGTCAATAGCTAGTACGGAAAAGAAGTAAACACAGCATGGATGACGATAAGCAGGGAGTTCCGACTCCCGACGGTGAGGCACCATACCAGGTCCGGGTGGGCGGCGGTGAAGCCGCGTTGACCCCATCCATGGAGGTGGTTCCGGTGGCGGTTGCACCGCCGCCCCCGCCCCCACCGCCGCCGCCCGCCCCTCCGAGCACGCCCGAAGAGGAAGAAGAGCAAGGCATGCTGCGCATGTCCTTCATGGAGCACTTGGAGGAACTGCGCGGCCGGATCATCAAGGCCGTGTACGGCTTGGTAGTGGCCTTCGTTATCAGTCTGGTTTACGCCGGCAAGCTTTGGGATATCATCAGCGACCCGGCTGTGGAAGCCTTAAAGCACCTGCACGTCGACCCGCCCGAACTGGCACAGCTCACTCCCATGGAAGGCTTCTCGATCATTTGGGTCAAACTGCCACTGCTGTGCTCGCTTTTCATCGCTTCACCCTGGATTGTGTACCAAATCTGGGCCTTCATTGCTCCCGGCCTGTACAAGAAGGAACGGCGCTGGGCGCTCCCGTTTGTGTTGATTACCGCCGGTCTTTTTATAATCGGCGGCTTGTTCGCTTACTTCTTAGCCTTCCGCTTCGGACTAGAATTCCTGCTCGGCATCGGCATGAGCAATCATGTCCGGCCAGTGGTTTCGATCACGGAATATTTCGACCTGTTCATGAACGTGACGCTCGGGGTCGGGCTCATTTTCGAGCTGCCGGTCCTGATCTTCCTGCTCACGCTGCTGCACATCGTCTCCCCGCGCTTTCTGCTGCGGCATTCACGTTATGCCATCCTGATCATCGTAATCGCTGCGGCCATCATCACGCCGACACCCGACGTGGTCAACCTCATGCTCTTCGCGGTGCCAATGTGCGCGCTGTACTTTGTGGGGGTCTTTCTAGGTGTCCTGGTGGTACTACGCCGCGAGGGGCAGAGTTTCCCCTGGAAGACAGCCATTCGGATCTGTGTAATCGTTGCGTTGGTACTGGCCGCGCTCTATGGCCTCTTCTCTTATTTCCATCTGCACCTGCAGCGGGCCTGGCCTTACATTACGCGCTAGAGTACTGCAAGAGCGGGACTGGAATTTGAGTCGAAAATCGCCTAACATGAGAGACAACTCTCCCATGGATGTCGAAAGAACGCTCCGCGAGCTGTATAGCGAGAAGAAGATTTTAGACTCAGCCATCTCAACGCTGGAGCGCCGTTTGCGGCAAAACCTCCGCACAAATGGGCCGAATCGGCGCGGGCGGAGGAACATGAGCGCGGAGGAGCGCCGCGCCGTTTCGGAGCGCATGACACGTTACTGGGAAGCCCGGCGCGCCCAAGCACAGGCACTGGAGTCCGCGGCCTCGGCGGCCGCGCGTTCCTCTGGCGACTGATCAGCCTTTAAAAAACCACAGCCAAAAGTACTGGTCGCCCGCGCCGTGCCGGTAGCGTGGCTCAAAACCGCAGCGCAGTGCCATGTCAATCGCCTGCTGCTCTGAAAATCCAACCCCCAACCATGTGTCGTCAGGCCGCGTTTGAACGGTGCTGTCGCCCTGGACTTGAAACTTAAACAGAGCCCCGGGCCGTAGCAGCCGGTTCACCTCGCGCACATAATTCTCGATGATTTCGCGGCTAGGAATGTGCTGAAACACGATCGAGGAGAATGCGAAATCAAATTCCAGTTCCGGCACGACGCTCAGATCCTTGCCATTGTTCTGGTAGACGAACGCACGCGGGTAGTCTCGCAGGGAAGCCTTCGCCAACCGCACCATTTCGCCGCTCACGTCCACGGCGTGCACTTCCCCGAAGACGCGGGCCAAGGCCCGAGTAACGCGCGCCGCTCCGCAACCAATCTCGAGCACGCGCATTTCGGACGGCTCTTTGCCCTGGCAGATATTGATCATGTCCGTCTGAATCTCTTCGGCCACGGTCTTCTCGCCGGAGGCGAAGAAGTCCTGGTCCGACCAATCCGTGCTGCCGGTATGAACGTAGTGCCGAGCGTTTTCGCGGGCCCGGGCGTCCCAGTCGTGCCGCATCTTTTCGAGTTGTTGTTCCATGCTGATCTCGCTCATGGCCCGATTTCAAAATAGTAACCATTGTCCCATATGGGCGCAATCGCTTGACACGCATCAGTGCGTCTTGTCATCTCGGCTTCTGCCACGGCGACGCTCGACCGATTTCAGCCCGGTACTGGGGCGGCCTGACTTGGATGACCGCGGCCTCGAAACGCGATACTTCATCGACGATCCGTGCCGCGAAACGTTTAAGTACTGGAACTATCGCAGCAGCAAAATGCTCGTTATGTATTGACGTTGAAGGGCTTCTCAGATTAGATTCTTATAGGCGTCCACACATGGAGCAACGAAAAGCGCAAAGATTCGACCTGCGTCTCCCCGTCGAGCTCGTTCGCGGGGGAGCGCGATCCCTCTCAGAGGTGGGCGAAACCAGAAATTTGAGTTCGGTTGGCGTCCTTTTTCATTCAGACGCGCGCCTACGAGTCGGCGAGCCGGTGGAATATGTAATCACGCTTCCAACTTCCCCTCCCGGGGATCAGGTCCGCATTCATTGCCTGGGGAAGGTGGTTCGATTCGCGCGCAAAACGGAAGTCGCTGCCACGCTGGAACGCTACGAATTCGTGCGCTAAGCCGCGGCCAATTCAGTAAGGATTTGTAAAGCGGCTTGCTTGCCGCGCTCTCCAACTTCTCCCACCGGGCCGACGCAAGCTGGGCATCCTACCTCGCACGGGCACGACCTGATCACATCCAACGCGCCCGTAAGGAGCTTCGAAGTAAGCCGGAACAGCGGCTGGCTTTGACCAATACCGCCCGGATACTTGTCGAACAAGAACAGGTCTGGCTCGAAAAGGCGCGTGCCCTTTGAAATATCTTCGGAGATCGCGACTCCGAGGTCGCGCGGGTCAGACATGAGTAGTAGCGCCGCTACTGTCCGGAGCACGTTGGCAGTGCCGGTCAAACCCTGCTGCTTTTCCGAAGGCGTGAGCCCAGGAAAGCGCGCCAGAAAATCGGTTGGAAAATGCAGCCAGAACGCAGTAGTATGCATTTCCTGTTCGGGCATGGAGAGATTACCCGCGCCGATGTTCTCGAGGGTGTAGAACCGGATCTTCTTAAAACCTACTACTTGGGTGTTCACCCGCACATCGCCGTGGAGGGCACGCGCGCCGTTTACGTCACGCGATTCGAATGGCTCGAGTTCTTTGACCTGAGTGTAGTCGATCGCGTCGGTAAAGTAGTCCGAATCGACGCGGCGCACGTACGCTTTGCGCCCGTCGTAGTCGAACCTTTCCACCTGATATTCGCGCGCCTCGTGGAGGTAAATCGCTTTTCCGTGGAGAGTGGTGAGTGCTGTGGAGAACGAAACCTGGGCGATCACTTCGTGATCGTTGGTGGTGTCTACCACGACGAAGTTGTCGCTTGATACAGCACGCAGGCTCACGGCATCGGCGGGATAGGTATCCGAGGTCCAATGCCAGCAGCCGGCGGAGTGGTGCAGGAGCCCGGCCTCCTCGCCGAGAAACCGGCACAGCTCCGTCGTATCGTGCGGTCCGAATTTCTCGCCGTCATGAATCGGCAGTTCGAACGCGGCGCACTTCAGGTGGCTCACAAGAATTTCGAGGTTATCGGCGTTGATATAGGCGTGCTCGGGCGAGCGGTCGAAGAAATACTCAGGATGCTCGATCACATACTGGTCGAGGGGCGCGCTGGAGGCGACCATGACAGCCAATGATGTGGTTTGCCGCCGCCCTGCGCGGCCGGCACGCTGCCAGGTGGAGGCGATCGATCCGGGGTATCCAGCCATCACCACGGCATCGAGCGAGCCGATGTCAATGCCGAGCTCCAGGGCATTGGTGGCAACTACCGCGTGAATGTCACCGCTACGGATCTTGCGTTCGATCTCGCGCCGCTCGCGCGGCAGGTAGCCGCCGCGATATCCGCGCACGGTGTCGCCCGGCAGAGGGCCGCGCTCGCAGGCGTCGCGCAGGTATTTGAGCAGAATCTCAGTGGCCAGCCGGCTGTTGGCGAAGACCAGCGTTTGCTGGTGGCGCTCGATAAACTCGGTCGCGATGCGGCGCGTTTCATGCAAATAGCTGCGGCGGATTCCGAGCTGCTTATTGACGACCGGCGGGTTGTAAAAAACGAAGTATTTCTCGCCGCTGGGCGCGCCGTTGCGGTCTACCAGATCGAAGGGTGACTCGGTCAACGCCTCAGCAAGTTCTTTGGGATTGGCAATTGTAGCCGAGCAGCAGATGAATTGCGGCTTCGATCCGTAGAATTCACATATGCGCCGCAGGCGCCGCAGCAGATTCGCCATGTGGCTGCCGTACACGCCGCGATACGAGTGCAACTCGTCAATCACGACATAGCGGAGGTTTTCGAAACACTTTACCCATTTGGTGTGGTGCGGCAGCACACCGCTGTGCAGCATGTCCGGATTGGTCAGGATGATATTGGCGCGCTCGCGAATGGCCCGGCGCGCGTCCTGGGGCGTATCGCCATCGTAAGTGAAGGCGCGGATTCCCGAGTCCATGGCGTCCAGCGCCGTTTGAAGCTCCTGCAGTTGATCCTCGGCCAGCGCCTTGGTGGGAAACATGTAAATGGCGCGTGCGCCCGGTTCTTCGGTGATGCGTTGGAGGACGGGAAGGTTATAGCAGAGCGTTTTTCCGCTGGCGGTCGGCGTGACGACAGCCACGTTCTTCCCCTCGAGCGAAAGGCGCACGGCTTCGGCTTGGTGGGCGTACAGGCGGGGAATGCCACGCGATTCCAGGACAGCGCGGATCGCCGGAGCGATGCGCTCCGGAATAGCCGCGTACTCGCCCTCACGCGCCGGTTGATGGCGGATGGCGCGAATCGGGGAATCCGGGTCTGCCATCCACTGCTCGAAGCGCGCGACCGACGTTTCCACCCCCGTAGCTCGGGTGACGCCGAAAGCCGTCCCGTCCGATAAGCCGAGTGACAGGTTCATTGCTGTTCGCCTTTTCTTTGCCTAGCTTACACGAAAACAATGCTCAAGTCTATTGTTTCGGCGTCGCCAACCAACGTGCCGTTGAGACGCGCTCGGCTACAATTCGGTTGTGCAGCTCACGTTCACCGACTGGCTCGTCGTCGCGCTTTATTTCGCGTTCAACCTTGCGATCGGGCTGTACTATAAGCAGCGGGCCGGCCGGAGCGTGAGCGAGTTTTTTCTGTCCGGCCGCAATGTTCCCTGGTGGCTGGCCGGAACTTCTATGGTGGCCACCACGTTCGCAGCCGATACGCCCCTTGCGGTGACCGGCATGGTCGCGATGGGCGGCATCGCTGGCAACTGGCTCTGGTGGAATTTCGTGGCTAGCGGCATGCTGACTGTGTTCTTCTACGCGCGGCTGTGGCGGCGGTCCGGCGTGATGACCGACATTGAGTTTTCCGAAATCCGGTACTCGGGCAAGCCTGCCGCATTTCTGCGGGGCTTTCGCGCGCTTTATTTAGGCATCCCGATCAACTGCATTATTCTCGGGTGGGTCAACCTAGCCATGGTGAAAATCCTGGGGTTGGTGCTGGGGGTCAGTAAATTTCAAGCGCTGCTGATCGTTATGGGCATGATCGCCCTCACTTCATTCATATCCACGCTGTCGGGCCTCTGGGGCGTGCTGGTCACCGACATGTTCCAGTTCGTGATCAAAATGGGCATGGTCACAGCGCTGGCGGTCTTCGCGGTGGAAGCGGTTGGAGGAATCGACGGCCTGAAGGTAAAGCTCGCGGCGGTGGACCAGGCGCGCGGCGTTGTAAAAGGCGGCCACGGCTCGGTTCTCAATTTTATACCCGACCTGAATTCGGCGTGGATGCCGATGATCACGTTTCTTGTTTACATCTCTATGAACTGGTGGTCCACTTGGTATCCGGGCGCGGAGCCGGGCGGTGGCGGCTATATTGCGCAGCGGATGTTCAGCGCTAAGGACGAAAAGAATTCGCTGCTGGCGACGCTGTGGTTCAATATCGCGCATTACGCGGTGCGGCCTTGGCCGTGGGTGCTGGTGGCGCTGGCTTCGCTGATCTTATTCCCCGGCCTCGCAGATCCCGAGACCGGGTACATTCGCGTCATGATTGCCTATCTGCCGCCCTCCTTGCGCGGGCTCATGATCGCTGCCTTCGCCGCCGCCTATATGTCGACCATTGCGACCCAGCTGAACTGGGGCGCGAGCTATCTGGTCAACGATTTCTATCGCCGGTTCTGGGAAAGGAACAAAAGCGAGCGGCACTACGTTGTCGTCTCGCAATGGGCGACGGTTTTTTTGACACTGGTTTCCGCGGCGGTGACGTTCTATATGGATTCGATTGCGGGTGCCTGGAAGCTACTGCTGGTTACGGGCGCCGGAACAGGGGGCGTGCTGCTGCTGCGCTGGTACTGGTGGCGCATCAACGCCTGGAGCGAAGTCTCGGCAATGATCTCCGGGTTCGTTGTATCGCTGGCGCTGCAAGCCGGTTGGGGGCTGGACCGCGATCAGCCGCGCGATTTCGCCTGGATCATGATCGTAACGGTTTCGATCACGACGGCGGTTTGGCTGGTGGTCACGTTCCTGACCTCGCCGGAATCGAAAGAGACCCTGATCGCCTTCTACCGGCGCACACACCCTTCGGCGGCCGGATGGCGGCCCATCGCTGCTCTCGCGCCGGATGTCCGTCCTTCCACAGGCGGTCTTTACAACCTGCTGGACTGGATCTGCGGCTGCGTGTTGATCTACGGCGTGCTGTTCGGAACCGGAAAGCTGATCCTAAAGGATTTTGTATCCGGCTCGCTGCTCATGGGCGCCGGAATCGTGGCCGGCGCGATCATCTACTGGGATCTCTCGCGGCGCGGTTGGAGCTCAGTCGTGGATTGATCACTGTTGCTGCCGGCCTGAATTGCCGGGCTGAGGCATTTTCTTCAAGAATTCCACTAATGCCTGGCGCTCCTCTGGATCAATCTTGCCGTTCTTGTTCTTGTCAAACGCGTTAAAGATAAACTTCATCTGCGTTCGCATGCGCGCCGGAATCTCATCGAACTCAAGCATTCCGTCCAGGATCGAGGCCAGAAACTGCGCGTCGGCATCGCGCTGGAATTCCGCGACCTCGGCTTCCTTGTCCAGAGTCAACTGCACGAAAGTGAACGCCATCTCATTCGTGGTCTGCTCGCCGAACTTCACCTCGCGCGGGGGATTACTGGGATTTCGCGGATTCGCAGCGGAATTGTCGTAGACATACGTCATCGAGATCTCCGTGCCTTTCGGGAGCTTAACCGGATCGGAAAAGCGATAGGAGCCCTGCCAATTAAAATCCCAATCCTTGATCCAGATGAGCGGCTGCACGGTACCGTCCGGCAGTTTTGCATCCACCTTCATGTCCTTACATAGATAGTGGGCGTGCGGAAAAACACTGATCGCCTCGGCATCCATGGGAACCGTGGCCGACGCCTTCACGACGTAATGGTCGTCACCGGCAGGAATGTCGATGCTCGCGTTCCCCACCGTCATGAGGGTCAACCCTTTCACGGGCGGAGTTTTCGAAAACCTGATTCCCACTCTTGACGAGTCCTGTTCGGGTTTTCCGGACAGATGATAGTGGATCTGCATGACCAGATCCGCGCCTTTCGGAATCACTTGCGCCACGCCGTCCGGATAATGAACAGGAGTGGCGCCAGGGGCCCAGCCACCCAGCCCACCCGATATCGCAAGACCGGGACCGCCGACACAGCTATAGCCTTCTCCGGGGACCTTCTCGCGGTTTTTTGCCTGTCCGGTTTTATCGAGAAATAGAATTGCGTGATGCACAATGCGCCGATTGCCGGGGCGGAACTCCACTTCGGAAGCGTATTCTTCCTGCGCGGCGTTCAGCGGAATCACAAAACAGCGGAACACATCCGGTCCCTCGGCTGGCAGCGAATAGGGCTGCGGCATTGCAACTACCTGGTCGGGCTCCCCGATTTGCCAACCGCTAGTGAACTTAGGGGGCGTGGGCTTCTGCCCGGGGTCGCCTTCCGGAGCGCCGTTAGCGGCCCACTCGCGGATGATCGCGATTTGCTGATCGGTGAGACGGCGCTCATTCTGGAAGTGTCCATATCCAGGCTCGGCCTTCCAAGGAGGCATGAAATGCGCCTGTGTGACGGCGGCGATTTGCTTGGCGCGCTTGGCGGCATCCTCATAAGTCAGGAGCGAAAAGGGTGCAACCTCGCCCGGATGATGGCAACCGCTGCAGTTTTGGTACAGAACGGGCGCAACGTCGCGATTAAAGGTCGGCGCGGCCGGCGAATCGGTTTCAGCGGCGTGAATGCTCGCCAGCGGCATCACTGCCAATGCGAAGGTCGATAAAATCAGAGTCGGTCGCATCAATTTACTCCTAGAATGGCGCAGCCCAGTACGTTGGTGACTGGATTTTTCACGGGTTGGCCGGAAAGAATCTGGTCCAGCGCATCGCGCAGATCTTCGTGCGCGGGACGATAGCGAGTCTTTCCGTATTCGACGAAGCGGTCGTCCACGCGCCCGAGATAAAGGACTTCTCCGGCCGGCGACAGAATCACAGCCTCTGGCGTGGATCGAGCGCCCGTACCCAGCGCCAGTGTGTGATCTGGATCCAACAGCCCCGGGTATCGGATCCGGTATTCGCCGTCGTGTTTCTCAACAGCGGCAGCATTGTCGGAGGGATCGGAATAGACGCCCAGGAATTGGACACCGCGACTCGCATATTCGCGATACAGACGCGCCAGTACCGGCGCGTACGTATTGGAATTAGGGCAGTCGGTGGCGACGAACAGCAAAACCGTCGCCCGCAGCTGGCGTAATTCGGCCGAGCTATGGGTTTTGCCGCCGGCGTCGGGCATCGAAAATGTTATCTCCCGCGCAGCCGATGAGGCCGCGCATACGACTGCGAAAATAGCGATTCGAAAAGCGGCCCCCATGGTCAGGTATCTACCATTTTACCGGGTTGCGCATAGTCGGATATAAAGAAGACCCACTCTAAATCCAAATGACCCTCCATTCAGCCTCGGATCCCCCCAGTTGTTGCCGTGGAAAAGCGCCGGCGGTAGGCGGCAGGCGAAATCCCCAGGACGCGCGCGAAGTGAATCCGCAGCGTGGCCGCCGATTCCAGACCCACTGCCGTCGCGACCTGGTCGATACTCTCCGTCGTCTTCTCCAGGCGGCGCTGCGCCGCCAGCACGCGCTGATGTATCAGCCACTGGTGCGGCGTCGTACCATTCTGCCGCACGAACTGGCGCGCAAAGGTGCGCGGCGACATCGCGGCGCGCCGCGCCAGATCGTCCACGCGGAGCGCGCGTGCCAGATTCGCCTGCGCCCACGCCAGCACCGGCGCCAGGCCCGCCTCGCGCCAGTCCCGCAGCGGCTCGGCCACGAATTGAGCCTGCCCGCCATCCCGATGCGGAGGCATCACCAGGCGCCGCGCCACCGAGTTCGCGATTTCCGCCCCATAGTCGCGCCGCACAATGTGCAGACACAGATCGATCCCCGCCGCACTGCCCGCGGAAGTGAGAACGCTGCCCTCATCGACATACAGGCGGTCCGCTTCCACCTGAATGCGCGGATAACGCATGGCCAGCGGTTCCGCATATCGCCAATGCGTGGTGGCCCGTTTGCCATCGAGCAGCCCCGCGGCGGCGAGCACGAACACACCCGAGCAGATCGACACCAGCCGCGCCCCCGCCGCGTGGGCCGCACGCAGTCGGCGCAGCAGTCTCTCGGGCGGAGCTTCGTCCACGTGCCAGCCGGGGACGACTATGGTCCCGGCGCTTCGCAGCACACCCATCCCATACGGCGCCTGAATGGAAATCCCGCCGGTACCCCGCAGAGGCACGCGGTCCAGAGCGAATACGCGGAACTCATACCAGGGGACATTCAGCTCCGGCCGTGGCAACCCGAACACCTCAGAAACGATTCCCAGCTCGAATGTGCTCATGCCGTCATACGCCATGGCGGCAAGTTTGCGCAGGTTGCGGGGTGGCATGGCAGGATTTTAGCTCAGAATGGCATTTCTGCCTCTCGACTCGGGCGGCCCACATGCACGAAAGTAGTCCTATGACCGCTCTAGAACACTTCGAACACCTACTCGAATTCGAAACCGACTGCTGGGATGTGCACCAGGACCTGAAGTCCGGCAACCCCCATTACGTCATCCTGGATGTCCGCAGCCCGGAAGCGTATGACGCCGGACACGTCCCCGGGGCCATCAACCTGCCCCACGGCCGAATCGTCGAGCGCAACCTGGCCGCATTCCCTGCCGGCGTCGCCTTCGTGGTCTACTGCAGTGGCCCGCATTGCAACGGTTCGGATAAAGCGGCAGTCCGCCTCGCGCGCCTCAATCGAAACGTAAAGAAGATGCTCGGGGGAATAGAGGGGTGGAAGTGGGAAGGCTTCGAATTGCAGTTAACAAGTCGGGAACTGGTCGGCGTCGATGCTGCGGCCTCGGATTGACTCAAGCGAAAGATAACGAGTGGCCGCGAAGGGGACGACGCGATGGCAACCGGGCCTAGAGGTGTCGGCGCCATGCACTTACCGCGAAAATCTATTCAACTTGCTGGCGGGCCGGGATCCAATCGAGGTGTTAGGGCAGACGCCATCCATCCTAGCGGATGTTGTGGCTAGACATCCGGCGGAGATCCTGCGCGGGCGAGCGACTCCAGGGCAATGGACTCCGAACGAAATCATCGGCCATCTCACCGATATCGAATGGGTTTATGGATATCGCTTCAGGTTGATTCTTTGCGAGCATCAGCCGGCTATTCTGGGCTTCAGGCAGGATGCCTGGGTGGCCTCCCTGCGCCACAATAAAGGCGACCCGTCCGAACTTGTCGAAACGTTTCGGACGCTGCGCGTACTCAATTTGTCTTTGTGGAGACGAATGTCACCAGAGGACTCGCAACGCACCGGGCAGCACAATGAGCGTGGCGCGGAGTCTTTGACCGTAATGCTACAGCTGCTGGCCGGTCACGACGTTTCGCACCTGCATCAGATCAGCCGTTATATTCAAGCCCTCGAGGCATCGTGAGGCATGAACAACAAGGCTAAGCTCATTATGAGAAGATCGTACCGCGTGTCGAATTCGCGCCATATCACTCACTTGGCGAGCTGCCCCAACCGGATCTAGCACGATTTCCTGAGGAACCAAAATTTCGGTGAACCTTTTGGACATTCGTACGTCATAGTCTCTAGACATGATCCTTCGGTCCAAGAGCCGGCCTGCAGTGTGGTTATGCATTCCCACTCTGATAGCGATCGCCGTGTGTGCCGACACTTCGGGCGCGCGGCTTGGCGGGATTGCGGGCACGGCGCTAGTGGGCGCGGGTGAGCGGTCCCAACTGCACAGCGCGCGTGTAAGCCGGCGCGTCCTGTCAGCGCACCAGCTAAAGCGCCTGAGAGCGCTCTCGACCGAGACCGGCTCGGCCTCTTTCGCTGTCCCGCATGCGCCGGAACTGCGGGATATTGGCGCCGTCGCGATTTCCGCCGAACTATATCCGGCGATTTGCCTCGAATATCGTCCTCCCAGCCGGGCTCCACCAGCAGCCTGATCGCGCGGGCGGCGGAGTTCCGCCGCTCGCTTTCCATTTCAGTAATGTTGCGCGAATCGGAAAAGTTTGCGCAATTGACTGCGTGCGCGACACGGGTTCGCCCACACCATGAAAAAAGCGACTCAAGGAGAAAGAGATGCTCTATTTGGTATGCGTGGTAGATGTCACAAAGAGGGCGCGGCAGGCCGGCGGCGCGCGTCTGATGCCGGCGGCTGGACGCGTTGAGCCGATCCGGCTCGGCCCCAGACTGGTCCGCAAACACGAAGGGCGCGGCCGTGTCATTGCGATGCCCCGGCCAGCCATGCCGCATGGATTTGACAACGCCGGTTAAAAGCGTAAACACCGCTGTACAACTGCGCCCGCAGCCATGCGTCCGGTATACTTCGGATGACGATGGCCACGAAAGTTCGTGCCGCTGACACGGCCGCCGATACCCGGTTCTTCGGCCATCCCCGCGGCCTGGCGACGCTCTTCTTTACAGAAACGTGGGAGCGCTTCAGCTACTACGGGATGCGCGCCATCCTGATTCTCTTCATGACTGCGCCTACGCGCAGTGGAGGACTTGGATTCAGCGTAGCGACCGCAGGCGTTATCTATGGGCTTTACACGTCCATGGTCTACCTGCTGAGTGTACCGGGCGGATGGGTGGCGGACCGGATCTTTGGCCAACGGCGAGCGGTGCTATATGGCGGAATCCTGATTATTTTCGGCCAGTTCAGCTTGGGTGTTCCGCGAGTGCCGTTCTTCTACGCGGGCCTCGTGCTGCTCGTGCTAGGAACAGGGCTTCTGAAGCCAAACGTCAGCACCATCGTAGGCCAGCTTTACGCTCCCGGGGACGTGCGCCGCGACGCGGGTTTCTCGATTTTCTACATGGGCATCAACCTGGGCGCGTTCATTGCGCCGCTGGCGGTCGGGTACGTGGGACAGCGCGTGAACTGGAATCTCGGCTTCATGCTGGCGGGCGCGGGGATGACGCTCGGGCTGATCCAGTATTCGCTCGGCAGCCGTTATTTGGGGGAAGCAGGATTGCATCCGGTTCCAAGCGAGTCGGAGGAGGCCCGCGCAAAGCTGCATCGTTCCGCCTGGACGGCGGCCGCGGTATTCGCGCTTCTGATCGGCGCTCCCGCTCTACTGCAAACGATGGGAGCGATTCACATCACCGCTGCCTATGTGGGGACTGCAGGCGGCGCTTTGCTCCTGGTAGTCACCATCGGAATTTTCGGATGGCTGCTCTCGAGCAAACAATGGAGCGCCGTGGAGCGGGCGCGTCTGCTGGCAATCCTGGCCCTGTTCGTCGCGTCTACGTTGTTCTGGTCTGCTTATGAGCAGGCCGGGTCGACTCTCACGCTGCTGGCCGATCGCAGTACCGATAATCGCGCATTCGGATTCTCGTTTCCTTCCAGCTGGTACCAGTCAGTTCCGGCGATCTTCGTGATTGTGCTCGCACCCGTGTTTGCCTACCTTTGGGTCCGGCTGGGCAGGCGCGATCCGTCCACGCCCGCGAAGTTCGCGGCCGGCCTGATTCTGGTTGGCTTAGGATTCGCCGTCGTTGCGATCGGGGCCGCGCGGGCAGTCAACGGCGTACGAATCAGCCCGCTGTGGCTGATTGCGACATATTTGTTGAGTGTCTGCGGGGAACTGTGCCTGAGCCCCGTGGGTCTGAGCGCAATGACCAAACTTGCGCCGCAGCGCGTTGCGGGTTTGATGATGGGCGTGTTCTTTCTTTCGATCTCGATCGGCGACTATATCGGAGGCCTGTTCGGTTCGATGTATGAGCGATTCTCGCCTTCAGAGCTTTTCACCGTGGTGGCGGCCGGCACGATTGGTGTGGGATTGATCATGGCGCTTCTGGTGCGTCCGATCAAGCGGCTGATGGCCCTGTAACCAGTTCAGGAATTGTCCGGCAGCGCAAACGCGACGTATTCGCCGGAATACGCGCCACCGCTGATCGCGACCACGACGTATTGTTTTCCGTCCACCATGTAGGTCATGGGCGAACCGCTCTGCGGCGCCGGCATCCACACGGAGCCCACTTCTTTTCCGGTCGCCTTGTCGTAGGCCCGGAGCATGGCCCCACGCGGATGTTGCGCGGTGGTGGTGAGCTGGCTATCGCCGACGATTAGAAGCGTCTTGGTGATCAGCACTCCGACGCTTCCAAGCTGGCCGGTATTGGGAATATTCATGCCCTTCAGCGCGGGATGATTCCGGATATTGTCGGGGGTTTCGCCATACGGCACCTGCCAGGCGATTTCGCCGCGGTCGAGGTTTACCGCGGTGATTACGCTGTATGGCGGCTTCACGATCGAGAGGCCCTGAACATTGAGAGTGCCGACTCCCGGACCGGCGGTTTGTTGCGGCCGTCCGAGCTGCTTTGCCAGAGGCGAATCGGCCGCCGTGCCGAAGCCAGGACCGAAGGCCTCGCGAAAAGGCAGGTCCTGCCGGCCCGAGAGATAGCGCATATCAGAGAAGCCTGCCGGCGGCTCACGAAGCGAGATGACGCTCAACGCAGCCTGCTGGGCCTCCGCATAGAACGTGTGCGTTTCAGGATCGTAAGCGGCGCCCGGCCAGTTCGTGCCGCCAGTGCCGTTTCCGAGATTAATGGCGCCGAGCCACTTCCCTTTCGGATCGCCGACGACAGGAGGCGTGAACATGCCTTCGACGCGGTAGCGCGATACGACATCGCGCGCCTGGGCGCGCATCTCGGGTGTGAAGTCGATCAGATCGTCGGGAATCTTTAAAAAATTGCGCGCGTACGCAGGCGGCTTGGTGGGGAACGGTTGCGTCGGCGAGGTCTTCTCCCCCGGGACATCGGACTGGGGCACCGGCCGTTCTTCAATCGGCCAAACCGGTTGACCGGTTACACGATCGAACACATAAAGGAACGCTTGTTTGCCGGGCAGCGCGACCGCCTTAATCGGCTTGCCGTTGACGACGATGTCGGCAAGGATGGGCGCCGATGACAGGTCGTAATTCCAGATGGGATGGTGCACCACCTGGTAATGCCATTTTCGCTGGCCGGTTTTCAGATCCACGCAAACCAAGCTTTCGCCGTATAAATTGTTGCCCGGCCGATGTCCGCCGTACCAGTCGGAGGTCGGCGACTCGACCGGGAGGTATACCAGACCGAGGTCTTCGTCGACGGTGATTTGCGTCCAAACGCCCGTGTTGCCGTTTACGGCCCAAGAACCGTTCTCCCAGGTTTCATTCCCGAATTCGCCGGGACGCGGGATGGTGTTGAACGTCCAAAGAAGTTTTCCGGTGCGCGCGTCGAAGGCGCGAACCAGGCCCTTGGTGTTGTTGTGCGTTACCGGAGTCTGGCCCTCTTTCATCGACGAGCCGATGATCACGGTATCCTTCACGACAACCGGAGTAGAATGAATGCCGATCTCGCCGGTTTCCAAATCGATTTGTTGACCGGTGCCGTAAACGACGCCGGCCTTGAGATCCACCATGCCCTCTTTTCCGAATGACTGGATCATCTGCCCGGTATGCGCGTTCAAAGCGACCAGACGATAGCCCGTGGTGACGTAAAGCACGCGGTCGTCGCCCTTGCCATCGGTCCAATACGCGAGGCCGCGGCCGGAAAGCTGCCGCGGAGCGACGGCGGCGCGGTTGCCTTCGCGCAGGCTGTGCGACCAGATCAGTTCGCCCGTTTTCGCATCCAACGCGACAACGGACCGGCGCGTGCCTGCGGTGGCGTAGAGCACTCCCTTGATCATCAGCGGCGTGCCTTCCAGCTTGTATTCGGGGCGTGGACCCAGGTTGTCCGTTTTGAAACGCCAGGCGACTTCCAATTTGCTGAAGTTGGAGGCATTGATCTGATCGAGCGGCGAATATTTACTGCCCTTCAGATCGGCGGTGTACTGCGGCCACTCACCGTTTTTCGTAGAAGGCGGAGCCGATTGTGCGAACGCGACTGCGGCGGCGGCGCTCAGGGCCAGCGGCAGAATCAGAAGGCGAACGTAGTGTGTCTGCATAAAACCTCGTGACGTCCTGCAATTCTATACCCAGCAGGCGGGGCCTTGCTGTCCGGGCGTTGCAACCCACTTTGCCAGGATCGTCCCGCTGTTTCTACTTTTGAGTTTTTTAAAGTTCTAGTTTAAAAAACTCAAACCTTGTTTTTTGGGGAGGATCAGCCGGCCGCCGCAATGCGCGCCGATCCGTGCGGGCTGCCATTGACGGTGGCAATGAATTGGCGCAGATCGAACGCCTCCACCCCCGGCGCCAGGGCATGCATGGCAGGCGCGCTGAGGGATGGTCGATGCACCACCGCCATCCGCACCGTCTTCGCTCGAATGGACCGGCGCAGCGACAGCAGCGGGCCCGCCATGGCGGGCCGAACAGTTTTCGATGCCTTGCATTCCACCATCCACAGGCCGGCCCTTACCCCGGGGAAAAGAAGATCTACTTCCAGGCCTTGCTGATCGCGAAAATAGTAAATCTCTTTTCGCCGCGCGTGATTGACCTGGTCCTTAAGAATTTCCGCCGCCACGAATCCTTCGAACAAAGCTCCCAGGAACGGGGACCGTTCCAACTCGGCCTTAGTCTGAATGCCCAACAAATAACAGGCGAGGCCCGAGTCAGCCAGATAGACCTTGGGCGACTTGATCAGTCGTTTTCCGAAGTTCTCGAAATACGGAGGCACCAGGATGATCTGACCGGTGATCTCCAAAACGTGCAGCCAGTCGGATACCGTGGGAACGGACACACCCAGGGGAGCCGCCAGATCGCTTCTGGTGAGGACCTGCCCGTGACGGCTTGCGACCAGTGCTAGAAAGCGCCGGAACGTGGCCAAATCCCGCACATTGATGATTGCGCGCACGTCGCGTTCGAAATAGGTCTGCAGATAAGAACTGAACCACAACGCCCGCCCACGCGGATGCGACAAAACTTCAGGGTATCCCCCGAACAAAAGAGTGACGCGATCGGTCTCGGCTAGACTCAACGGAAGCAACTGGAGGATGGCGGCGCGGCCCGCCATGGATTCAGAAACGCCTTGCATCAACGGAGCCTCTTGCGATCCGGTGAAGAGCCACTGGCCTTTTTGACGAGGATGCTGGTCGATTTGCGTGCGAATGTAACCGAACAGCTCAGGAACGTTCTGGATCTCGTCGAAGATGACCGGAAGGCGTAGCGACTCGATCAGTCCGCGTGGGTCCGCACGCGCGCGGGCCTGAACGTCGGGATCCTCGAGCAAAACATAGCGCGCACGCGGAAACAGCCGGCGGAGTAAAGTTGTCTTGCCAGCCCGGCGCGGCCCGGTAATAATAAGGGCGGGAAATCGGCGCGCGGCTTCCCGAGCGACATTTTCAATCGCTCGGGGCACAAAGCGCATATGAGAATTTTAAACTATCACTTTAAATTTCTCAAGCGCCGAGGCCCGGCGCACCGCCAGCAGCGGCAGAATCGCGGTGAAGAGAGAGGCTACTACTTAACGGTGACTTTGACCTGAGCGCTGGTCCAGCAGCACTGGAATCCGCCGCCGCCGGCGCCGGACAGGTCATTGGCGGTGACTTCGAGAATGTAGTCGCCAGGTTCGGTGAAGGTCGCAGTCGTGGTGGCCTTGCCGGTGAACTTTGCCTCGCCAGGCGCTTTGAATTCGGTTTTCTCGGCCTTGGGCCTCGCGTTCGCGAAGGCCACTTCGCCAGTACCACGGAACTTGCTCCATACCACGGTGACGGCGGGCAGCATTTTCGCAAAGTTGACGAACGCAGGCGGCACAATGGCATCGTCCGCTACCCACACGTTTAGCGGTAGTGGCGTGTTCGGAGCGGTAGTAAGCGTCGTCGCCGTACTACGCGGCGGTCCTTGTAAAAACGGGCCCGACTCTGCGAAACCGATGAACGGCGGCGTGTTGTCCGTAGCGTCCTTGAATGGCGAGATCACCCACAGTGGATTCAAGCTGAATGGGATGGTGGTTGTCTTCCCGTTGGAGACGATGGTCCACGTAATCTTTTTGTCCGGGCCGAAGTTCTTTGGAACCGTGATCGAGAACACGCCCCACTGCCGCCCCGTCAAGAAGTGTGTCGGCTGACCTTGATCGGGACCGCCCGGGTCCACGTGATTATTTGGCCCGACCGGAATGTCTATCACCTGGTTCAAGTTGCGGTTGTAGTAGCCAATGAGGATCGTGTTCGTTCCGTCGGGATTGGTATACCAGCCTTCGTACGCCGGTGTAATCGGTTGCCCGGATTCATGCGGCGGCTCTTTGTAGGCGTTGGTGATACCTTGCCCGAAGGCCAGGCTGGCGAATAGAAATACACTCAAGAAACTACGAGACATGGCAAATTGGCCGCGGATGAACGCCGACACATGCAGATATCGACATCCTCATCTGCGTTCATCCGCGGCTTCGATTTACTCCTTAATTATTCCCGCTCAGAAAATCCAGCGGATTGGCCGGGCCCTTCGGCTTGTGCTGGGCGGCCCATTCCTTGTAGTCGTCATCGCTGATGTAGGTGACGTTCACCCATGCATGCGCCATCTCATCAACCGTCCGGTCGCCCCAACCCACCCACTGGTTCGGATCCGGGTTGGATGACTTGGCCGTGGTGTTGTCATGCCACGCTTTCACGTGGATGATAGTGCCCTTGGGAAACACGGGCGCCGCATCGTCAGCGTAAATGTAGTTGTTCATCCAGTTGAAGTTGAAATTATTGCAATAGCTGATGGTCTGAACCCGGCCATCCGGCAGGATCGCTTCCAACAGCATCGCTTTGCCGCGCAGATGCATGTGCGGCTGGAAATTCTCGAGCCGCGCGGCCTGTTTCAACACATGGAAATTTTCGGTCTCCGCCACCGTGTTCGGCGGAATGTCGAGCGGGCTGCCGCCGCCGGATGCCGCGGCATTGAACATCGTCAGATAAGTACGATATTTCGGCGTTTGGTCTTTGGGATAGAAATAGACCGCTAGTTCGACATCGTCCGTGATCGTATCGCCGACCGCATGATAGTGAATGTCCCAGCGGATCTTCGAGCCGGGCAGCAGCAGTTTTCCGGTGTTCGGACGATAAATGTCGTACTGCTTGCCAACCGCCCATTCCATCAGGATTCCGCCGCCGATTGCCGCGAACGGATCCGCGTCCGCCACAGGAGAGCCTTTCGGCTCCGTCTGCATCAGATACGCAATTGCGTGATGCGTGATGCGCCGGCCAGCCTTGGTACCCGGACGCATTTCCACCGCCCGAACCCAGCGTGGCTCTGTCAGTGGAATGTCAACTACCGGCTGCCACCACTGGTCCTGGTTCACGCCAGGCATGGTGTACTTGGTCGACTTGATAATTAGTTCGGGCTGCCCAAACTGTTTGGTAAGCTGCCACGCGTCCTCGTTGGGCCACTGCTTGGGTGGCGGCATATCCTTCGCGTCGCCCATCGGCGATCCGGAATCCACCCAGCGCACGATGGTCGCGATCTGTTCGTCGCTCAAGGACCGGTCGTTCTCGAACTTCTGAATTCCAACCGTCTTATCCAGATGCCATGGTGGCATCTGATGCGTAACGACGCGCTCTTTAATTGACCGGGCCCAGGGCCGAGCTTCTTCATAGGTCACCAACGACATCGGCGCCATCGAGTCCTTGCGATGACATGCCTCACACTTCTCCTGGAAAATCGGAGCGATGTCCTTAGTGAAGGTAACGGGTTTCGCCGCGGCCGTCGTTTTCGAAGGCTCGCCAGCCATTAATGCACCGGCGGCGACCAGCATTGCCCCGGACGCGAATACGGTTGCAACTTGAAATCTACTGCGAGTCATGAATTGCTCCTTAGTCGGCAATTATTTGTTCCCTCTACAACCAGCTTGCGGTTATCGGGATAACGCTACCTGCATCGGCTCAGGTTCCCCAGAACCTTGCGCGGGTGCTGTCATCTTGGTCATCAGTTCCAAAAAAATCTCGCGCTCGGCCGGACTCAGCGGTTCCAGCATGTTGCGGCACATGGCCAGCCGGCAGTCATGGAAAGCATCGTGCAGCCGCTTGCCTTTGTCACTCAATCCGATCTGAACGATGCGGCGGTCCTCGTCTACGCGCGTGCGCTCTACTAGTTCCTTGGTCACTAACTTGTCAACGGTGTTTGTCGCAGTGCTCAGAGCCAGGCTTAAGGCGCGGGCCAGGTCGCTCATAATCGTTACGCCTTTTCGACCCAGCGTCATAATAACCCGCAACTCCTGCGGCGATAACTCCACTTCTGACGCGGCCGTGGGGGGACGCGTAGTCACGAAGCGCCGGTAAAGAACATCGAAGTGCGCAATCAACTCATTCAGCTGTTGCTCGATCGGCACATGTTTTTCTTCGATATGGAGATCCATCACGTCTACGGTTCGTTGATCGAATCGCTCTATCCAGTATCGAATCAATTCAGCCGTTTGTCAAATGATTTGTGTTAAGAATAGTTCCACAATCGAAGAATTCACTTCTTGCACTTTTCCAGGTTCGCGTGTACAATGCGAGTAATCAGGGGTTACTTGCCTCGTAAGCCATAAGAGGGAGTTCTGCGCCCCGGGAACGGTACAAGGAGGAACTGATGCGATTTCTGTCGGTGGTGTTGGGAATAATGCTTTTCGCCCTGTTTGCGACGGCGGCGGACGTGGATGGTAAATGGAGCGGCTCGGTAACGACGCCGCAAGGCGATTTCAACGTTGCCTTCAGCTTCAAGGCCGATGGAGCCGCGCTGACGGGCTCCATGGTCGGAATGGACGGGAAGGACAACCCGATCAAGGATGGCAAGGTCGACGGAAATAACATCACCTTTTCGGTCGATCTCGATTTCGGAGGCCAGTCGTTCACATTGAACTACAAAGGCGTAGTGGCCCAAGACGAAATCAAGTTCGACGGCGAAGCGGGCGGCCAAGTGTTTGAGTTAACCGTCAAACGCGACAAGGATAAGCCGTAAACGAAGGATCGATTTTATCGCGGCGCAATTTTGCGCTGCGGCCATCAAGTAAGCAAGTACGCACTTATGAGCAGCCCAGCCATCCAGGTACGGTCCGCGCGCGCGGCCTTGAGTCGCCGCCGTATGTCCGCCGAGGAGCGCAAGCGCCAGATCCTTCGCAGTGCGATCGAGAGCTTCGCGCAAAAAGGATTTAGCGGGACCAAGACCCGGGACATCGCCGCCGCGGCGGGCGTGAGCGAGGCCATTCTGTTTCGGCATTTCGCGACCAAAGAGGATTTGTATCACGCCATTCTGGACATCAAGGAAACGCGCGAGGGAACCAGCCAGCGCATGCAGGAATTGGAAGCGCTCGCTGCGCGGCGCGACGATGCGGCGCTGCTAAGCGAGTTGGCACAACAAACGCTGCGGTCGTTCAAAAATGATCCCGCGTTTCACCGGCTTCTGCTTTACGCCGGGCTGGAAGGGCATCTCTTGGCCAGCTTGTTCCACGAGCGCTTCGGGTTGCCCACAGGCGACTTCCTGCGTAAGTACATTACGCTTCGGCAGGAGGAAGGCGCCTTTTGGCGATGCGATCCGGATACGGCGGTGATGTTCTTCTTCGGCAGTGTCGTTCAGTACGCCATGTCGCGTTATCTTTTCGGCGCGGAGAGCGAGTTGCCTCCGGATGAACCTGTAGCGGCGGAACTGGTGGGGTTGGTCTTACGAGGGCTGGCGAACCCGGGCCATAAACGCATTGCGAGAAAGGCTGTGAATGCAACCAAAGTCTAAGCTGTCAGCGATCGCGTGTGCGATTTCGCTGGCGGGGATTTTGACCGTCGTGGGCTGCAACGCGCGAGAAAGCGCCGAGACGGTCAGTGCCTCGTCCGCGGAACCGGGGGCCGCTCGCGTGCCGGCGGTGAGAACGGTGGAAGCGGTTACCCGCCCGATCGCCGCTTCCGTGCAAGTCACCGGGAGCTTTGTCGCAAAGGAAACATCCGACGTAGCCCCTGAGGCTGCCGGACGCGTGGTAGAGACCTTCGTCAACGTCGGAGATTTCGTCAAGGAAGGCCAGGTGATCGTCCGTTTCGAGGATCGTGACGCGCAGCTACGCCTGGAACAGGCCAAGGCATCGGAGCAGCAGGCGGAGGCGCTGTTGCGCCAGGCTCAATCGCGGATCGGGCTCGATGAAGGACGGAATTTTAACCCGGATAACGTACCCGAAGTGCTCTCTGCCAAAGCCACGTTTGAATCTGCATTGGGACAGGCGAAGCTTGCCAAGGCCGATGCGCAGCGTTACGAGAATTTGATCAAAACCGGCGACGTATCCCGCAGCGCCTACGAACGCGAGCGCACCCAGGCCGAGACCGCCGAAGCACAGGCCAATTCGGCCCGCCAGATGTACGAAGCGGCACTGAACTCGGCGCGGCAAAATTATCAGGGCGTTCTTACGGCGCAGGCCTCGCTGGCAGCGGCCCACGCTCAGACGGCTCTGGCGCAGAAGGCCGTGCAAGACACAGTGGTTCGTGCGCCCTTTCCCGGATTCATCAGTGCGCGTCCGGTGGCCGCGGGCCAGTACGTTGCGCTCACGTCAAAAATCGCAACGCTGCTGCGCATCACGCCCATCAAGCTGGATCTGCAGGTGCCCGAATCGAATGCGCCGCAGCTCCGGCTCGGAGTCACAGTGGAAGCCAACGCGCCCGGTTTTCCGGGCCGCGTGTTTCAAGGCAAAGTGACCGCGCTCAATCCGGCAGTGGATCCGAATTCGCGTACATTCAGCGTCGAGGCGGAGTTCCCCAACTTGGATGTGGCGCTGAAGCCGGGCATGTTTGGCACCGCGCGCATCTTTTTGACCGGTGCCACCGATGGCATCTTCATCCCGACTGAAGCGATTCTGACCGACGCAACCACGAACTCCTCGCAAGTCTTCTTCCTGCGCGACGGCAAAGCGCGCGTCGCCGTGGTGCAGTTAGGCGCCAAAGATGGCGGTATGACGCAAATCTTGTCCGGCTTGTCAGCCGGAGCTGTGGTCGCGACCGACCATCTGCAAGACCTTTACGACGGCGAGACGGTGCAGACCGCTCCGGCCCGGAACGCGGCTGCGAGCGCGAAACAGGGGAACTAACCTTGCATAAACTCGCGGAACTCTGCGTTCGCCGTCCCGTTTTCGCCACCATGCTGGTTTTGGCCCTCATGGTGGTCGGTGTATTTTCGTATTTTACGCTCGGCCTGGACCTGTTGCCGAAGATCGACCTGCCGACTGTCGCCATCGTCGTGTCCAATCCCGGCGCATCGGCTGAAGAGGTCGAGACCGAGATCACTAAGCGGATCGAAGACGCAGTAAATACCATTAGCGGGATCGAAGACATCACCTCGACCTCGGCCGAGGGTACTTCTTCCACCGTCATCCAGTTCTCGCTCGACAAAAACGGCGACGTGGCGGCGCAGGAAGTACGCGATAAGGTAAACATTGCGATTCCGGACCTGCCCGAAACTGCCAAGCCTCCGGTGGTGCAGAAATTCGATCCGGACGCGCAGCCCATCCTTCAAATGGTGGTATCGTCACCGCGCCCGCTGCGTGAAGTGACAGAGATCGCCGATAAACAGATCAAGCCACGCCTGGAGAATATCAGCGGAGTGGGCCAGATCGAGCTAGTGGGTGGATTGAAGCGCGAGATCCGCGTCTGGGTCGATCCGGACAAGATGCGCGCTTACAATTTGTCAGTCGCCGAAGTGGCGAACGCGCTGCGCCAGCAGAACATGGAACTGCCTGCCGGTAACGTGAACGCAGGCGCCACCGAGCTTTCGGTCCGGACCCTTGGCCGTTTAGTGGATCCGGCGCAATTTAACGAGATCGCAGTAGCTACGCGCGGCGCTTACGTTGTGAAGCTGCGCGACATCGGGCATGCCGAAGACAGCGAGGAGGAACCTGTGACAGCGGCGCGACTCAACGGCGACCCGGCCGTCACGCTGGTCGTCTCCAAGCAATCCGGCCAGAACACGGTCGCCACCGCGGACGCGATCAAAGACAAGCTCAAGGAAATCGCGAACGTCCTGCCCAAAGACATCCACATTCAAATCGTGAATGACCAGTCCGTGTTCATCAAGAACACCGTGCATGCGCTCGAGGAACATCTGATCGAGGGCAGCATTCTTGCGGCGCTAATCATATTTGTTTTTCTTGCGAACATTCGCACCACATTAATTTCCGCCATCGCGATCCCCACCTCCATCGTCTCGACGTTCGCGCTCATGGCGGCTATGGGATTGGCGCTGAATCAGATCACCATGCTCGCGTTGACGCTGATGGTCGGCGTGGTGATCGACGACGCGATTATCGTGCTCGAGAATATTTATCGCTACATGGAGGAGAAGCAGTTCCCGCCATTTCAGGCGGCCATCGACGGCACGCGCGAAATCGGGCTGGCCGTCATGGCCACGACGCTGTCGCTCATGGCGGTCTTCCTGCCAATCGGCTTCATGGGCGGCATTGTGGGGCGCTTCATGTCCTCCTTCGGATTCACGGCCGCGTTCGCCATCGGTGTGTCGCTATTGGTTTCGTTCACGATGACCCCGATGCTCAGTTCGCGTTTCATCAAAATCCCGCCGCCTAAAGAGCCGGGCTCGCACAGCGCATCCAAAGAGTCAAAATTCTTCCGATTCTTGGATGGCCACTACACGCGGATGCTGGAGTGGTCGATGGCACATCGTAAATCCATGGTGGCGCTGAGCCTCGCCGTCATGTTGAGCACGGTCCCGCTGTTCATGCTGGTCGGCAAGAATTTCGTCCCGACCGACGACCGCGGCGAATTTCAAGTCACCATCAAAGCACCCGAGGGCAGTTCGCTGGCGGCGACCACCACCGTCGGAGAGCGAATCGCGCGCGACATTCGCGGCATCCCGGGCATTATCGCGACCCTGACCTCCATCGGCAATAGCTCGAGCGGCTTCGGAAGCATTTCCGTCGGCGCAACGAACCGCGCTTCCATCTATGTGAAAATGGCGCCGCGCGACCAGCGCGACGCGAGCCAGGAAGACGCGATGGCACGCACGCGCCAGTTATTGGCACGCTATCCCAAAGACCTGCACACTGCGGTTTTGAATTTCGGCGGCGCGGGTGGCGGGATGGCGGACATCCAATATGTGCTCGGCGGGCCGGACTTGGACAAGTTGAACGTCTATTCGCAAGCGGTCATGGCCAAGCTGCGACAGCTTCCGAAAGTGACCGATGTCGACAGTTCGCTGGTGTTTGGCAAGCCCGAAGTACGGGTGGAGATCGATCGCCAGCGCGCCGCGGATCTCGGCGTCCGTGTCGGAGACATTGCACAGGCGTTGAACACACTGGTTGCCGGCCAGGTAGTCTCCACCTTTCCTTCCGGCGGCGAGCAATACGACGTGCGGCTGCGAGCCGCGCGCGAGTATCGCACCAGCATCGAAGGATTATCGCAATTGACAGTGTTTTCGACCAACAAGCAGGGCTGGGTTCCGCTCGATCAAGTAGTGCGCCTGCGAAACGGCACCGCGCCCTCCAGCATCGGACGGCTGAACCGCCAACGGCAGGTCACCATCAGCGCCAATGTGCTGCCGGGCGGATCGCAGGCCGAAGTGCTGTCGGCATTGAACAAGATCGCGAAAGATTTGCACATGGACCCGGGCTATGGCACCGCGCCCACGGGAACAGGGAAAGAACTGGGCCGGGCAGTCTACTATTTTGGGCTGGCGTTCGCGCTCACTTTCATCTTCATGTACATCGTGCTGGCAGCGCAGTTTGAGTCCTTCATCCATCCCTTCACCATCCTGCTGACATTGCCGCTTGCCATTCCATTCGGCATTCTTTCGCTGCTGCTGATGGGGCAGAGCATCAACATATTCTCGGCTCTGGGCATGCTGCTGCTGTTCGGAATCGTGAAGAAGAATGCGATTCTACAGATCGACCACACCAATGGCCTGCGCGCCGCGGGCATGGATCGCTATGACGCGATCATTCAGGCCAATCGCGACCGCTTGCGTCCCATTCTGATGACGACCACGGCGCTGGTCGCGGGCATGCTGCCGCTCGTGATCTCGAATGGCGAAGGCTCGGCCACGAACCGGTCCATCGGCGTTCTCGTCGTCGGCGGGCAAACCCTGTGCCTGGTGTTGACGCTGCTGGCTGTGCCGGTGTTCTACTCGCTATTCGATGACATGAAGAACATGCCGCTGATTCAGAGAATTTTCGGCGGGCGGCGTTTCAAGCGCGCCACCTCCGCCATTCCTGAGCCCGTGCATTTTGAGTCGGGAGAACCTGTTTAGATGTCGCAGGAAATTTTACGACGCTGTAGCTGCCTCGCGGCCATATCAACCTTGCTGGCCGGACTAGCAAACGCGCAAACGCTGAGCACGCCGGGAGAACGCACGCTAGTGCCGCCGGTTCGCCCATTTCAGCTTGCACCCCGAGTCGGCGTGATCGCGGAACAGCCCCTCAGTCTGCAACAGGCGCTCACGCTCGCTCTGGCCAACAACAAGGACGTGGAAGCTTCCCGAATTGACCAGCAGGAAGCCGACTATAGCGTGCTCTCCGCCAAGGGGGTCTATGACACTGTATTCGCGATCAACAATCTGTGGGAAAAGCAAGTCAACCCCGTCGCTTCCACATTAGGCGGCTCATCCACCGGGGCATTACTGACCCGCATGTGGCAGTTCGACCCCGGGTTTTCGGGCTACAGCCCGTGGCTCGGCGGAAGTTATCGGACCGACTTGTCGAACGAGCGGATTTTCACCAACAACACTTTTATTACTCTAAATCCGCAGTATCCGACATTGCTGAGCTTCCAATACACTCAGCCGCTTTGGCGTGGTTTGCGGTACGACACGAACCGCCATGCGATCGAGGTCGCCAAGAAGAACCGCTCTCTCACCGACGAACAGTTCCGCCAGCGCGTGATGGCGGTTGTCGACCAAACCGAACAAGCGTACTGGGAACTGACGTTCGCATACAATAACCTGCAAGTTCAGTTGCAGGCCGTCGAAATTGGGCGCGAGCAGGACGAGAGCAACAGGCGGCAGGAAGAGCAGGGACTGCTGGCACCCATCGATGTGGTGGCCGCCCAAACGCAATTGGCGAACTTCGAACTGGCCGCCTATAACGCGCAGACGATGCTAACTCGCGCCGAAAACAACCTGAAGACCATCATTCTGCCGGACCGCGAGTCGCCGCTGTGGTCCACCGGTTTTGTGCCCTCCACTCCAGTGATCACCGAAGCGCCGATTGTTCCGCTGGCAACTGCAGTTCAGGAAGCACTCGCGAATCGTCCGGAAGCGGCGGAAGTGAACATTAACTCCGAAATCAATCAGAAGGACACGCGTTTGTATCGCGAGCAGGCCAAACCGCAAGTCGACGTAACCGCCAGCTATAGCCGTGCCGGACTGGCTGGCGCGCAGGTGCCGCCAGGGCCAAATCCTATTACGGGCGCTTTCGGACCGCTCATCGATAGGCTGAACACGCTGTCGGCCGCAGCCGGCTTGTCGCCCATCAATTTAGGGGCGTTCGGCGGCAGCACAACACCCGCGCTGCTGGTGGGCGGCTATTCGGAATCGCTTGGAAATTTGTGGGCTGGGAATTTCCCAACTGCGGAAGTGCAGCTGCGGATCTCGTTACCTCTGCGCAACCGGACGGCGGAAGCGAACGTGGGCCGGGCGCTGGCCGAGGGCCGCAAGCTTCAGAACCAAAAAGAGCAGGTGGCGCAGGTTATCGAAGCCGACGTGCGCAACTCCATGCAGGCCATCCAATCGGCACAAATGGCGTTGACTTCGGCGCAGATCGCGAGGGCCTCGGCCGAGCAGCAGTACGAAAGCGAGCAGCGCCAGTTTCGCGCCGGAACATCCACGCTCTTTCTGGTCCAGCAGCGCCAAAGCGCCATGATCGCCGCTCGCAGCCAGGAGCGCCGCGCACAAGCAGATCTGGCGGAAGCGATAGCGCAGTTCGAGTTCGCGACCGCGTCCAACCTGCGGGCGCACAACGTCACGCTGAAATAAATCTTATCCGCGCAGCTACGGTTCGAAATGGATCGCTCGCGCAATACCGTCCACGCCCGGCCGGTCCGCACCGGCCGGGTCATACTCGACGCGGACTTGAACCGGCTTTTGAACTCCACAGGACAGGTCCATCGTGTCCCCGTTTTTTCCGTTCACTAGGAGCTGTGTCGGGTCGTCAATCGCCAGCACCTTCTTGCCCTGCGGGGTTTGCAGCACGATTTGCGCCCGGTTCGCGCATCGCAGCTCTGCGAATGTCCCAGTAAGTGCTGGCCTCGAAGGCGCCGCCGGCATTAGGTCTGTCCCCTGATCGGGACTGGGTAAGTTCGGGCTGCGTTCGGCCGCGTCCTGCGGCAGGCGGGGCTGGGCGGGCCGCTTCTGCAAGTTTTCCACGAACTGGATGATCTGATCTGCGTGGGCACGATCTTCCGGCTTTGAAGAGACAGTTTTCAATTGGTTCGCAGCGGCGACTGCCCTCTCGCGATCGCCGCTATTCAGATCCGCATAGGCCAATAACGTCAAAAATCGCGGCGCATCGACGGCGGAGATTTTCTTTACAGGCGCTAGAGTTTCGAGCGCGTCCTTGGCGGCGTTCGCTCGCAATTGTACTGACGCCAACTCCATGCGGACCTCGAGCCGGTCCGGCTGTAGCTTCAGCAATTCGCGCAACGGTTCAATTGATTGGTCAGGATCGGCAGCCGACGCCGCGACGCGGCCATAATCCCACAACATGCGCGGATCGCGGCTTCCCAACTCGTATGCTTTGGCGAACCTTTCTCGCGCCTCTTTCAGCCGCCTTTCTTGCCAATCCAGTTCAGCAAGCTCGATATAGGCTTCAGGGCGATCCGGTTTTTCCGCGATCAGCTCTCCCAAAACTTTGTACGTTTCGGCGCGCCGTCCGGGCCCGTTCCCCACCTCTGCCAGCGCAAGCTTCACTTCAAACTCGTCCGCGGCTTCGGCGTTCAAATCATTTCCGACTTTCTCGAGTTTCACGGGAAACAAAACGCCTTGAAAAGAACCGCCGCGCAGGTAACTCATCAACTCCTTTTCAATTTCCCAGAGGCGCTTCCCCAGCCCTTCTTCCAACGCTGTAGCCGAGGGCTTCCCATCCGATATCGCTCGAAACACTTGTGGCGATTTCAATCGATATTGCGGGCTAAGCACAAGCATATGCGTTAGCGCCCAGCCTTCGTTGTACAGGCTGCCTGCCTTATTCTTTTCGTTGTAGTACGGCGAATTGTGATCCGCCGCCAAAAGTGTTGCTAATGGTACCCATTTGTCGAGAAGCAACGCCCGGTATCGCCCCGGAATGATCGAGCCTACCAGAATGTCTTTTCCTCGCGGCTGAAGTGTAGAGTACAGTTCGGCGAGGCCTTCATCCAGCCATGGCGGCAGTTTCAAATTTGAGTGCCTGACCACGAGATGGACATATTCGTGGATTGCTGTTGGAAACGTCTCCGCGCCGGTGTGGCTCATGACGATGTAATCGTGGCTAACCGTCTGGTGGTAGAAAGCGATTGCGAAGTCGGTTGGCCGGTACGGCTCATACTCTTTTTCAGAGTTAAAGGCAACAATTCGAACCCGCGGCGCCCTGTCGTTCCAACTCGGAATGGCCTGCGAGAAGAAGCTGTGCACCTGCTCGAAATACCGCAGCGTGTCCTTGGCGCTACGTTCGCCTGCGGTAGTGTACATCTCGAAGTTCGGCGTCTCGATTCGGATCCAGCGCGTTTCCGCCATCGCTGTCATGCTTAGGACAAATAAGACCGAAACTCCGAACTTAGTCGGCTGCGGCATTTCGCCATTATAGGTTATTTCGATTTAAACCTGCTCCGAAAGCCGCGTTCTCTCTCTATGGTAGACCGTAGGCAATCGAGCGTTCTCGCTCGCGATTAAGCGTGGCGGAGAGGCGGGAGCCTTCGGACAAGGCTGACACTGGGGCGGCTGGTGGGATTCGAACCCACGACATCCAGAACCACAATCTGGCGCTACTACCAGCTGAGCTACAGCCGCCGCGTGTAGAATCATTTTACCATCCGCGCCGCCGTCCTCCTTACGCCGCCCCACTTCGGCTGGTCACTGAAGACCCGCCGGACCTCCGGCCGGATCATACTTGATACACTTGGATTCGAATGGCAATCAGCAAAGACTTGCTGGAGATACTCGTTTGTCCGCTCTGCAAGGCCAGCCTGGAGCTGAAGCCCGATCAAAGCGGGCTGAAATGTGTCCAGTGTAAGCGCGTGTACCCGATCCGGGATGAGATTCCCGTCATGCTGGTGGACGAAGCCAAGATCGAAGAATAGCGTAGCCGCTGTTGATGACGACAACCGCAACAGATCCCGTGCCGGCGGCCGAGCCGTTCTCCACAACGCGCACAACGGAACGCCGCGGCAGCGCGTTTTCTCGGGATGACGCCGCCGCGGGCTCCTGTGCGCTCCCGTCACGTTGCCCATGACCCGGCTGCTGCGCTTCGTTCGTCCCTATTCGGCTCCGCTGATTCTGTCCGTCATCCTTATGGCGGCCGTAGGGGCTGCGCAGGGACTCATGGCAGTCCTGGTTGGACCCATATTCGACCGCGTTCTGAAACCGGATTCGCCGGACGCCCCGGTTCTGCTATTCAAGATTCCGGTCTTCGATCACGCCGTGTACCTCCAAGACATCCTCCCCTCCGGTATCCACAACATCTGGACGATGGTCTTTGTCGCCATTCTAGGCGCGTTCACGATCAAAGGAATCTGCGACTATTTCGGCAATTATTTCGTCAACTATGTCGGCTTCTCCGCAGTAACGGATCTCCGGCAGCAGGTCTTCGATCGCGTGCTCCGGCAGGACGCACAGTTTTTTGAGTCCAATTCCACCGGGCGCGTGATGTCTTCCATCATGAACGATCTGGAAAAGATCCAGGTGGCAACTTCACACATGCTGGCGGACTGGCTACGCCAATCATTTTCGGTAGTGTTCCTGCTGATGGTCGTAATCCAGAAAGACTGGCGCCTGGCGCTGGTCAGTCTGACACTACTGCCGTTCGTTCTGGTGCCCACGGTTCGGATCGGCCGCCGCATCCGCCGGACCACGCGGCGCGCGCAGGACGAAGCCGCCGAATTGAATCAGATCCTGCAAGAAACCCTCAGCGGCCATCAGGTGGTGAAGTCTTTCGGGGCAGAGGACGTAGAATCGAACCGTTTCCGTCTGGCCGCCAGCCGGCTCAAGGCCAGCAATCTGCGATACGTCCTGCAGCAGGCCCTCGCCTCTCCGCTCATCGAATTTTTCGGCGCGCTGACGATCGTCGGGCTGCTGACCTACGCGCGCACGCAAATCAAGTCAGGTTCTTTAACCGCGGGTGAGTTCACCAGCTTCGTGATCGCGCTGCTCATGCTCTACGAGCCCGTGAAGCGGCTCACCGGCATTCACAACATTTTCGAGCAGGCGGCCGGCGCGTCGCAAAAGGTTTTCGAGTATCTGGATCGAGATCAGCAGATCTCCGAGCGGCCGGGAGCAGTGAAGCTTTCCAGGTTCCAGGAATCCATTCTGCTCGACAACGTCGGCTTCCGTTATCCGAGCGCGCCGGACGGGTTTTCGCTCAAGGAAATCAACCTGCAGGTGCGCGCCGGCGAAGTGGTCGCGCTGGTCGGCCCGAGCGGTGCTGGAAAAACAACCGTAGCCAATCTCGTGCCGCGCTTCTACGACGTTACTTCGGGGGCAGTCCGCATCGATGGCAAGGATGTTCGGGATCTTCAACTCGCGTCGCTGCGCGCCAAGATCGGCATGGTAGCGCAGGAAACGTTTCTGTTCAATGACACCGTTGCCAATAACATTCGTTACGGTAAACCGAAGGCCAAAGAGGAAGAGATTCGCGACGCTGCGCGCGCCGCTCTGGCCGACGATTTCATACTACAGATGCCGCATGGCTACGATACCGTGATCGGCGAACGCGGTATGATGCTCAGCGGCGGCCAGCGGCAGCGGCTCGCAATCGCGCGTGCGTTGCTGAAGAACGCACCCATTCTAATCCTGGACGAGGCCACTTCTCATCTGGACACCGAGTCGGAAATTTTGGTGCAGCGCGCGCTGCAGACGCTGATGGCCAATCGAACCGTAATCGTGATCGCCCACAGGCTGTCTACGATTCGGCAGGCCGACAAGATCGTGGTCATGGATCGCGGCCGGATCGCTGAAGTCGGCACGCATGAAGAGCTGATCAACCAAAGCGGCATTTATCACCGGTTGCACGGCCTGCAGTTCCTGGAAGCGGACGCGCCCGCGCATTCCGCCGGTGCCGCGTCTAATGGAACGCCGGCACAGGCGCTGGAAGCAGCGGCGCCCAGGCGGCCTATGGGTCAATGAGCGCGCCGATCCGCAGCATGACCGGCTTCGCCCGCGTTCGAGAATCGACGGCACAGGGCGAAATCACGGTAAGCCTGAAAAGCGTAAATCACCGCGGTCTGGATCTTCATTTCCATTTGCCATCCGCGTTCGATCCCTTCGAAGCCGCTATTCGAGCGGCCGTCAAACGGACTGTCTTGCGCGGTCACATTGATATCCGGTGCTCATGGACGTCGGCCGCCAACAGCGCGGCGGGCGGTCTCAACGTTCCTCTTTTTCGAGCTTACCTGGCAGCCTTCCGGCAGGCCGCTGCCGAGGAAGGCTTGAGCGCCGAGCCCGATTTGAACCGGATGTTCCAGCATCCGGGGATGTTCGGCGCAACCGAAGAAAAGGAGCCCGATCCGGCGCTGGAGGGGATGATCGTCTCGGCCCTCGACCAAGCCCTGGAAACACTAAACGCATTCCGGGCGCGCGAGGGCGCCGAGCTTGCGTCCGTTATTCGAGCACAAAACCGGGTGATCCAAGATTGCGCGGCGGAAATTGAAAAGATCCGCTCTCAAGCCATGCCGGCGTTTCAAGTCCGCCTGCAGGAGCGGCTCCGGGAGTTGCTGGCCAATTCGCCGGTGGATCCCCAGAGGCTGGCCCAGGAAGCCGCACTCCTGGCCGACCGCAGCGATATCGCCGAGGAAATCGCGCGCCTCAAAATTCATTCCAAGCAGCTCGACGAGATTCTAGACGCGGGCGGCGAAGTCGGCAAGAAGCTGGATTTCCTGCTTCAGGAAATGAACCGCGAATCGAACACGATTCTCTCTAAGACGGGCGGGATCGGCGAACTCGGGCTGCGTATCACAGAACTGGCGCTCGAAAGCAAATCCTGCATCGAAAAAATCCGCGAACAGGCCCTGAATCTCGAATGAGCGATTTGCGATCCGTGTTCATCCACGTCTGGGCGCGGCCTACGACATGATTTCCGTTTTCATTATCTCGGCTCCCTCCGGTTCGGGAAAATCCACGCTGGTGCACCGCCTGCTGGAGACGGTTTCAAACCTGACTTTCTCGATTTCGTATACGACGCGCCCACCGCGCCCCGCCGAGACGAATGGCGTCGATTACGTCTTCATCACACGCGAAGATTTCGAAAAACGCCTCGCGCGCAGCGAGTTCCTGGAACATGCGGAGGTATTCGGAAACTACTACGGAACCAACCGGGAAAGCTTCGAGCGGGCCGTCAGCACCGGCCGCGACCTGGTACTCGACATCGACGTCCAAGGTGCGCGACAATTGAAAGCAGCGATCCCGGAAGCGGTAAGTGTGTTCGTACTGCCGCCATCCCGCGAGGTTCTCGAGCAAAGGCTTCGCGCCCGGTCTCAAGACAGCGAGGAAGTGATTCAACGCAGGTTGAAAGGCGCCGCGGCCGAGGTCAGAAACTATACGCAGTATGATTACGTACTGATCAACCGCGACATCGAGGAGTCCGCCGCGCGGCTGGCGTCTATTGTAAAGGCCGAGCGGCTGCGCAAGGCCCGCATGGAAGAGGAAGTCCGGCCTATCCTCGATAGTTTCGAGCGACAGTAATGCTGAGCAGGAAGGTTCGATAAACGCATGGCTGAGAGATTGAAGAATAACGCGATGTACGCCATCCCCGACGATGGAGAGCAGAGCACGTACCGCTTCATCATCGTGGCGGCAAAACGCGCGCGTCAATTGCAGAACGGCGCTCGCCCATTCTTGCCTACGACCTCCAAAAAGCCCACCGTAACCGCCATGGAAGAGGTGCGCCGCGGCTTGGTGAAGTACGAAGACGCCCTGCGCGAGCAACCGCAAGAAGAACTCGCGCCGCAAGAGTAGCCCTTTGAGCGGCTACTGTGCCGAGGAGAGCTGATAGATGAACGCGATCTTGGGCGTGGGCGGCGGCATAGCCGCGTATAAGTCCGCTGAACTGGCGCGCGCGCTTATGGAACGCGGACTGCGCGTTCAAGTCGTTCTCACGTCCGCCGCGCAGCGATTCATTACACCGCTGACGTTCGCGGCTCTCACCGGCCGCAAGGTAATCACAGACCTGTTCGCGTCCGGATCTTCCGAGGAGACGCTCTCCAGCGCGATCGAACACATAGCGGTCGCTCAGGACAACGAACTGATGGTGATCGCGCCTGCGACTGCCGATTTGATGGCGCGCCTGGCGCATGGCCACGCCGACGATTTTCTTACGACCTGCTACCTGGCGTTCACCGGCCAGGTAGTCGTCGCGCCTGCAATGAACACAAACATGTGGCTGCATCCGGCGACGCAAAAGAATCTCGCGATTCTCCGCGAGCGCGGACACCTCATCATCGAGCCGGAGGAGGGAATGCTCGCCTGCGGATTGACCGGCCCTGGCCGGCTCGCCGAGCCGGAGCGCATCGCGGATGTGGTGGCCGGCTTGGGCTTGCATCGGCACGAGCTCGAAGGCGAAACGGTCCTCATCACCGCCGGTCCCACGCAGGAGCCGTTGGATCCGGTGCGCTTCATTTCCAACCGCTCCAGCGGCAAGATGGGCTACGCCCTGGCCCAAGCAGCAGCCGCGCGCGGCGCGCGAGTGATCCTGGTTTCCGGCCCCGTTCAATTGCCCGAACCGTATGCCGTTCAGGTGGTGCGCGTAAGAACTGCGGCCGAAATGCGCAACGCCGTAATGGAGCATTTGGGCGAGGCCAGTATAGTGATCAAATCGGCGGCCGTCGCCGATTATCACCTCGCGCATGTGCCGCAACAGAAAGTCAAGAAAACGGCGATGCGCATGTCGCTGGACCTGGAACCCACCCCCGACATCCTCGCTGAAGTCGGACAGAAGAAAGAAGACCGCCTTCTGATTGGATTCGCCGCTGAGACCGAGAAACTCGTCGAGACTGCGCGGCAAAAGCTCGCGTCCAAAAACTGCGACATGATAGTCGCAAACCTGGTGAACCAGGAGGGGACCGGCTTCGAAGCCGACCAGAATGAAGTCGTGCTGGTCTTGCGCACCGGCGAGACGATTCCACTCGCGCGAGCGCCCAAACGCGAAATCGCCGAGCGCATTCTCGATCAGGTGTTGAAGCTCCGGTTGGCGCTGCACGCCGTCCGCTAGTAAAGCCGAATGACACAAGACCAGCTCCGGCAGTACCTCGAGTTCTACCAGGACCTGGGGGTGAAGACGCTGTTCCGGCGCGACGCCGCGCAACCGGCCGGCGTCGCAACCCAGGCTACTGCAGTAGCTGCCGAATCCTCTACCGGTTCCCAACCACTCCAGGCGCCGAGCCTGCCGGCTCTGGAACCTGCCGGCGACACGTTGCTTAAGATCATCGAAGACATCGGCGATTGCAATCGCTGCCGGTTGCATGAGGGACGCAACAAATTGGTTTTCGGAAGCGGCAGCGATCAGGCGAAGCTCGTGTTCGTCGGCGAAGGTCCCGGCGCAGACGAAGACGAACAGGGATTGCCATTCGTCGGTCGCGCAGGCCAGCTTCTCACGCAGATGATCGAAGGCACCGCGCGCAAGGAAGGCATCCCGCTCCAGCGTCCGGACGTCTATATCTGCAACGTGGTGAAATGCCGTCCGCCGGAAAATCGCACACCGCAGCCGGACGAGATGGAAATCTGCGGACAATTTTTGTACCGCCAGCTTCAGGCCATCCGGCCCAAGGCGATTTGCGCGCTCGGTTCCACGGCGGCCAAAGCTTTACTCGGAACCAAGGAGGGCGTCACGCGGCTCCGCGGAAAATGGCAAAAGTGGCGCGATATTCCCGTCATGGTGACCTATCACCCCTCGTATTTGTTGCGTCCCTACAACCAAAACGCCAAGAAAGAAGCCTGGGACGATCTTAAGAAGGTCCTGCACTTCGTCTATGACTAGCGATAGTGGCGCACGCACTCATGCGTGCCGCGTTCCCACTCGTGCGAACGCAACGGCGGGCTAATGCCTGAAGCGCCCGCACGCCGCGGATTGTTCGTGACCTTCGAAGGTCCGGACGGCAGCGGCAAAAGCACGCAAGCGCGCCTGTTCGCCGAACGCCTTCGCGCCGCAGGCCACCAGGTGCTGGAGACCGCTGAACCCGGCGGCACGCCGATTGGCCAGCAGATCCGCCGCATTCTCCTCGATCCAACCAACCAGGAGCTCCGCCCGATTACCGAACTGCTGCTGATGTTCGCAGCCCGCGCCCAAAACGTGGAGCAGTGGATTCTTCCGGCGCTCGAAAAAGGAACAATCGTGGTCTGCGACCGCTTCACTGACTCCTCCATCGCCTATCAAGGCGCCGGCCGCGGCTTAGGTTGGAAAACGGTCTTAGAACTCGACCGCATCGCGTGCCACGGCCTGGTCCCCGATCTCACGCTCTGCATCGATATCGATACCGAAACGGGCCTGGCGCGCGCTCGTTCGCGCAATCGCAGTGAAGCCGAGAAAAAAGAGTCGCGCTTGGACGAGCAGGCGGTAGAGTTTCACAGAAAAGCGCGCGCGGCTTACCACGAGCTGGCACTCCGCGAACCCGGCCGGTTCCGGTTGATCGACGGGCTCGGGACGCCGGAAGCGGTCGCCGAACGAGTCTGGGCCGAATTTACGGCCTTTCGGAATAACGTCCGGGCCTGATTACTCCTCCTGGATCGGAGCTGCAAGCTTCCCTTCGCCTGCAATCCCGGCCCGTTTACGAGCCGAGAACATCGCGCCTCGCGCCGGCTTCTGCGCCGCAAATTGCGCCAAGCCTAACGGGACCTTTACATCGTCGTAGATCGCTTCAATGCCTCCGCGTTTGAAGTAAGTCTCATGCCAAAACCCGGTGCCGCCTGAATCCCGTACGAAATCTACCCACCACTTCTGATGCGGCATGCTGCGCGACCAAGCCTCGAGCGATTCGAAATCGCGCCAATACTGGCGCATCCCCAGGTGCGGCGGGAACAGGCCGAAGATTAAATTCTCATGGAGAAGCAAACCGTCTGGCTTCGCTTCCACCGATCTCTGAATGCGCGGGCCGAACTTGAATAGCGTCGCCAACCCCCGCAGTGCGTTTACCCGCATCCCCAAATAGATGACCACCAGATCCGGGTACGCGTCCAGGTCAACCGTCACACGATTTACGCTCGCCGCCATGGGCCTAGTGTAACCTCGGCCCAGTTGTGCTCGGCAAGGCCGTTCCGGTAATGTCTTGAGAATGGCACCCCGTCGACAATACCTGTTCCGAATGGCCCTCGTGCTGGCCTGCACGGCTTCCTCCCAGGCCCGCGTCACACGCATCGTGATCGAACATCGCGATTCGCCTGCTTATAAAGGCCAGAGCTTCGGCGCGGCCGGCGCGTACGAGCGCCTGACGGGCCGCTTTTATGGCGAACTGGATCCCAAAGATTCACTGAACGCCATCATTACCGATCTCGCGCTGGCGCCACGCAATCAGCACGGGAAGGTGGAATACTCGGCAACGTTCTCGCTTGCCAAACCAATTGACCTGTCCAGAACCAGCGGCGTCCTCATCTACGAAGTCCCCAATCGCGGGCGGGTGGCGCTGGCGGGCGCAGCCCCCAACCCGGGCGCCATGGTTGACTTCTTCAAGTTCGGGCACGTGCTGGTGTCGAGCGGATGGCAAGGTGATATACCGCCTGCGCCTGGCATGGAAACGCTCACGGTGCCGATGGCACAGAACCCGGATGGTTCGCCGATCACTGGGCCGGTAATGGTCCGCTTCGTCGATATGAAGCCCGGAGCCACCACACTCGAAATGACAGGCGGCCTGGGCGCGGGTGTCCCGTCGCCGCTTCCCGCGAGTTTGGATACATCCAAAGCCGTTCTAACCCGGCGCGCCGGCGAAGGCCGCGAGGTAATTCCGCTGCGCTCCACCGACTGGGCGTTCGCCGATTGCACGAAAACCCCGTTCCCCGGCGAAGCGGACCCGCACAAGGTTTGCGTGAAGGGCGGCTTCGACCCGGCTTATTTGTACGAACTGGTTTACACCGCCAAGGATCCGCTGGTTCTCGGTATCGGCTACGCCGCGACGCGAGACCTGAACTCTTTCCTACGTTATGCCACCGCCGACGACGCGGGCACCGCCAATCCCGTGGCCGGAAAAATTACGCACGCCATCGGGCGAGGCACATCGCAGTCGGGTAATTTTCTCCGCAGCTTTATCCATCTCGGCTTCAATCAGGACGAAGCGAAGCGTATCGTGTTCGATGGCGCGCATCCCAATATCGCGGCCCGGCAAAATCCCATGGACTTCCGCTTCGCGGTGCCAGGAGGCGCGGCGGACCTGTATCAACCGGGTAGCGATGGCATCGTGTGGTGGAGCGACTATACCGATGAAGCGCGGCAACTAGCCTCCGGTGGTCTGCTGGATCGCTGCACGGCGACGAAGACTTGCCCCAAGATCGTAGAGACGTTCGGTTCTTCAGAAATCTGGGGGCTGCGCGCTTCGCCGGATTTGGTCGGTACCAGAGCCGATCGCGATATTCCCCTGCCCGCGAACGTGCGCCGCTATTACTTCCCAGGCGTAACGCACGGCGGCGGCCGCGGAGGTTTCTCGACCGCGATCACGGCCGCGGCTGGTCGCTGCGAGTTGCCCGACAACCCGAATCCGTCGTCCGATACAATGCGCGCTTTAAGCGAGGCCCTTACGGATTGGGTGGTCAAGGATGTTGCTCCGCCGCCCAGCCAATACCCGCGGCTCGATCGCGGCGAGCTGGTTCCGGCAACACATCAGGCACTCGGATTTCCGGTCATTCCCGGAGTCCCGCTGCCCGACGGCATCCAGCTTCCGATGTACTATTACGACTTCGGCCCGAAACTCAACGTCCGCGATCTTTCCGGATGGATTACGATTCAGCCGCCGCTGATTAAAGAGGTGCTGCCCAGCCTGGCGCCCAAAGTAAACCCCGATGGCAACGAAACGTCTGGCGTTGCAAGCGTCCTGCATCAGGTTCCGCTGGGGACGTATTTGGGATGGAACGTCACTGCGTCAGGCTACTTTAAAGGTACGGAATGCGGGTTTGCCGGAGGCTACGTTCCGTTCGCCAAAACCAAGGCGGAACGCGAGGCGGCCGGTGACCCTAGGCCATCGCTTGAAGAACGTTACGGCACGCACGATAAGTATGTCGCGCTGGTTCGTCAGGCTGCGGTGAGGCTCGTGAAGGACCGCTTCCTGCTCCAGGCCGACGCCGACCGGCTGATCGCCGACGCCGAATCCAGCAACGTTCTGCGCTAAGTCTTATTTCGCCTCCGCCGCGCAGGCATCATAAGCCTGCTTGCTGAGGCGGCTTGCTGGAGCGAGCGAGAACGTTTCGCCGTTGAAGATGTAATCGATACGGAAATTCCTGAAGGGTGCGGCCGGGCCAATGTCCTCGAATCCCGGCCCACGCGCGCAAGCAGCGCGAGACCTCGGACTCAGCGGTCCGCGCCGGCATCGCGCGGTTACGTTCAACGACATCTTTCCCCCGGTCCCGGAATTAAATCGCACCTCCTGAAGCGCGGACTGCACCACCACGCGCTTCGGCGCTTCGCATGCTCCGCCGGTATTGTCGAGCGCGGAAACCAATGCCGTCTTCTGCTCTGCCGGTAAATAGGAAAATTCCAGCCGCGCGTGCTCCAGATCCTGCGTCACCGTAGCCGAGTAGCACACCAATCCATCCCTGCCGTCACGCCCGCGAAGCTTGCGGCATACGCCATCCGGCAAATCGCGGCTTGAATCGACGAACCACCCACTCGACGAATGCGTAAGCAAGACCGGGCCGCAGCCGTTCAGGTCCAGCAAGAGATCGTCCGAATCCGGCTTTAGAAGGCGCCCGCGCAGCGCGCCGATGATACTGGCATCGCCTCGCGCACCCGCATGCGCGCTGGCAGCCGGACAAGCGCGGCATCCGCTTTGGTCCCCAATTACTTCCTGGCCGGGACATAGCAGTCCGAGGATTTCGCTCAGGTCCGCGCGTTCGAGCTTCGCGGAATCGGGCGCAAACGGCGGGCTTGTGAGCTGTGCAGCGCACCCGCCTGCTAACGCGAAAACCACCAGAATCCGCCGCATTGCGCTCCAGCGTAACACCTCCGGTATCTCTCCCTCAGCCCAGCATCTTCAGTTCGTGGACCCGCTTCACGTCCAGAACTAAATCGCCGTTTTCGTCGACCCGGAATGCAGGCTCGAATTTGGCGCCCCACAAAATCTCATCGTGCCGGTAGGAGAAGCGCGAATGCACCGATTGGCTGAAGGTGTCGTCAAAGGCCTTGATGAGAATGAGTAACTCCGCCTCTTCGCTCCTGAGATCGTCGGCGGTCTTACCGTACAGCGGGCTCGCGGAATCGATGGGATGTACGATGGTCCAGGTTAGAGGAAAGAAATAAACCTGACGGCGTTCGAGCTCCAGATCGAAGTACGACCGCTTTAGCTGGCTGTCTGCGCGATTTACGGTCATCAGGAGAACACGCGCCTCCAGGTTGATTAGGACGTTATTGCGAGCGTTCGTGATCCGAAACTGCAGGCTCGTTCCGTCTTGATAGGGCGCGATCAGCGCGCGATGGCTGAACAGAATCTTGGCTGACGGCCGGGAAAAGCGTCCGTACAGAAGCCCGGTTCCCAGAGCGAAGATCATCAAGCCCATCGTCGCTTCAACGGCGGAAATCGCGTTCGCTGCGATTGCTCGCGGAAACACGTTGCCATAACCGACCGTCGTCAGCGTGTGCACGCTGAAAAAGAACGCGTTTACAAACGCCCCCATTTCCGGCTCGACGCCCTGCAGATGTTCGATTCCGACAGCCAGGTACAGGCCGGCAAACAGCACATTAATCAGAACGAACGTGACGAGCACCGCCGCGAAGAACCGCGTCCATGTGGTGTCGATCAGCATCAGGTACAGGTTCGTGTCGCGGAGCCGTAGACCTTGCCGGCGCACGTTGAATGTTCCATCCGGATTGATGGTCCGGCGCAGCGGTCCGGAGAACTGTGTCGTTAAGCCTGGATCGAAGGATTCCGGTTTCATAGGAATGAAAACAGCTTAACAACCCCGGTCGTCTCGGCGGCGAAAGGCGCCTGCATCCCGCGGCATTTCCCTCTTGAGACCAGCGGCCAATCGTCGCCGGTCACAAAAGGAGACTTTATATGAAAACAGCAGCTGGAAGTGTGTTCGCACTAGGCGTGGGGGCGGTGCTGATCGCGATGTTTGCCTTCCGCGGTCTGGCGGCTCAGACGCATCGAGCGAACGAGTATCGCGTCAGCGGTCCGTTCACGCACGACAATCTGTCGATTTTCCTGATTCACGGCGCGCCAAAAGACTCCAAAAAACTGCTCACTCTTGAAGACGCCATCGCGCAGGGCAAGGTGGTCGTATATGAAACGCGCAACGTCAACGAACTGGCGATCGAAAATGTCTCCGCCGAAGAGGTCTTCATTCAATCCGGCGAGATCGTGAAAGGTGGCGCGCAGGACCGCACGCTCAAAGACGACATTATTCTGCCCACAAAGTCGGGGCGGGTCAACATCAGCGCGTTTTGCGTCGAACATGGCCGTTGGAGCGCGCGCGGCAGCGAGTCCGTTGGAACCTTTAACTCCTCAACCGAAGCCGTCGCGACCAAAGAACTCAAGATGGCCGTGCGGCTGAAATCGGATCAACGTTCGGTGTGGGACCAGGTCGCGGCGGTGCAATCGGGCATTGCGAGCGCCCTTCGGTCCGACGTTCGCGCCGCGGCCGCGCCCACCAGCCTGCCCATGACCATGCAAGCACCCGCCGTCCAGCAGTCAATCGACGGTTACCTTCGCGATCTGAAAAGCATCGTTGATGGGAAAAAAGACGTGATTGGGTACGCGTTTACGATCAATGGCGCAGTAAACAGCGCCGACGTGTATTCCTCGCACGAATTGCTCGCACAATTGTGGCCGAAGCTCCTGCGGGCCAGCGCGGTTGAAGCGGTCTCGAAGTACAACCCGGACAAGAAGTTTGCGCCACCGTCGCCGGCCGCCGTACAGGCTGTCCTCCTCGACGCCGGCTCCGCGCAGCCATCCGCGCGCCAGCTAACAGACAGAACCAGCGTATTAGTGAAGGAAACACCCCGAACGATTCTCTTCGAGACGCGCGACAGGGCGCAAGGAGACTCCTGGATCCATCGCAGCTACTTGACTAAGTGACCCCGTGGGTCCTCCAGTATCCAAGCTTCGTCCCGATCCACAATAAAGAGGTGACTGGGTAAAACAACAACGGCTGTAGCCTCACCACAAGTTCGGAAAAGCGCTGAGTTGAGGATGAATGATATTCGCGGCCTCGCGAGTGGTGGAATGATTCTCCCCAAGCAGCTCATCGCAAATTGCGGGAGGTCCTCCGAACGGCAGGCATGGCTCGACACCTTACCAGCAATGCTGGAGGATTTGACACGCCGCTGGTCGCTGCGCCTCGGTCCACCGTTTGAGCACTCGAACGTAACGTGCTCATGGGTCGCTCCAGTTGTGTGCGCCGACGGCACACCCGCCGTCCTGAAATTGGGAATGCCGCACATGGAAGGCGCATCTGAAATCGACGGGTTGCGATTCTGGAATGGCACCCCGACCGCGCAACTGCTTGACGCGGACGACGCCCTTGGCGCCATGCTGCTGGAGCGCTGTCAACCCGGGGACTCGCTTCACTCCGAGCCGGAGCACACGCGAGATGTCGTGATCGCAACGCTTCTCAAGCGGCTGTGGAAACGATCTGAGGGGACGGATCTTAAGCCGTTCCGGCATTTATCAGAGATGTTAGACTTTTGGCGCGAGGAGACACTTGCCCAGGCGCTCCAGTGGCCGGATGCCGGATTAGTGCACGAAGGATTGCGGCTGTGGAAGGTGCTCGGAGAACCCACACCAACTGACGTGCTCCTCGCGACGGATCTTCACGCTGGAAATGTTTTGCGATCCGAGCGGGAACCCTGGCTGGCTATCGACCCGAAGCCGTTCATCGGCGATCCAACGTATGACGTGGTGCAACATCTTCACGTTTGCGAGGAACGGCTTCATGCAGATCCCATCGGCATGGTCAAGCGGCTTGCCGATTTGTGCGAGGTGGATGCGGAGCGACTCCAGTTTTGGACGTTTGCACGTGCCGCCGCAGATCCTAGGGCAAACTGGAGCAATCCATTATGGATCGATATAGCCAGGGACTTGGCCCCGTAGTTCTTCGAGTCAGGTTCTTACGACCACGTGGGGATCACCGGTTCAAAACGTCCAGAGCGAACGGTTCGTACTTTGGACAGCACCTCTAATCCATACTTGCCAGAGGCACTGGAATACTGGAACTCTAAGAAAGCAACTGGTAGGCGCGGCTGGACTCGAACCAGCGACCACCTGCTTAGAAGTCGGTTTATGGCCGTTTTCGCAAATCCTCTATTTTCAATGCATTCTGTTTCAGCAAGGTGGCGCGCCTTGTTGAAGCCTGTTGAGCTTTGTTGAACTCTGGGGATCTCGCATCCTCAATTTCATCTACATCAAATGACGATGCCGCACGTCGGGGATTGGATCTGCCTTCAACCGGCAGTCCAGTTCACGCCTCGTTAGCTAGGCTCGCTGTTCGGCGACGGGCAGTAGGAAGTGGCCGGGACCCATTCCTTCACGGCGTTGGCACCACATTCGAATTCGTCACCTCGCGGGTGAAGTGTGCAATCGCGATTTATTGGAAATTCTCGATGATCCAAGCGTTACTGTTCGAACTGACTTCGCCCCAAGCTAAATAGTGGCCATTCGGCGAGGCGGCGGGACGCTCAATCCACATGCCTGCTTTGCGCAACGCTTGGGCATCCCCGTTCAGGCCAACGCGTAATAGCGTGTCGCCGCTAGAGGCGCCTTTTGAAACGAAAAGTTGACGTCCATCAGCGGACCAACCGACAGTGGTGAGGTTGGCCCATCCCTTGACTTCAATATCAGACACCGTACCGCCATCAAGTTGAAGAATATGCAAGGTACCGCTCCGGGCGTCTGTTTGTCCGAAGGCGATGCGCGTACCGTCGGGTGAAAGATCCCAGAAGAGGTTTACTCCTGGGTTGATATCGATTCTGGCTAATTCGACACCCCGACCCCGTAGTGGATCGAAAGCCGAAAAAAGAAGATGATTCGCCTCAATTTCGCTTACCACGCAGGAACGTCCTGCGATAATCGGGCAATGAAAATCCGGATGACCCCGCAGAGTGAGTAAGAATCCTGCGCGCTGCGCGCGTGCCGAACCTGGATATCCTTTGACTTCAAGAACTGGCTCAGGAGGACCTCCTGCAACGGGAAAGCGCATTATGTGGCCCGTTTGGGCGACGGACTCGCCGTTAGATTTGTTCCATGCGATGTAAAGTATCCATGCTCCATCAGGACTCATTTGTGGCATTCGCTTATCCTCGGTACCGCCGACGATCGTCTGGGGATTCTCGTCTTGAGGACGCTGCTCAAATATGTCGAGATTGCCGCGTCTATCGGAAAAGAAAAAGATAGATTTGCTATCGAGGGACCAACGGCCTGGCCAATCGATACGATCATCCTGAGTGAGCCGCCGAGGATTTTTCAAGTGAACCGGTGTCCCCTCCAG
>Ga0070738_10001363_pt1 | contig 50199 bp, 40 predicted proteins | sample Coa_R2_2_FD_66446 | JGI IMG/M metagenome (GOLD analysis project Ga0070738, IMG submission 66446) | Surface soil microbial communities from Centralia Pennsylvania, which are recovering from an underground coalmine fire - Coalmine... | ecosystem: Environmental > Terrestrial > Soil > Unclassified ... | reverse complement strand
TTGTTTGCTCTCCATTCATAGCGTCGGTGAGCAATGCAGGCATTATAGACATAGGCATGTACTCGTCTTGCACCAAATAATTTGTCTTCTTGTTCTTTGTTTGGGTACAGTCGAAATGTCTGTCTTTTGGTTGCCACTTATTGCTCACCTCCTTGTTGTTATTGCACTATAATCATAATAGCATGATATACAGACAATGCATGTATTTGTTATAAAAAATAAGCGGATAAATATGAGGATTTCTGATAAAAGATACGCCAAATTACAGGCATTATCACAAATAAAAGAAAAGTCAATTACTGCTATATTTGAGGATTGGATAGACGGGTTATCGTTCCCGGAGATTGGTAATTCGTCGGACATCTATCACCCTCAATAACCATAGGTTATTTTTGGTCGAAGATGCCTCTCCTCATTACCCGACTATCCATCCCCACCCTATAGAGGAGTGGGGAATTCCGTCGAATCTGTTAAAACTAGAATTTGTTTATTAAGTTTTTAATGATTATTAATTGTCTAGTTATGCTTACATAATATTGGGATTTCTTCAGGACATTATTGACTGAAGAAATCCCCCATCTTTACATGCCAACCCCTTATAAGGGATGAGTCATCCAAAACTAACCAAACTTATGCCACTTGTGGCTCTACTAAATTCTCCGCTCCTTGAATGACCTTAGCCTCTTCAATTTTGTCACCTGCTTTCAGTTTATCCAAAACATCTTGCCCCTCAGTCACGTAGCCAAAAACGGCATAGCGACCATCTAGCAGGTTGCGTCCTGCGGGAGTCAGTTCTGGTTCAAACAAAAAGAAGAAAACTTGTGAAGAACCGCCATTAACATCACTTTCAGGACGTGCCATTGCTAAAGCGCCAAAGGCAGAAAATGGCAAAACTGGCATATCTACGTAACGACCAGCATCTTCTAGGGTAATGCCATAAGTTGGCTTTTTATCTCCTTCAACCAAAACTTCTAAGGGAATAGCACGATATTGACCTGTTTTGGGATCGATAAAACCAACCTCTTTCCCTGGTGGATCTCCAGTTTGTAAAACGTATGATTCTTCAGCGCGAGTGAATTCTAACCCGTTATAAAAGCCCCGTTGCACTAAATCAACAAAGTTTCCTGCGGTGACGGGTGCACTGTAGCCATCCACAACAACTGTGAGAGGACCTTTGTTGGTTTTTATTGCTATTGTGGCACGACCTTGGAGTTGAGGCAAATTGCTGTATTCTTTTGGAACTTCAAAGGGAAATTCCTTGATCATTAACTCTTCTAATTTGCCAACTAGATTTAGTACCTGAGATCGTTGTTGCCAGATTTTTTCCTTATCTCTAGCTTCAGCAGTTTCTTTCAAAGAATTCACGCCAGATTTCAACTCAGTCAGCAAAGCTTGTGCTTTCGGTTGTCTTTCTGCTGGAACACTTTTTAAAAGTTGCGCAGGGTTATCAAGAATCCGTGATGCTTTACTGATATCACCAGAAATATTGCCCCAACGTCTATTTGCCAGTAGCCGAGTGGAAATATCTTCTAGACTGGCTTGTAGTTGCCGCACCTGTTTATTATCAATCGGGAGTGCGTACCGTAATAGAGAGTTGCCGTCAGTAATCGCATTTCCAGCTGGTAGTGCTGCTCTACTAGAGGGAGTCCACCCAGCTGTGCTTATTCCTAACAATAGCATTACTAACAGCAGAGAAGTGAGGCTGTTTTTCAGCCAGGATTTACATAAATTGAACATGGGATGGCTTAATGCAATATCAAATTTTTGACTAGCTGTAACCCATCAATCATCTTCCCATAGTACAGGAAGCACTTTGGTCCTGAATTCATATCAGTTTTCAACATTGTTTAGTGCAACGACTAACCACGCCTAAATAATCCGAACACGGGTGCCAAAATGAGTCCGAATACAAACCCACCAACATGTGCCCAATAAGCAACTCCACCTGTTTGAACACTCATGTTAGCTGCTGCTTGTAAGCTAGCAAGACCAGATATCACATTTTGGATAATGAATAGTCCTATTAATATGAATGCCGGAACTCTAATTGTGGTGATGAAAAAACCTAGGAAGATTAATGACACAACTCTCGTTTGAGGAAAGCGAATAACGTATGCCGCTAAAACTCCAGCGATCGCACCACTTGCTCCTAACGAAGGAATCTCAGACATCATAGCAACAGACCATTGACACAAGGCGGCGAAGACACCACAACTGAGATAAAAAATTAGGTATTTGAAATGACCCAGACGTTCTTCTACATTGTTGCCAAAAATCCATAGGAATACCATATTAGAGATCAAGTGCCACCAGCCGCCATGCAAAAATTGCGATGTAATTAGTGTTGCCCACACTGGTATTGGGTGGTTTAGTGGAACTCCTGCCAAAGTAGCAGTTAAATCTCTTGGTACTAGTGCATATACGCGGATAAACTGTTCTAGTTGTCTACTTGAGAGACTAAATTCATGGAGAAAAACTAAAACATTTATACCAATCAACCCATAAGTGATATAGGGAGTACTTCGTGTAGGATTTTCGTCGTAGAGAGGAAACACAGGTGTTTTTCCTAATTATTGATTACCTGCAATATACCTTTTCTGCTTATCTCCCGACTGTAGTTGAGAGATCTGGTATAAAAAGCCGACTGTTAACATGCATTTGTTAACAGTCTTAGTAAAATAGAAGGGTGAGTTTTAGGTTTGAAAAATCAGTAGAAAGATTCTTCCCTGGACTTATCGCTAAACAATCCTAATAATGGACCGAGAATTGCCCCAAACAAAAAACCACCAGCATGTGCCCAGTAAGCAATTCCACCACTCTCCATACCGATATTAGTGGGTGTTTCTAGACTAGCAAGCCCGTAGAAAGCTTGCTCTACAAACCATAACCCAAGAAAGTAGAATGCTGGCACACGGAAGGTGGGAAAAAAGAATCCCAAAGGGATAACGCCAAGGATTTCAGCTTGGGGAAAGCGGAGAACATATGCTCCCAAAACCCCAGCGATCGCACCACTAGCTCCTAACGAAGGAATAGAAGAGTTTTGTGAAAAGTACCACTGAGTTAACGATGCTAAAACACCACAAGTCAGATAGAAAAATAAATATTTGATATGACCCAGCTTTTCTTCAACGTTGTTACCAAAAATCCATAGAAACAACATATTGCCAGCTAAGTGTAGTAAACCACCGTGTAAAAATTGAGAACTAATGAGCGTTGTCCATTCTGGCAGAAACTGGTGTACTGGAATACCTGCAAAGCTAGCAGATAGTTCTCTTGGTACCACAGCTGCAAGGTGTAAAAACCTATCTAGTTCTCTTGGAGGTAAACTGGATTCATAAAGAAAAGCTAAGACATTAGCAGCAATTAATCCATAAGTTACATAAGGTGTAATTCGTGTGGGATTATCGTCTCTTATTGGGACCACAGATGTGTTTCCTAATTTTTTTAAAACCAGCCTCACATTACCTGATTTTGTTACGTCTTTTCTTCTTCCCTCTGGATGGGTTTCACTCAGCCAACAATGAGCAGTTATCAACTGTTCAGCAGATGATGTCTAATAATTTTTCATTGCCCTTTGCATATCCCGTTGATCTTGACGTCGTTTTAGGTCTTCTCGCTTGTCATAAATCTTTTTACCTCTAGCAAGACCTATACTTAGTTTTACCCAACCACGCTTGAGATACATTTTTAAAGGTACTAAAGTCAACCCTTGCTGTTCTACCTTACCAATCAGCTTACGAATTTCCTGACTATGCAGCAGTAACTTACGTGTCCGGCGTGGCTCATGGTTAAAATATTGTCCACTTGAAGTGTAGGGGGAGATGTGTACGTTGATTAACCATGCTTCACCATCGCGAATCAAAGCATAACCATCTTGGAGATTGACCTTACCTGCCCGAATAGACTTAACTTCGGTTCCTGTCAACTGAATTCCAGCTTCGTATGTTTCAAGAATCTCGTATAAATAACGGGCTTGACGATTGTCGCTAACAACTTTGTAACCTTCGCTCTTGTCGCTCATGAAGAATTTTCAGTGGGTTAATTAAAAAAGGGGGGAGTGGGGAGTTGGGGAGTTAGATAAGAAGAGTTTTCATTTATTAATTTATGGAACCATTTGTGAAATATCACCTAACAAAGGGCGCTATGTCTCAAACTAAGAGCGTAGCTACTTGGGTTATTGGTGTTGCAAACAACTGGTCAAACATGATTTTGAGCAAACAATAATTTGCGGTTAGATTTTGACAAACCGTTTTAAAGAAGTCTACGTTTGCTAAGAACCCTCGGTCAAGTTTTTTAGCTTCCTTGCCTGAAAAGAACTGCAAAGTTTTTTAGCTACCCTGATGCCACGGTCACAACGATTACCATATGCACAGCGGATGTTTAATTTTCAGCTTTTCAAGGCTAGATTCTCTGACGTCACGTTTTGTTTGCTATTTTGCTATTGTAGCAAAACCTATCAAATAGTGGAGTCAGTTGCTTTGTTGCTTGATAGAGACGCGTTGTTCAAGCGCCTCTATGATTAGTTGTCAATTCAGTTGATCACTTCGTTGGCTTGGTCTCGTCGATTGATAGGGGTGTAATAACTGGCTACCAAGGCAACCATAAACCACCAAACTGTATTAACTGCAGGACGAAACCAGACTGTATCAACAAAACCATGACCAAGCATACCTGCCAAACTAGCGATCGCACCAATTAACCAAAATCCTTCCACACTTGTCAATTGTCGCAACTGTTGCAATTGCACTAATGCTGTATTAAATATCACCATAAGTAGCCAAACAAAACAGGCTAAACCAATCAGCCCAGTTTCTACAGCAATCTCTAGATAAATCGAATAGGCACTTAAAGCGCTGTAGCGTGAGAGTTGATAGAAAGGGTAGACTTGATTGAAAGCATTGTGACCAGGACCAATACCAAGAAACGGGCGATCGTGAATCATCCCGTAGACAGCAGTCCAAACATTGATGCGGAAATTATTACTGCTGTCTTGCCGTCCAGCAAAAATACTGAAAAAGCGAAGGCGAAACTCCTCCGAAAAGATAACCGCTATGACACACATAGCGGCAAAACTACCTAGGATTATTGGTAACAGCCATTTACGCCAAAACCGAGGTAAAAACCCACTGTACCAGTACCGTAGCAGCAACACCAAAGCAATCACAGCAATTGTTAGTCCAATAAAGCCACCCCGACTGTCAGTAAAACGGAAGCAAAGTAAATTGACTATCAGCATTGTAAATGCCAAAGCCTTAGGAACCAAGCCACGCCATGCGAATATAGCAATGAAGCTCAAAACCACAGCTGGTAAGATATATCCAGCTAAGAGGTTAGGATTGGCCAAATAGCTGTAAACCCTTGTGTTCTTAGACAAAGGAGATTCTGGATCAACCCAGGTTGCTAATTGAGCCGCACCAAAAAACTTTTGCCGTACCCCGTACACACTGACGATTAGCGATATGTGCAAGTAAAGAGTAATTAACCAAGATCGAATGCGAGGAGACCTCAGCACTCTGGCACACAGGGGAAACAGTAGCAAATAGAGTGTTAACGTGAACAAGTCATTCAATGCCGCTTTTTTCACCGGTGATAAAGCTGTGGCTACTATAGCAATTGCCCAGTAGAGGAATACCAGCAGATGAATGGGTGTCACAGTCACGACATTTTCTGACACGATTTCATCTGATATGGTCAACAGTAGCCAAAATCCTGCACATGCACTCAGGAGTAACCCTACTAAAGTAGTATTATTTGGTACGAAAGGAACAACAGTATATACCAAACTCAGTAAAGCGGCTGCTATTATATCTCCCCACTGAAGTAACAAACTGGTTTGTCGCCAAGAGTGCAGTGAGCCGACTAGAAAACGGTGAAGATAGCTAGTGCCAAGATATTCTTTTATCGGTAAGAAAGATAAAGTGAATCTTTGCCAGATTAAATTCATAATCGTGTTTGTAATTAGCAAGCGAGGACAAAACTAGAGATTGATGCTGATTTAGTAGTGGTTTTTGGTTATTTTACTAACCATGAACCTATCTTGGAAAAATTTCTAGTTTGAATCGAAGTCTATACTAATTAAACATAACCAGTATTAAAGCTGCTTTTCGCTAAGCATCACTGACTGCTTCCGGTGTCTCCAGATGTAATGGCAAATTTACTACGTAACGGTATCCTGCTTCTGAGGAACCTTGGATTGTAATATATCCCCCATGTAACTCTGCAAGTTGACCACTAAGCAACAAACCTAAGCTCTCGCGAGAAAGATGATTGTGGAAGTTGACTGAATCGCTACTAGAATCAACCGCAAGGACATCTGAGGCTTTGGATCTGTCTAACGCAACTGGTAAGTTACTCGCCTGCTCTTTGTCCTCTCTATGAATACTAGATGCAAAGTTATCTGTTAGTCTATGCACCAATTTTGTCTTAAAGCGAAAATAAGGGTCGATATCTGTTATGCCATCTCCCAACCATGGATGTGATACCCAAACAGTAATATTGAGCATATTGTCTTTGTAAGAGACATGAATGCGAACAACACTACCTGTTGCGGAAAGTTGAATTACACTAAAAACGAGATGATATAGGATTTGTCTGACCTTGTCTTTATCTAAAGTCCAGATACGGCTCCGTCCTGGTTCTATAGAAAGGCGAATATCTTGCTCTCGACGGTTAGCTGCTTCTTCTAAGGTATTTATAGCCTGCTGACAAAGCATTTCAATATCTATGGGAGCCAAGTTGAGCGTGGTTGTGTTTTCTTCTAAGACTCCAAGTTCAGCAATTTCGTTGACTAAGGAAAGTAAGTACCGCCCACTATGTTGGATAATTTCGAGATATTCCCTCTGCTTGATTGTTAAAGGACCATAAATTTCACGTCCTAAGACACTAGCCATTCCTAACACCGATGTTAAAGGCGTACGCAATTCCTGCGTTAACTGTTCTAAAAGTTCGAGTTTCAGTTGCTTGGTTGATTCTGGCTTTTTGTAGGAATGAGAAGCAGAAAATTCAGTGTAAAGAGTGTCTGTGCTGGATGAATCCCAAGAGTTGTGTTCATCAGATTGCTGCTCTCTCATTTGACGTTCTGCCCTGAGTCTGATGTCACGACAACTGGTGTCTGATTGTGACCAGTCAGAGATACTGTTGTCTGAAATTTTTTGCAGGAGTCGATTGCGTTCAAATTCACTCATGCTCCAACGAGCAATTATCTGTAAGTACTCAATATCTCGAGTTGTAAAATCGCGTGGTACTAAGTCCATCACGGCTAATGCACCTAAACAGTTTCCTGAAGCATCAATAAGTGGGACTCCTAAGTAGGCACGAATACCATAATCCTCGACCAACTTGCTCGTAGTAAGCTCTGTTTTAGCTAGAGTATGTGTATCATTAATCCTGAGAAAATTAGCATTGTCTACAACCTGAGTGCAAAAAGATTCCTGACGTAGCAGGTAACGGTTTTGCGCCAATTGGTTCATATGCCCTAGTCTGAATAAACCAACAGCTGATTTAAACCAGTGACGTTCTTCATCCACAAATCCCAAAATGGAAATTGGTGCTTCCAAAAAGTGGGCAGCAGTTTGAGTTGCTTCTTCAAAAACTGGAATCGTTTCTGTTTGACGCAAACCTAATTCTGACAATGCATTTAGACGTTTTTGTTCTTTGGTTTCCTCAGAATCCCAACCATCCATGAGGACAAATAATTTGTTTTCTGGCTCCACCATTGCCACCGTTACCTTAATAATTGTTTGATACTGTTATTCTTATAACCGCTTTCTTTAGGTTATTCGCTATTCTTCAGCATTCCCCAATTTCGTATCAGATAAACAAGTTGAAAGAAAAATTTCTCCTTCGGCATCACTAAGTTTTAGTGTGCGATCTGCTGTTGTACCTTATAGTACGCTCAAGTGCACTAACAGTTGAACATTGATTGCTACAAAGCTTATTATGGCCATTCGTTAAGTGTTCTTAAGACATTAAACACCATTTTTTTATTGAATTTCTTTAAATTTATTGCTTTCTTATCTCTTTCTATAGAGAAAATAAGTTCCAGTCAATAACAGGATTTGCTGGATTAAGTATCATTGAACGATTTATCTAAGTTAGCTTAGATATATACCAGCTTGCCGTTTGATAGAGCTAACTTCCTCATCCAATCTGACTTGAACACAGCACCTAGCTCCTGTGATTTTTTCCTCACAGTAATAAAAGAGCGTTTTTAGGAGTATTTCTTTAGCATAGCTGCCTTTTTCGAAAAACACCAATATTGCTCTAGCTAGTTAGTTGAATATTTAAATTGGGTAACATAAGAGTAAAAGACAAAAAATACTTATCTGATTTATTTACGTAGGTTTTCTACTTTTACTCTCTTTTAAATGCTTTTAAAATATAGCAGTCCTATTTGAGTTACAAACGCCTTGTGAGGTTAGGAAACAGGAAACAGAGAACTGAACTGTTTATAAAACATTTAGGGTGGCTATAGATTTATCAATCTAAAAACATAATTTGATATGAAATAAATACAAATAATGAATTTTTAATTAAGGAGGTAGTTGAGAATAAACGACTATTTGTTAAGGTCGGGCATAGGAGAGCAACTAGCGTCATGGGGCATAGGGCACAGTATAAAGTATTTTCCTTGTCTCCCCTGCCCCTCTGCTTCCTTGTCCTCCTTGTCTCTCCTGCTCCTCTACCCCTCCGCTCCCTATCCCCCTGTGGCGCACTTAAAGTAAAAATTACTACAATACTTTAAAAAGTATTCAATAATAGATTATGTTTTTCTAAACAGAATTCTCATCTTTATTTTCTTACGGCTGTTTTATCTAAATGAATAACACGAGTATCAGGATTCCTTTTGTAGATCTACAATTACAGCATCAACCAATTCAAGCTCAATTGCAAAATGCAATTCAAGCTGTTTTGGAAAAAGGTGATTTTGTTTTGGGACAGTCCCTACAAGATTTTGAGGCAGCATTTGCGGCAGCATCTGGCACAGAATATGGTGTTGGTGTTGCCTCAGGAACAGACGCGATCACTCTTGGTTTACAAGCCTGTAATATTGAGCCTGGCGATGAAGTGATATTGCCAGCAAATACCTTTGTGGCAACATTAATTGGGGTTTTACGTACTGGAGCAAAACCAGTCTTAGTAGATTGTGATGAACGAACAGCCTTAATTGATTTGCAAGCAGCACAAAAGGCAATAACACCAAAAACTAAAGCAATTATCCCTGTTCATCTTTATGGGCAAATGGTGTCACCAAAACAATTATTAGACTTTTCTAACACCTACAAATTACTAATATTTGAGGATGCTGCACAAGCACACTTAGCCCAAAGGGAAGGATACCTAGCTGGTTCAGTAGGAAAAGCAGCAGCTTTTAGCTTTTATCCCAGTAAAAATTTGGGTGCCTTTGGTGATGGTGGGATAGTATTGACACGAGATCTAGATGTAGCAGAAAAAATGAGCCGCTTACGGAACTACGGTGCATCTCAAAAGTATGTTCACGTTGAATTTGGTACAAATAGTCGTTTAGATACACTACAAGCTGCCGTATTACTTCAGAAATTACCCTATCTACCCTCTTGGAATCAACAACGTCTGAGGATTGCCCAACAGTACGATACAGAGCTAGCACCTCTAGCACCATGTGGAATTACCCCTATAGAAAATCATAGCAATCAAGGACATGCATATCACCTTTATGTGATTAGAATCGATGATTCCACCAGTGCCATAGAACGCCAACAACTCCAGGAACAACTGGCAAATATGGGGATTCAAACTGGTATTCACTACCCAATTCCCTGTCATCTCCAGCCAGCATTCACGAACTTAGGGTATAAAATTGGGGACTTCCCTCATGCCGAAAAACTCGCACAGCAAATATTATCATTACCCATGTATCCTGGGTTGACCAACAGCCAAATTCAAGAAGTTATAGCAGCGATCGCACTCAATTTAAGAGCAGACCAACAAAAATTGTTGTGTATTTAACTTGTGAGTTGATAGTTGTTAGTATGTGGTTGTTTTGTTAATGACTCCCTATTTTCCCAATCATGCTAATCCAGCGTCAGCTTAAAAATACAAAAGCTCCACAATTATTAGAAGTAGCTATTTTGGGTATTTTATTGCTCCTCTATGCGCCTGTTCTATGGTATTGGTGCGACGGTTGGATTCACAAAAACATTAGCACAGAGCACGAATACTTCAGCCACGGTATTATTGGACTTCCGTTTGCGGCTTACCTAGGTTGGAGCAATCGAAAAAAGTGGCAAAGACTACCTGATACGACCCATCCCTTTGGTGCCATCTTGCTTCTTTTGGGTAGTATTTTTTACATAAGCAATGTCAGCGAATGGGTGAATCTTTCCTTTCCTGCAATCCTCGCAGGATTGTGCTTATGGTTTAAGGGTATTCCTGGATTTCAATTACAAAGCTTTCCTCTACTGTTGGTATTTTTAGCTACCCCAACGGCAATACCCTATCTTATTGCTCCTTACACACTACCGCTTCAAAGCTTTATTGCTGGTACTGTCGCCTTCATTCTCAGTCAATTTGGCATGAACGTAATTGTTGATGGGATAAATCTATATGTGGGGGGAAGGATTGTCGAAGTTGCACCCTACTGTGCAGGCTTGAAAATGATGTTCACCACTTTCTATGTAGGCTTAATGCTGCTTTATTGGACAAATGCTTTAGCCTCGCGCCGTAAAACTATTTGGTTTTTATCTACCACGGTCGTTATTAGCATTTGTGCCAATATCATTCGTAACACCCTATTGACTTTCTTTCATGGCACAGGGAATGAAGCAGCTTTCCATTGGCTTCACGAAAGTTGGGGTGGTGACATCTATTCGACTGCCATGCTGCTTTCCTTAATTCCGGTTCTAAATTGGATTGATCACTACTTCGGGGAAGCGCCTCCAGACATTGCCCAAGATGAACACAAATGAACTAAGATAAAAGCTGCTTTGGAAACTTGTATAAGGTAAAACACATAGGTCATTACAAAGGACAAAGGACAAAGGATAAAGAACAAATAAATATATACTTTGGTCTAAGTACTACATGCTTTACCGATGATATCTTTTTCAAAGTTTCTCAAGGAATGCCAGTTTCCCCGAATCTTGTTGCTGTTGTCACTTTTATTACTATTGGTGATAGGAGCACTTCCTGGATACCTAACAGGACACTGGAAATGGCAAGAACCGCCACCTGTTACCAACCTCAAAAATTTGAAACAGATCCGTCAGACAGGATTGACCCTTGCGGGTTGGCAAACTATTGAGCAACGGCAAGAATTGATTGGTGGACACAAATGGTCATATCAGGTCATCCAGAAAAAAGGAGCCAAAACTCAGACTCAGGCGATTTTACTGTTAGAACCACAAAATGGTCCTAGAGACCAACCACAAGTGGAGTGGACGGAAATTAACAGCTGGGGCCAATGGGATTTGGCTCAAGAACGGTCTGCTGAATTTACTGTCAAACAAAAGTCAAACGCCGACATACAAATAAAAACCAGGTTTTTCCGTGCCTCTACAAAACAACAAACTTTGGCAGTATTGCAATGGTATGCTTGGTCAAATGGTGGAAATCCATCTCCTTGGCTGTGGTTCTTGACGGATCAATTAGCACAGTGGCATCAGAGCCGTGCTGCTTGGGTTGCTGTTAGCATTCTCATACCGATGGAACCTTTTGGACAAGTAGAAACAACTTGGCATGATGCGCAGTCTCTTGGTCAAACAGTACAAACAACATTGATGGCAAATTTCTTGTAAAGAAGTTGACCTGACGATGAGAGTTATTTTTGACCAATATGTAAGTTTAAGTCTAATGGAGAAAGTATATTTTGCATTTTTACAGAGTAAAATAACCTTTCGGCGCTCCCAACTATCAGTTCAGCGTCATGGCCTCAATGTTTATACTTTTCAGTGTCATATGCGTGCATTCAGCACCTTGTGTATTGTCGGTCTTCAAGTCGGTGCTTTCTTAGCAACAGCTATCCAACCTGTTGCTGCTCAGTCTTTCTTAACCCAAGGACAATCACCAAAGCAATCTCCATTGTTCTCCCCTATTCCCCAAGGACAATCACCAGTACAACCTCCTGTACCTCCTCGCAGTAATGAAGTTACACCTAGTGCTCATAGTTCTGAAGAGTTGCAGTTGAATCGCTACCTTTTAGGTCCCGGAGATACAATCGGCGTCCTCGTTCAGCACTCTCAGAGTCCCTACATTTTGGGACCTGGAGATGCAATTGCCGTGACAGTTCAGCGTTTTCCAGATTTAAGCTTTCAAACTCAAATTAATCCAGACGGGAATATAACTGTACCATTACTGGGAACTGTTTCACTGAAAGGGTTAAGTTTACAAAAAGCGCAGGAAAAAATCCGTGCTGGCTTAAATCGCTACGTGATTGATCCAATCGTGACTTTGTCATTAGTAGCGCAACGTCCAGAACTGAATTTTCAAGCTCAACTCAATCCTGAGGGTAACGTTGTTGTCCCACAAGTGGGAACGGTGTCTTTACAAGGTTTGACTTTGGAAGAAGCGCAAGAAAAAATTCGCTCGTCACTCAATAACATTGTCGTTGATCAAGATACTGTTGCCGTCTCCTTAGTAGGTCAGCGACCAGTGCAAATCACTATTAGCGGAGAAGTCACTCGACCAGGAATTTATCCTGTTGCTTCCTTAACACCCCGTGTTGGTGATGCATTGCTTTTGGCTGGTGGTTCTACGAACATGGCAGATCTCAGACAAGTAAAAGTGCGTCGAAAGTTGCTTGATGGTTCTGTGGCTTCACAAAACATTGACTTGTACACCCCGTTACAAAAGGGCGGCGCAATCCCCAATTTACGCTTGCAAGATGGGGATGCAATTATTGTGCCACGCCGTGAGATTGGCACGGATGATAGCTATGATCGCAATTTGGTGGGTCGTTCAACCTTGGCTGTACCACAAATTAGAGTTAGAGTATTAAATTATTCTGCTGGAGGAATCGTTACACTCCCATTGCCCAATGGTAGTACTTTTATAGATGCTTTATCCGGAATCAATCTTGACACTGCCAACCTCAAGGAAATTGCGTTAGTTCGCTTTGATCCCGAAAGAGGTAGAGCTGTGACTCAGAAACTGAACGCAAAAAAGGCTCTATCAGGGGATGCGTCTCAAAACGTACCATTGCAAGACAATGATGTTATTGTTGTTGGTCGCAACTTGATTGGTAAAATTACTAATGCCATCAATACTATTACCCAACCCTTTTTTAATATTGAGAGTTTCATCCGTTTCTTTGATATCTTTAACGGCAACTTGCCCTAAATAACTTTGTCTTCAACTCCTATATAGACCCTTAAAAGTGGTGTTCGCGCCTCTAACCAGGGAAAAAAGTCATTTTATTCAACACCCTGCTCATAGCATTCAGGGTACAAACTTGCTTGGAAGCATGGAGAACAAATATTCAATTTTGTGGATTTCTGCTAAAACTCAAAGCCCTACTCACAGGGTTATCACTTAATAATTAATTTTTATCTATCCTTGTCATGACCCCACCAATTGTTAAACGCTATCTCATTGCTTTCGACAAGTACAAGTGGATTGGACTAGCTAGTTTCGGTTTAGTTGTCACAGGCTCAACAATAGTGGCGCTGCAACCAGAGCCATCTCCAAGCTATATCGCAAGTGGTGCACTTGCTTACTCTCGTCCACCTGTTTCTTTTTCGACAACTGGTACTGAAATTCAGCAGGAAGGGCAGGAATTAAGCGCAGATCTTTTGCTGTCTGATCAGATAATTGCTACAGTAGCATCCAAAGTGAATGTCCCACCAAAAAAAATTATTGATAATGTGGCACTCACAATACCTGATAAATCTAAGTCTGGGGACACTAAGACTCCTAGTAGCTCAGCATCGACACAAATTGAACTGAAATATAAAGATACTGATCGCGCACGCGCCCGAGAAACATTGCAAGACCTGATGGCAGCAATGATCAAGTTGAGCAGTGATATTAATAGTCAGCGATTAAAAGCAATTATTCAAAAAATCAACGAACGCTTACCACAAGCTAAACGGCAATTGGAAGCTGCAGAGCAAAAACTAGAACATTATGATCGTGTACAGCGCCCAGCAATACTAGCAGCAGAAAATGGTAGCACGCTCGGTGCTATTACTGGAAACCAAGCTCAGCAACGGCAAATTAAACTCACACTATCAGGAATTGATGCTCAAATTCGCAGTTTACAACAGAAGTTAGGATTAAATGTCAACCAAGCTTATGTTTCTTCTGCTTTAAGTGCTGATCCGATTCTGGCTAGTTTACGAGCACAACTGTATCAAACTGAATCTCAAATAGAGGTTCTTAAGAAAGACCTACGTCCCGACCATCCAACAATGATTCAGCTACGACGTCAGAAAGAAGCTTATGAGCAATTATTGCAACAGCGTGGCTCTGAGGTCGTGGGAGGCGAAGGTGGAACTGCTCCTCTTCCTGGTAAGGTCTCAAGTGTACGTGCTCAAAGTAACTTAGACCCGGCTCGTCAGCAACTAGCAAACCAAATGGTAGCTTTGCAAACTCAGCAGCAGACTTTACAGCAACAACTAGCTGACTTAGAGAAAAATGAAGCGAAATTACGACAGGAGTATTCACAAATACCTAATAAACAACTGGAGCGAGCTCGCCTAGAACAGCAGGTTTTACTCAAAAAAAATCTCTATGATCAAATTCAGGCCAAACTAACTGACTCTAAAGCTGCAGAAGCAGAGACTGTCAGTAGCCTCAGTATTGCTAGACCTCCAGTGATTCTCCTTAACACCACATCTTCTAAAAATATACCGATCACTTTGGGTATAGGTGGTTTGTTAGCATTATTAGTCGGCGCTGGAGTTATATTTTTATTGGGTTCTCTGGAAGGAACTTTTAAAACCAGAGAGGATATACGCGATCGCTTAAAACAACAGGAAGTTCCTCTTTTGGGAGAAATCCCTTTGATACCAATTGATAATCCTGAAAGAGCAACAATTCCAGTTTTAATTTCTGCAGAGTCTCCCTATTTAGAGTTTTATGAGAAGTTCCGCAGTAATTTGCGACGTGTGGGAGGCGGTAACTTGAAGGTCGTATTGATTACTAGTACTAGCAATTCTGAGGGTAAGACAGTGAGTGCTTATAACTTGGGTATCGCTTCTGCACGTGCTGGTAAAAGAACTTTGATTATTGAAACAGATTTGCGATCTCCCTCTTATTCTCCAACACTAAGGGTTACTCCCGATGATCATGCTATTATTGAGCCTTTACGCTATTATGCCAACTTAAATGAATGCATCCACTTAGTGCCTGATGTAGAAAATTTATACATCATTCCTAGCCCAGGTCCTGTACGTCAGTCGGCTGCCATTCTAGAATCTAGCGAAATGCGACGGCTAATGGAGGATGTTCGCGAGCGCTACGATTTAGTCATTTTAGACACAAGTTCTTTAGCTGTGTCAAATGACCCATTGTTAATTCAACCTTATAGTGATGGCATCGTGCTTGTAACGCGACCAAGCTACACACAAGAAAATATGCTCAATGAAACTATTGATCAATTGGTTGAATTTGAACTAGAGCTGCTAGGTGCTATTATTAATGCTGCTGATATCAATGTTTTTAAGTCCCAATTAGTTGAAGAAACACCAGGCTATCCCCCTGAAGAAGTGTCTGCAGGCACGAGGCGGAGTTGAGGGTAGTGAGTGGAGTAGGAGACAAGGGTGGTCCCCTTGTACTACCTGCTCAGCAGTTTTTCGCGAAGGCACTGGGGTAACCTGATTATGAGTCTTGAAATTCAGCATCAGATACAGCAATTAATGTCTACCCACCAACTTATCGCGCAGATGCTTAATGCGATCGCGCAACTTTGCTGCTTCCTCAAACTCTAGGTTCTTCGCCGCCTCTTTCATTTGCGCTTCTAGCCGAGTGATCAAATCTGGAATTTCTTCTAGGGGTAACTCATCTATATGCTGATCAACTGTTTCTAAATCAGTTGCATTCAACCGTCGTGAGACTTCCAAGAAAGACAAAATCGCGTTACTAGATTTTTTCTTGACAATCTGTTGGGGTGTGATCCCATGTGTCCGGTTATATGCCATTTGAATACCGCGACGCCTGTCGGTTTCTTCAATAGCTTTGATCATGCTATCGGTGAGGTTATCTGCATACATAATTGCTTGTCCCCGCACATGACGTGCAGCTCTACCAATAGTTTGAATCAAAGAGCGCTCAGCACGCAAAAATCCTTCCTTATCTGCATCTAAAATCGCCACAAGAGAGACTTCCGGTAAATCCAACCCTTCCCGTAACAAGTTAACACCGACCAAAACATCAAAGTTACCATCACGCAAATCTTGCAAGATCTCAATGCGTTCAATGGAATTGATCTCGGAATGCAAATATCGCACCCGAATGCTGTTGTCTTGCAGATAGTCGGTTAAGTCTTCCGCCATGCGCTTGGTTAATGTTGTGATCAGCACCCGTTCTTGGCGATCAACTCTATCTTTAATTTCACCCAACAAATCATCAATCTGACCTTCTGTGGGACGGACAATGATTTCTGGATCAATCACTCCTGTTGGTCTAATAACTTGTTCCACCACATGGGAGTCAGACACTTCTAATTCCCAATCTCCTGGTGTTGCAGAAACGAAAATACACTGGTTCACCTTTTCCCAAAATTCCTCTGCTTTTAAAGGACGGTTATCAGCAGCACTAGGAAGACGAAACCCATGCTCAATTAACACTCGTTTTCTTGCTTGGTCACCATTGTACATCCCACGAATTTGGGGCACAGTGACGTGAGATTCATCAATCACCAGCAACCAATCTTTAGGAAAATAATCAATCAAACACTCTGGGGGTTCTCCCGCTTGTCGTCCGGCTAAGTGGCGGGAGTAGTTTTCCACGCCGTTGCAATAACCGACTTCGCGCAACATTTCCAAGTCGTAACGTGTACGCTGATCCAGACGTTGCGCTTCTAGTAATTTCCCGTCTGCTTCTAATTGTGCTTTGCGCTCTTTTAATTCTGCTGCAATTGCATGACAAGCTTCCTCTAGTCTTTCTTCTGGTGTAACGAAGTGACGCGCTGGGTAAATATTAACCGCTTCTACACTCTTGATAATTTCACCCGTCACAGGGTCAACGTAACGAATAGCGTCAATTTCATCGCCAAAAAATTCTACCCGAATAATTCTGTCTTCGTACGCCGGACCAATTTCTAGGACATCACCCCGAACCCGAAACCGTCCGCGACCCATTTCTATATCGTTGCGGCTGTATTGCACTGATGCCAAATCTCGTAAAACCTGGCGTTGATTTACCTCTTTCCCCACATGCAATGGAATAGCGGCTTTAAGGTATTCACTGGGAATTCCTAAACCATAGATACAGCTAATGGAAGCAACAACGATAACATCTCGGCGTTCAAAGAGCGATCGCGTTGCGGAGTGACGCAACATATCTATTTCATCATTGATCGAAGCTGTTTTTTCGATATATGTATCACTGACAGGAATATACGCCTCTGGCTGGTAGTAGTCGTAATAGCTGACAAAATACTCAACTGCGTTGTTAGGAAAGAATTCTCGCAACTCATTACAAAGTTGTGCAGCGAGAGTTTTATTGTGTGCTAGGACTAATGTAGGTTTGCCGACTTTCTCGATAACCGATGCGACGGTAAAAGTCTTGCCAGTTCCCGTTGCTCCCAGTAAAGTTTGGTAGTGATTGCTTGCTTGAATACTAGCCACAAGTTGAGCGATCGCTTGTGGTTGATCACCTGTCGCTTGAAAAGGCGCTTGAAGACAAAATTCTGTCATATAGTTTTGCTGAAGATATCCTATTTGATAGTCGTGAATACTTGATCTCAGTAATAAATGTATCTAAAATTACCTTAAAATATATCAACATATAGACATATAGACATACAGATAGTATTTAGAATACCTCTTTACTTTATTTTACATAAATTTACTATTGATGTTATTTAAAGTTCGTAGTGAAAACTGGATTGCTCTTAAAGTAAAGAAATAAAGTCCTGACTACTAACAGGAGATTCAAAAATATCAGTTTGTTCTCTGACATAAACTTGCCTTGAAAGGTTACTTTTCCCTCTTTTAGCAGAGACAATTAATACGTCTTGTGGCAGAAGGCTGTAGTAAAAACTTTAAGCTAACTTGTGAATGTAATAACAAATGATTTCAAAGTTCCACACTAACTTTGAATTTAATTGAGTAAAAAAATAGGAGTTCAAAATGAGCATAGAAGATAGAGCAAAAGCTGCTGCCAAGAATGTTGAAGGTAAAGCACAAGAAGCTTGGGGAAATGTAACTGGTGATCCAGAAGATAAAGCTGCAGGAAAAGCAAAGCAAGCTGAAAGTGAAGTACGCCATGGCGTTGAAGATGTAAAAGATAATATCAAAAAGAATCTTGACTAGATTGGGCGGTTAGATTGGACCTTCTCTGTACCAAGTTTAGGTAAGTCTTTAGGGTGCATCTTAAAGTTGTAAAAATCCGTGAGGCTAGAATTCTTAACATAGTGAATGTAGTGTGTGAGATTAGTGCATAGGTTGAATAAAGTCCGCTGTGGCGGACTTTATTTACTCACTATACGATTTCACCCATCAAGAGTAATTAGTAAAACAGTGAATTTTTACAAAAAACTTACCTAGAAAATTCAAAACTCTAAACGTAATTAAGTTGACTTAATTTAATTAGCTTTGTTAACAAACAGATTTTTAAGGAGACTACAACAATGAGTCTGCTTCAGCAGAGTCGCAAGATTCTCACTGTTCTCGTCTTGATATTAGTACTGACGATAACATCTGCGTGTGGTAGTAGAACTGTAGCACTGGATCGAACAACCACTCAGCCAGCGAATGGTTCTACTCTAGCTTATGCACAAATAGAGCGAGGAAATAGTCCAAGTGGACAAACTTTTGGTGACTGGGTTGTAAAAACATCTCAGGGATTAATTAAAGACGCTTATGTGCGTGACAATAACAAACTAGGTGTTGTTATTTCCCCTAAAGTTCGTCCTAATGAAGTGCGTACCCTGGCAAGGTCTCTAGTTGAGGGATTTAGGAAGAATTTTCCAAATCAAGATCTGACAGTTTTGGTATATGCACCAGATAAACAACTGATTTTGACAGCTCAATACGATGTGCAAAGCAATCAAATTCAGTACAGCTAATTGCAGATTGTTAGAGCTAACTTAAGGAGAGAAATAAAATGACTAGCAGTGAACAATACAAGCGTCAAATAATGAACGATTTGGCTCAAGGAAATGTAGAATCTCTTGATAGCCCATCTACAGACTCGACTAAAGAATATCAAAACTTTGATGATTTTGCTCAAAGGACAACTGCAGATGAGCGTCGGCAATTGTTTGGTCGTTCTTTACATCCAAACAATATTCCTACTAGCCAAATGGAACCAGAATTACAAAAGGCGATCGCTCAAATTAAACCAAATGAAAGAGATGATGTCGCTCGTGCTTTTCTCAAGCACTTGAAGCAAAGAGGACTAGATGAACGCCAATTAGAGCAACAGCTTGGTCTTTCCACACATAACGCAGGTCACATGACCGCGGATGATGTTAGCAAGCTTGCATCCTTTGCCTATCACAATCATCCTGATATTTTCCGAGAAGTGCTGGCAGAACAACCTGGTATTATTAAGTTTCTCAGCAATCCCGTTGTAGGAGCTATTTTAGGACTTGCTGCCGCTAAGTGGTTAGGTGGTCACCGTAAATAATAAATTTTTGAGGAGATAGCAAGGTAGGGATAACCCAATTTTTTTGAAGATTCTCTAAAGACCCGGTTTCATACAGAAACTGGGTCTCTCCATGTTTGCAAATAATGTAGGATTACTATTAGTAATCAGTTGCTGAAACACTTATCGGCAACTAACCACTAAACTTTTGCTAGTTCTGGGGTAGGACGTTTGCTGTTGCGAATAGCCGCGATTTCCTTCGCGTAATCCTTCGCTTTAAACACAGCGGAACCTGCAACGATCGCATTTGCGCCTGCTTCCAAAACCTGCCAAGTGTTGTTGGCTTTGAGTCCTCCATCCACTTCAATCCAGGGATCGAGACCACGTTCATCACACATCTGACGTAGTTTCCGAATTTTGGGCACCATGCCAGGAATAAAACTTTGACCGCCAAAACCAGGGTTGACGCTCATAATCAACACCAAATCACAAAGATCCAGTACGTACTCAATAAAATCTAATGGTGTTGAGGGATTCAGTACCACACCAGCACTTTTGCCAAGTTCTTTGATTTGACCCAGAGTACGGTGTAGGTGAGGGGATGCATTATGTTCGCAATGAACAGTGATGTGATCTGCTCCTGCTTTAGCAAAGTCCTCGACGTACTTTTCAGGCTCCACAATCATTAAGTGGACATCCAACGGCTTTTTCGTAACTGGACGAATTGCCTCCACAATCAGAGGACCTATCGTAATGTTAGGTACAAAGCGACCGTCCATTACATCAACGTGAATCCAATCAGCTCCAGCTTCGTCTACAGCACGAACTTCATCTCCCAGCCGGCTAAAATCCGCTGATAGGATAGATGGAGCAATCACAATGGGCTTTTTAGATGGCGTTTGGGTCATAACTAGTGGGTTGTTGAGCATCCTCTTTCTGTCAGCATTTTAACAAAAATCTGACTATTAGTTAGTACTTTATGATGAGTGGCTGGTAGGACTTTTTAACAATTAACAATTAAGAACTGACTAATGACTAAAAAATTAATCTGGTCAATTTTGGGATTAAGTGCTTGCTGCTTAAGTGCACCAGTACTAGCCCTAGAAATCTTCCTTGACAGTAACGGTATTGATGCTTTGCGGTTACATCAGCCTCCATATAATTTAACCGGTCGTAAGATTGCCATTGGTCAAGTAGAGATTGGACGTCCTGGCAAATTTGGATTAGATAAAGCAGTTTCGAAAAATCACTCTGTGTCGCTAGCCGGAGTCTTTTTACGTGATGGATATGCTAAATCCGACACTAGTGTAGACCCACACGCCTACAATGTTGCTGGTCTGATGGTGAGTACCGATAAAGGCTTACCGGGAGTTGCTCCTGGTGCAAAGCTCTACTCCTCTGCTGTAGGGTCTACAAAAAATATGGGTCAGCCAGAAGAGTGCTTATCAGCACAGCAGATCGCAAATCAGAATGGTGTAGATATACGTGCAATCAATTTCAGCTTTGGTGAACCCTTAACCCGTGACCCACGACCAAAAGCTATTTTAGATGGTAATTCTTTACTAACCTTGTGTATCGACTGGTCCAGTCGTGTCCATAATGCATTATATGTCATTGCAGGTAACCAAGGTAGGGGGGGTATTCCCATACCTACAGATAACTACAATGGAGTCAATATAGCCTTTTCCTCTCGACGAGGAGGGGTGTTCAATAAAGTTGATGTCTCTAATTTAGCAACAACTGATCCAGCAATGGTTCGGCGGCTAAGCGGAAGGGAAATTAATCTTGGTCCACGTCGTGCGATCAGTTTAGTAGCTCCTGGCAGTAATATTCGTTTACTGAATCCAGATGGTAAAGCAAATAAGGTCACTGGAACAAGCTTTGCAGCACCTCTGGTGACAGCAACGGTTGCACTCTTGCAGGAATTTGGTGATAGACAGCTACGAACAAAACAACCTAACTGGAGTATTGCTTCTCGTCGCCACGAGGTCATGAAAGCAGTCTTGTTAAATTCAGCAGACAAGATCCAAGACAATGGGAATGGCTTGCGATTGGGAATGACTCGAACACTTATTGACAAGCAAAATCATGATTGGCTGGTATCTGAGGCATACAAAAACCCGAAAATTCCCTTAGATGCTCAAATGGGAGCAGGTCATCTCAATGCATTTCGTGCTTACAAGCAATTTAGTGCTGGTCAGTGGAGTCCATCAACAACTGTACCAGCCATAGGCTGGGATTATCATACAGTGAATGCTGGAGAGTTTATAGAATACAAGTTAGCACGGGCGTTGCAGCAAGGGAGTTTTATTGCCATCACCTTAGCTTGGGATAGATTGGTGGAGTTAGAAGACAAAAATCAGAATGGTCTATATGACGTTGGGGAGAAATTTCGCGATCGCGGCTTGAATCACCTTGATCTCTATTTAGTGAAAGCTGACTCACCAAATTCAGATACTGCTGCTATTTGTGCTTCAAGCAGTGAAGTTGATAATGTGCAACACATATTCTGTCCTGTTCCTGCTACTGGAAGTTATACGATTCGTGTTCGGTTTCGTCAAAAGGTCAATCAAGCCACTCAGCCTTATGCTTTAGCTTGGTGGAGTGTACCTGCTAAGTAACATCCTATTCTTGGGTTGTTGCCAAAACTGTAACAGCCCAATGTTTATGTCATCTCAAATGCCATAGTCTAATGAGAGACTTTGGGAATAATGGTGGCAAAATGGAGGAAAATTATAGTAGTGCGCGAAAAAACTTCCTGCAAAGACGTTATGGTGTTCGTCTGGGAAGACGTTATGTCTTAGCTGCTGCAGGAGTTGTCTTATTCAGTGTACTAGGATGTTCTCACATAAATAGTAGTGCGAGTGCGGTTGCTCAATCTCCATTGCCTGAATCAGAATTTCCGATTTGACACTCCAGACTGTGTAAATTCCGCTATCGCTCATTCCCACCAAAAGTAAGGGGATTCTGCTTTCATCCTATCTACTCCATTAAGCTGGCTTTTGCCAGCGAAAGTAGAGGCTACTAGTCCAGTAGCGTTGCTTCGATTGTCTACTAACCTTGCTTTTGCAAGAAAAAGAATATTGATTGCTGCATTCTAAAAAAAGAAAATTCAATCCAAAAACTGAATTTCCCCTAGTTGCGCTTCGCTACACTAGGGGCTGCCGTTAAGGTAATGTAGCTTCAGAAATATTGAGAGAAGCCTTTGACTCAGGTTTGGATGAACCTTCTTGAGGACCAGAGACTGAGACAGAACTTTCATCCACATTAGTGCTATGTAAACTAGGACGTAAAGCACTTAAAGCCGTTTTCACGACAACAGCTGTAGGTACTGCCAAAATCACACCCAGTAAACCGCCAATTCTTGCTCCTGTCAAAACCGAAATGATTAACCAAACTGGGTTTAAACCAGTAAAGTTCCCTAAAATTCGTGGGGCAATCAAGTTTTCTAGAATTTGTTGTACAATAACCGCTGCAATCAATACCCTTACCCCCATTGTGATATCTTGCAGCGCCACTAATAATGTTGTCAGAGCTATACCTACAGAGCCCCCATAAGGAACGAGCGCCATAATGCCAATTGTTAAGCCAAATAGTAACCCAAATGGGACTTTGAGCCATAAAAAAGTAGGAATGAGGGCTGACGCCATACAGGTAGAGATAATCAGCTGGGTAATAAAGAAATTTTGAAAGCTCAAGCGCACTGTTTGAGAGAAAGGTTCACGGAACTTTGAAGGGAACCAATCCACCAGACTCTGCCAGAGTTCATCTCCATGCTGTAAGAGATAAAAAGTCAAAACCATCGTCAACAGAAAGTCCAGCAGGCTAGTGAGCGTCACTACTGCTAAATTCAAAACTTGTCCTGCGATCGCCTGCAATTGCCCCTTGACTCGATCATTAATTTGCCCCACTAGCGCATCAAGGTTGATTGGAATGCCCAAATTATCTGCTTTCTCGTTTAACATCATCAACTGATAGCGTCCAGAATCAATTAATTCCGGCAAGCGGGCTACCAATTGCTGGGCTTGAGTAAGAGCTAATGGAAAGAGGGTCAAACCCAGCGCCAACAAAATTGATAAAGCGATTAAAAAGACTAATATAGCAACTTGCTCTCGCTTAGCACCATGACGAACCATCCAGCTGACAGGGTAGTTTAGCAGAAAAGCTAACACTGACGCTCCGACTAAAATGACTATCAATGAGTGAAAGTAATGAAAAATTGCTGAAACTGCCCAACCATTAAGCACTAGCAACGGTGCAAACAGTGTAATCATTCCTATCTGCGCTATCGGGGTTAGTGTCTGCCACCAGTCGAAAAGCTTACGTGTCTGCATCTGCCAATTGTGGGATAAAACTAAATAAATTTTTCCTTACATCTATTATCTCTAACTACATCACGGTCATTCATCTGTCTAACTTAGGATTCAACTAAATGCTTATGAAAAATCTTGAACCGATTGGTCATTCCCAATTTAGAGTCGAGGGTACAAGGGGAGGTTCTCCAACTGGTAACCAGAATAGTTCTACTTTATTATTGCTTCTGTATTTAATTCCAGTCATTGGTTTTTTCCCGTCTTTGTGGACTCTATATCGTCGTCAAGGGAGTCGGGAACAACTTAGTGTGAGTCGCCTGTCAATTACTTTGGGGCTGGTTTGGCTTTTAGGGTATCTCTTTTTTGCAACTGGAGCCTCAACTTCAGAGCTTTTAGCATTGCGTCTACTAATTCTGAATAGCTTTCTCACCTCTGGCTATTTTTTAGTCAGTCTCTGGTTGATGATCCGGATACTCAAAGGTCAGTCTAAGCGCTTACCAGGGATGAGCAGCTTTGCTGAGCGAGTACTTGGCAAATATTTATCTTAATCTTTAAGCTAAATTGAGTAGCATTCAGCATTTCTAGTTGGTTTAAGGAAAACTTACTAAATATTTCCTATAGGTCTGGTCAAATCTGGTTTCTTGTTGTCATACTTCAATGTAAACGTCTCTAGATTAGCTAAAAATCAGAAAAATTTAACTATAAATGTTGAAAATGATACTAAAGTGGCAAATTTACCACTGATATTTAAGAGTTGGCTATGATTGGCTAGGTCTTTCCCTTTTAGCAAAAAAATACGCGAAAATTTTAACAGTAAGTGTGAGGGAGTCTGTGACTATTCAAAGAACTTCGGCGCAAAAAAACCAGTCTGCATCCCGCTCGAACTCAAATATCAAAAATCCTAAATCTGGGCGCTGGCTGTATTTTTGGTTGGGAATGGGTGGTATTGCAATAGTGTCGGCAACTGCAGGGGCGCTGTTAGCAGTTTCTTTGACCAGTACGCCTTTGATGCATACAGAACTAAGTCCTGATGAGGCAGCTGTGTTTGATAGCGATCGCATTGCAGGGGGTGGACTACAGTTTTCACAGTTAACTCGCCCTGTGAATGTTTTACTCCTAGGCATGAGTGTACTCCCACCAGACGTCAAAAATCCTCCTGCTGAAACAAAGGGTTTAAGGTACCAGCCTGAGATCAACTCTTTTGATGGTCTTTCAGATGTGATGCTCTTGGTCAGATTTGATCCAGAAAAGAAAAAAATAGTTTCGCTTTCCATTCCCAGAGATACTCGAACAGAGATTGAAGGTCATGGCATGAAAAAAATTAATGCTGCCAATGTGGATGGTGGACCCGCCTTGACCGCTAAAACGGTGAGCCATCTCCTTGATGGTGTGGGGATTGATCGCTATGTCCGCATTAATGTTCTGGGAATGGCCAAACTGATCGATGCATTAGGTGGGGTGACGGTTTACGTCCCCAAAGATATGAAGTACCAAGACGACTCTCAGCACCTGTACATTAATTTGAAGGCAGGACAGCAACACCTCAATGGTGACCAAGCATTACAACTTTTACGCTTTCGCCATGATGCTCTTGGAGATATTGGTCGAATTCAACGCCAACAAATGGTGATGCGTGCTTTAATCGACCAGACACTCAATCCAGGTACTGTAGCTCAGCTACCAAAAATTCTTGACGTTGTCAAAGATCATATCGATACAAACATGACAGTCGAGGAGCTCGTGGCACTACTTGGTTTTGGGGTGCAAACGAGTCATTCTAATATGCATATGCTCATGCTACCAGGTCGGTTCAGCAGTAAACGGGAGTTTAATACTAGCTACTGGTTACCAGATAAACAACACATTAATGCTATGATGGCTCAGCACTTCAATGTACAGGCAGCAGATCAAGCAAATCAACCAGAAGTTACTAATCCAGCTTCTTTAAGAGTAGCAATTCAAGATAGCACGGGTAGTCGTCGTAGCACTCTTCGACCCTTAATATTGACGTTAGAAAAAGCTGGGTATCGGAATATCTATGTGGATAAACACTCAGCTGAACCTTTAGCAGTGACTCACATCGTAGCTCAACAAGGAGATGGCAGCAGCGCGGAATCAATCCGCAGCACCATAGGATTTGGAGAGGTGCGGGTAGAAAGCACTGGCAATCTTGCTTCTGATATCAGCATTCAAGTGGGTAAGGATTGGTTGCAGCAAAGAGGTGTTTTACAGCAGCCGCTTAGACGTTAAAGATGGGGAGTGGGGAATGGAGTTAGGAGTTAGGAATGGGGAGTGGGGAGAGAAATTGCCCCCTTCCCATGTCCTCCATGTCCTCCACATATCTCATGTCTTGTTCCAAAAGTTGCTGTCGGGGAGTTAGGAATGGGGTAGTTCATGACGGCTATTTGACTAACTTTCCTATCCAGTCTTGTAAGATGAGATTGACTACCTCAGGCGCTTCATCTTGCGGACAGTGTCCTACTCCTTCAAGAGGAATAAACTTTTGTACTTGGGGAAAGTTGGCTAATTCTCTACCCAACTCAATTGGTTCCCAAGGATCTGATGCTCCCCAAACAAGAATGGCTGGGCAAGGTAATAGGGGTAAGAGGTCTTCAGGTAAAGGTCCTGTAGAATATGAGGTAAAAGCAAGAAAAACTGCTACGGCACCTGGATCTTTTGCTGGTGTTGTCAGAATATCTACTAACTCGTCTGTGACAACTTCTGCATTTGCATAAGCTTGTAGTAAAATCTTCCTTACACTTTTGGGTTGAGCAACTTGCTTGAAGAAGAACTCGCCAACTGGTTTTAGAGAAAGTATCCGTTGAAGTACAGGAGTTCCAACACGACGATGCCAAGGTAAAGAAGCCCGTTTGCGATCATGCAATAGTCGCAAGGAGCAATTGAGCAATGCAACACTTAATACAATATCTGGGTAAGTGACTGCTGCTTGCATTGCTACAATACAACCAATAGAATTAGCAGCTAAAAAAGCTGGCTCACCTACAACTTCACGGCAAAAATCTGCTAGTTGCTGCGCCCAAGTTTCAAACGTATAAGATATTGTTTCACCTGGTTTGGGTTTAGCTGAAGCACCAAAGCCAATCAAATCGATAGCATAAACACGGCAATTTTCGGCTAGCACAGGGATATTTTTCCGCCAGTGCCACCACGAAGCACCAAAGCCATGCACTAAGACAACTGCTGGACCAGTCGTTCCTTGAGTTTGATAACAAATTGAGAAGCCTTGCCAAATCCAGGTTTTCTCTGAGGTAATTGTTGAGGTAGAGCTAAAGCTAATCATGAGATACTAAAATTTACGATATAAAAAGCAGGCATGAACTGTTTTTATTGTGGCAGTAGTTAGCAGCAGCGAGAGGAAGTAACTCATCATCAAGATTGCGTCAGGATGATAAGTCATGACTGTATATAAATGTAAACAATGTGATAGTTATACTGGCACAAAATTCTACGTCTGTGCTTCCCTTTTTAGAGTTTGATGCTGCTGCAACTTATGATACTGCTCGCGTAGTTATATTACCCATTGCTTATGAAGCAACCACTACTCATCGTAAAGATTGGGATTTATACTCACGTTCCTATCGCAGATCACCTCAAGGCACAGCATATCAGCTACTTCGTTCAAATGACAATGTGAATGGCTATGATGTGATGGAATTAGCACCAGTAGTAGATTCAGTAGTTTCACAATTTACTGCAGCTAAATTGGTTTATAAAATTATCGGGTATCAAGCTTTAGCTAAAGGGTGGTTTAACACTTGAAATTGACGCCTAATTTGTTGACATTTTTTGTTTTTAGTTCCTCAAAGACTACACAAGATGACTACACTAGAAACAGTTGGAACTCCCATTGGGAGTTATGCCCCAGATTTTGAACTGCCAGGAGTTGATCATCAAGTACACCATCTCCGTCGTTATCTAGAGAGGTTACGGGCAGTAAGCGTCATTGCAATGTGTAACCACTGTCCTTATGTTCAGTTGTATGTAGACAAATTAAAAAATATTCAAGCCGAATTTGCTGAACAAGGCTTCACGCTCATTGGCGTGAATGGCAGCGACGCTAACATTGACCCTACAGAAAGCTTTGAGAACATGAAATCTTTTGCCAGAAGACATGATCTGAATTTTCCTTATCTGTGGGACTCAACTCAAGATGTAACTCGTAGCTTTGGTGTCACTAAAACTCCAACAGCCTTTTTAATAGACTGGAATGGTGTTGTGCGCTATAAAGGTCAAATTGATGATAACCCCCACAACAGTCAAAAATTGGTGGGTGAACAGTATCTTAAGCGTGCAATTACATCTTTGTTTAATGAGCAAGAAATTTATCCTGTTCAAACAGAAACTCTAGGTACTCCTTTGATATTGCGTAAGTAGAGACAGATAGTCCCTCTACTGCTATCTTAAATTGGAGGCAATTGGAAATTTTTTGATAAAGCGTAACTTCATGGGAACTAATTACCGACGGGTTTTACTTAAACTAAGCGGTGAAGCCCTTATGGGCAACATGGGCTATGGAATTGATCCAGAAGTGGTCAAGCAAATAGCAGCAGAAGTAGCAGAGGTGGTAGCAACTGGCGTTCAAATGGCCATTGTCGTTGGAGGCGGCAATATTTTTCGTGGTGTCAAGGCGGCGTCGGCTGGGATGGACAGAGCAACCGCTGATTACATCGGTATGATTGCTACGGTAATGAATGCCATGACGTTGCAAGATTCGCTGGAACGAATAGGGGTACAGACGCGAGTTCAAACCGCGATCGCTATGCAAGAAATAGCGGAACCGTATATTCGCCGTCGTGCCATCCGTCACTTAGAAAAAGGACGGGTGGTGATTTTTGGTGCTGGATCTGGTAATCCTTTTTTCACAACTGACACAACTGCAGCTTTAAGAGCAGCAGAAATTGATGCTGAAGTGATTTTTAAAGCCACTAAAGTTGACGGCGTATACGATGCTGATCCCCACCTTTACCCAGATGCAAAACGTTATAACAGCCTCACATATGGACACGTTTTAGCAAAAGATTTGCGGGTAATGGATAGTACTGCGATAGCCTTATGTAAGGAAAACAATATCCCAATTCTCATATTCGACTTGACTGTTCCGGGTAACATCCGTCGGGCAGTCATGGGAGAATCCATAGGCACGCTTGTGGGAGGTTCATGTGAAATTAGCTGAAGCTGAGAGTACTATGCAAAAAACCGTTGAGGCAACTCAACGAGCGTTCAATACAATTCGTACTGGTCGCGCTAATGCGAGTCTACTAGACAAGGTGACTGTAGAGTACTACGGTTCACCCACATCTCTAAAATCGCTGGCAAGTATTAGTACACCAGATGCAACAACGATCTTAATTCAACCATATGATCGCAGTAGCTTGAGCCTGATTGAAAAGGCAATTTCTATGTCGGATGTGGGTTTAACCCCCAGCAACGATGGTTCTACAATTCGGCTGAATATTCCGCCCTTGACGAGCGATCGCCGTAAAGAATTAGTCAAAATTGCTGCTAAGTATGCTGAAGAAGGACGCGTTGCAATTCGCAATATCCGTCGTGATGTCATCGACACAATCCGCAAACAGGAAAAAAGTGCTGAAATTTCTGAAGATGAATCACGAGATCAGCAAGACAAATTGCAGAAACTCACAAACAAGTACACAGCAAAAATTGATGAATTGCTTGCAGAGAAAGAAAAAGACATCACCACTGTCTGATTGAATTTCAAATACAGAGAAACTGAAGAGGATATTGCGACCCTATTTCCTTTATCTTCCTCATTTTCTCTGCTTATAAATTGCTTTTTTGAGAAAGAAAAATCCAATATAACAGTTATTGTATAAAGCTTATAAAGTATAATAAAGAATTTTATAAATAAAAATTAACCCGAGAAAATAATCTATAATCTAGAACATTTACTAAAACTTTATAAAAAATTTTAAATGATTGGCTAAAAATTTGCAAACAATAGAACGGATGAATTGTAACTTAGAAAAAGTCATAGAAAGCCAATCATTTTGAACCACAAATCTAAATCTTCATCTACTGACATTTATGACCTTATGAGCAAAAAAGATACGGTAACTGCATACCACAAATAAATTAAACAAATAAGGATAGATGTTTTTAGTACGAAAATTTACGGATACTCATTCTTTATCAAGAAGAATTGTTTTAGACAATTCAATGTATAAGATTTTCACCAGAAAAACACTAAGTGACTGGGTGTGAATTAACACAACGATATTGATAATCCATTATCGGTTGTCTTGGGTAACCAAGTGAATGCCAGTTTCTACAAACAGTCAGTCCAATGCGCTGGCTCTCAATCACAGCCCTCAGTAGTTAGCTCAATATACAATGAGCTATTTTCTGGTCATATTGACGATATCAAGAGTCAAAAGAAAAACTAAAAAATCAACTAACAATAGGAGCAAAGATTCAGCTATATGTACGACTGTATAATTGTTGGCGCTGGCCCTGCGGGTGGAACCTCAGCATATCATTTAGCGAAAAAAGGGCGCTCAGTATTAGTTTTAGAAAAAGAATCTCTACCTAGATATAAACCCTGCGGTGGTGGAGTATCACCGGTCATTGCTGAATGGTTTGACTTTGACTTTAGTCCAGCAATATCTATCAAGGCAGACACAATTCGCTGCACATGGAAAATGGGCGATCCCGTAGAAGCTGAACTACAAACGCCTGAACCAGTATGGATGGTGCGCCGAGAAGTTTTTGATCACTTTCTGATTCAGCAAGCGCAAAAGCAAGGCGCGGAACTGCGAGATAACACAGAAGTCACAGGTATTGACTTTAAAACTGACCATTGGCAAGTTAACACAGCAAATGGGCCAGTGGCTGGCCGTTACTTAATTGCTGCTGATGGTGCTAGGGGACCAATGGCAAAATGGTTAGGCTTTAAAGAACGTAAACGCCGCTTAGCAGGGGCGTTGGAAGCGGAAGCACAAACTAATGTTGAAAACGGCAATATTGCCCACTTCGAGTTTGGTATGGTCAAAAATGGCTATCTTTGGAGCTTTCCCAAAGCAGATGGTTATTCCATAGGTGTTGGGACGTTCATCGGTGGAGAGCCACAGGACTTTAGGAGTATTTTAAGTGAGTATGGTGGTCTGTTTGGTTTAGATGTCAAAACCTGTAAGCAGTACGGTCACGCCCTTTGTCTGTGGAATGGCAATCAAAAGTTGCATACCCAAAATGCGGTTTTGGCCGGGGAAGCAGCTTGTGTTGTAGACCCCTTTACAGCAGAAGGGATTCGCCCTTCGATTTTTAGTGGATTAGTTGCGGCTGGAGCAATTGACAAAGCCTTAGCTGGGGACAAGAATGCTTTAGAGGACTACTCTGAAGCCATTAACGAACAGTGGGGTAGTGATATGGCATGGGCACAAAAATTAGCCGGAGCATTCTACCGCTTTCCTGGTATTGGCTACAAAGTTGGTGTTCGGCGTCCTTCTGCTGTCCAAATCATGGGTAAGATTTTGTGTGGGCAGTTACGCTATGGCGACGTTGCAGGTCGCGCGCTGAAGCGGTTAGTGCCTGGTTTTGGCGGGTGATCTGATATTGGGGTGGGTGTTGAATTAGGTTGAAAATAACCAAAGAACTACTCCAGTTAGCAGTAAACAAACAAATCCTGCTACACCAGCTAAAGGTTTTTGATTTTTTCCTGTCACCCATTCAGGAACTTGACCTGTGTAAGTGATTAGCTGTGCGGTGTCTAAACAAGCGATCGCCCAAACCCATCCGGTGTGCAATCCCCAAGCTAAACCTAAATCACCACGATCAGTAAACCGTGCTAATACCAAAACCATTCCCATCAACCAGAGTCCTGGCAGTTGTGGAATGGTTTCTTTTTGCTCCCAAATTAAGTGTAAAACCGCAAAAACCATACTAGAAATAGCCGCTGCCATCCATGTTGAATCATTATGATTTAGTTCTGTAAACAGAAAACCACGAAAAACTAACTCCTCTATACCACCTACTAACAAAGCTATCAACAAAATAGGTACAAAAATTGGTCGCAGTTGCTTGATATTGGAAATTTGAAAAGAACTCCACCCCAGCCATACCTGGCAGGAAAACACAACAGCTAGACTTAGGATACCTAAGCCAAAACCTAGCCCTAAAGAACCTAGAATTGAAATATTCCAGACAAATCCGTAGTCTGAGATATCTGTATTAGTTAACCAACCAATACCCCAGACAATGAGAGGGGCTAATAGGTACAAAGATACAAGAATTGGCAACTTTTGTTCTGGTTGCAAAGGTTTGTTAGGTTGCCAACTCAATTTGATTGCTAAAACTGCTCCTATTGGCAACCAACATCCTACCCAAGCAATAAAAAAAGCCATGATCACAACCAGTACTGGTGCATTTTGACCAAATGACACTAGGGAGTTGGTTGCTGATGCAAATAACGTGATCAAACTCAACAAAAAAAACACGATAGACTTCTTGCAAAAAACAGTTTCCTTGTTTCCTTGTCAAGCCTCTACCAAAATAGGCAACTTGTGCAAGAGGTCTAATCGTATTTTTTTATCGAGCAGCTAATTTATGTCTAAAGGCGGGACAATTTTTCTGTAGTGCTGAGTGCTGAGTCCTAAGTCCTAAGTCCTAAGTCCTAAATTCAACCCTATGGATAAATCTAAAGGATTGAACAAGGAAAAAGTTGCTTTTTTCCACTTATCAATTTGATAGCCAGCAATAAAGCACGGTTGCTCCGACTTAGACAACTGGCTTTAGGCTTTTGACCCAAATGCTTTAGAAAAATTTATCTCTCATCTTCGTCATCTTCGTCGTACTCTTCGTCATCTTCCTCGTCATCGTATTCTTCGTCTTCCTCAACGTCTAAATCTTGCTCGACTTCTTTTTTGTCAGTATCAACTTGTATTAAGTGAATGTGCTTATAGCCGAGCTTAATTTCAAACTCATCACCAGGCTTTAGACCCATTGCTTTGGTGTAAGTCGCACCAATAACAATCTGACCGTTTTGATGAACACTAACACGATATGTCGGTTCACGACCACGACCATCTTTAGGCGCTTCAGGACTTAAGGGAATTCCCCGAGCAGATAGTAAAGCGTCATAAAAATCAGTGAGGTTAACGCGAACTTGGTTATTCTTGGTAACAGTATAATAACCACACTGCTTAGCTCTTTCTCTCCGTGGTAGATTCGAAAGTTCTTTTACTTTTGCTAGCAGTGCTTTTCCCGTCAATGGGGCAGTTGCAATTTCAGTCATTACGCTCAAAATATCCTTACTCTCTCCAAACTGATAAACAATGTCGTTTCATGCCAGTATTTAGTTTTTTGACATCTTTAGAAAGCTACAACCCTAAGATGAGGGATAAATTCCTGCTGATAGGGAGTTTAAGAGCCTCTGTTCTGGTTGCCCACAACAGATGAGAAGTCATAGTTGTGACAGGCATTAATTTCGGTAATTTTACGGCACTTTTAACCATCATTTGCCATCAGAAATTAAAGATTTTTTTCTTTTGGCACTATTAGAGCAGCGTCACCCTCAGCCACTTTTGCAAAGCAGGTGAGTTCTACTGCTACAAATAAGTCGTAGAGCAAAGAAATAGCAGGATTTCTACTTTTCATGCTTACCTTTCTTGCCCTTGAGTTTTAGGATTCTCCCCACTCATGTTCTCAAGCTGAGGAAAGCATTGTGTTTCTTTAGGGTTGTGCATGCATACACCCTTTTCTCCTGCCAGTAAAGACGAGAAATATCTCTTCTCTACTCTTCTACGAAGGGTCTAAGCAGTATTAGCTGCACTGATACGCTAACTTCTACTGCAGTTTATTGCCTCGTAATTTTATATTAAATACTAGCATGCAATAATAATAGCAAAATTGTTGTTTAAGTTTGAATTCAATTTACTGTTACACTTTCATCTAAATACCAGCCTTGGGAGTGAGGATTGCCATAAGGCTTTTATAAAAATTCATCTAAATTTAGATAGGCAGTTTTGATGAGTGAGTGACATCCTTTGAGTTTCTTCATTTTCGTTGTCAAGATATTCATCCCCAGATTTGACAATTCTATATGACTAAACAATTGGCTTATAACGACTGTTGAGGGGTAGAGACGTGTTGACATTAAAATACAGCTATAACTATCATCAGCATTGAATTCTCTTGTTTTTCTGTTTGGGGATGTACGTAAGTTACTTTTCAGGTAAATCACCTATAGGGGAAACCCCATCATAGTCTGGACTCTCAAACATGTAAATAAATTGTCAAGCAGTGATTACTTTTTTTCACTATTGGGTCTAAAGGTTGACATAACAGTCTTTTAACCCATTCGGTGCTTCTAAAAGTGAGATTTTCATGGTTATGCTGAAAAGAGAAGATGTGAATCACTAGAGTGTTGACTATTAACAGCTAGTGATCAAATTAAGGGTAGAAAGAGTATAACTCATCAAGTGGGCAAGTTGGGTGTGAGAATAATCTTTGGCTCGATGTGGTAATTTTAAAAATTTGGTGGGATGCAATGGAAGTTATTTTTAAGGTCATTCGGCAAAAACCAAATTCCTCTCCAATTGTGCAAACTTATGTTTTAGATGTTGAAGGGGGAAACACAATCCTAGATTGTCTGAACCGTATTAAGTGGGAGCAAGATGGGACGTTAGCATTTCGCAAAAATTGCCGCAACACAATTTGTGGTAGCTGTGCTATGCGAATCAATGGACGTTCGGCTTTAGCTTGTAAGGAAAATGTAAAGAGTGAAATTACTAAGTTGCAACAAACTGCAATATCGGGAGAGCATACACATGTTATTCCAGAAATAACTGTAGCACCTCTGGGCAATATGCCTGTTATTAAGGATTTAGTAGTAGATATGAGTAGTTTCTGGAATAACTTAGAGAAAGTTACCCCTTATGTGAGTACAGCAGGGCGTAAAGTTCCAGAAAGGGAATTTTTACAAACACCCGAAGAACGCGCTCATCTCGATCAAACTGGTAATTGTATTATGTGTGGAGCTTGCTATTCGGAGTGTAATGCACTGCATGTTGAACCAAAATTTGTTGGTCCTCATGCTCTTGCCAAAGCATACCGTATGGTGGCAGACTCTCGTGATAGTGAAACTCAAAACCGTCTAGAAAATTACAACGAAGGAACTCAAGGAGTTTGGGGCTGTACTCGCTGTTTTTACTGCAACTCAGTTTGTCCAATGGATGTTGCACCGCTAGATCAAATTACTAAAATCAAACAGGAAATACTTGCTCATAAACAAGTAGCTGATAGCATTCCACTTCGCCATCGCAAAGGATTAGTAGAAGTGGTTAAACAAGGTGGTTGGATTAACGAACCTCAATTTGTTTTACAAGTGGTCGGAAACTACTTTAAAGACCTGAAAGGATTACTCAGTATTTTCCCCTTAGGATTGAGGATGATCGCTCGTGGTAAGTTCCCTTTGACATTTGAACCTTCACAAGGAGCACAACAAGTGCGATCGCTTATTGAGGCTGTGCAACAAGAAGTGGGGAGTAGGGAGTAGGGGAGCACCAGCAGAGGAGACAAGGGGGACAAGGGAGACAAGGGAGACAAGGGGGACAAGGGGAGCCAGTGCGTTGGGCGGCTTCGCCGACTTGAAGCAACTGGCGTGGACAAGGGTAAGATCTTATACTATGCCCCATGCCCTATGACGCCATTTGCTCCACTTGGGGAGACCCCAAGACCGCAATGGCTCCCCTATGCCCTATGCCCCATTCCTAACTCCTAACTCCATATCACCTTGGGTCTTGAGATATGTTTAATGGTCGTCCAGAACGGTCATAGACTAAAACATCCCACTGTCCATTAACACTGGATTCAAAGGCAATCCTACTGCCATCAGCGCTGATTGTAGGATTGCGCACTTCTGCTTGCAGGTTAGTCGTTAAATTACGTGATTGGCGTGTTTCTCGGTCATAAAGGATAATTGCAGAGCGTCCTTGACGATTAGCTGCAAATACAATGTAGCGGCCATCTGAAGAAACAGCCGGATGGGAGGCGATGGTATCAAAGGAATTTAAACCTGGCAAATCAATCAAATTGTTAGTTGCCATATCAAACATGTAAACATCCTGACTGCCCCGTCGATCAGAGGTGAACACAATATATCTGCCAGAAATTTGAGGATTTAATTCTGAAGCAAAACTGTTAAGACTCTGACCCCCAGGATCAAAAGGGTAGTTCAATATGCGAGGATAACCAGCACAGCCAGTTAACAAACTAACTGTGACACATGTTAAGTAGGTGGGCGAAATTAATTTCACCATGTCATTCATTATCAATGAAGCTCAGCGAAATGAAGCAATCCCAGCCTGTGGAATTGCTTCGCTTCATTTTATTACGCTTGCAATAACAGTAAACAAGTTTGTTCATTGAGTTGAGGGGCGTTGAAAATACGGTTTGTATTTGCAGCAGCTAGACATGAATAAATGTCTTATCTGAGCCCCCCAATTATGGACCAGCAACTGATGCACCGTTGGGAATGTCTAACTCAATACTTGGTCCGCGATCTAATACTTCGATATCCCACTGACCATGGATCGTCGTTTCAAAGACGACATAACGCCCATTAGGACTGATACTAGGATTTCTTACCCAACCACGATAAATAGGAGTGAGGATTTGTGATTCTTGTGTAACGCGATCATACAATGCTACGACTGGTCTTCCTTGATCGCTAGTCATGTAAACAATGTAACGCCCCGTATAGCTGAGGCTAGGATTTTCGGCAATTGTTTCTGGTCGGTTCAAACCCGGTATGCGAACAAATTGTTGCTGTTCTAGATCGTACAGTAGCAGTTGATGACTGCCGTTGCGATTGGAGACAAACGCCAAAAAACGACCATTTCCACTCAAAGTCGGCTGCTGTTCAGTATAGCGACTATTGAGTGAAGTGGTTCCAATAGGCACATCATCGTAACTACAGGATGAAAGCAAACTTGCTATGCTCAAACCTAAGACACAAACAATTGGTCTTAGAGGCAAAAACCTAGGTGCAAATTTTTTCAACTCAATTTTTTTGCTTATGCTCGCAAACGACCTCCTGATTATTTTTTACTAACCATGGTCAAAATTAGGGGAATTGGTTGGTTCCTCATCTATTCGTTCAATAGGTTTGTAATCTACATATTCAGTTGACATAACATCATCATCTTCACGGGTTGATCGAGTAGCTGAATCAGTGGGTGGACGACGTCTTTTTGGTCTAGGAGTGATATCCTCCTCGTCACTGCTTTCTGGGCGTGTAGGTCCATTGCTGGTACGACGAGAAGGTTTTCTTTCTTCACGATTTGAGCTATCCCAATCATCAACTGTTCTCGATGAACCCCAATTTTCGTTTTCGGGTCTCTCCGAGGACCGACCCCCTGAACCTCCAGACGGGCGGCGACGACCTTTGTCTGTTGAGGTTGGTCGTTCTCCACTATTGCTACGTCGTTCTGAACGACGGCGAGGTTCATCATCGTAATAATTATCACGTGCAGAACGACTATCTCTACTACCTTGAATTCGAGGCCGTGGGCGTTCATCCTCGTAGTAATCGTAGTCATAAGGCAGTGGTTCTAATTCTGCATCTACCTCAGCCTCATACTTTCTACCACTATACTTGTAGCGATCGCTCACCTCTCGCTCGTCTACTATCTTTGTGTTTCGCTTAGCTTGCTCAGTAGCTATACTTCTTAAGCGAACACTTTCAACTGCAAAAAATACGGTTGTCCCAATCAAAAGCAGTTGACCAAATTGCAAAATTGGGTCTAATCGCCAACCCTGAAATATGAGAATGAAGCCACAGACTAGACCAATGGCAGCAAAAAAGATGTCTTGATCTCTTTCCAGCCCTGGACGGATAAAGCGGATGAAATACAGTGCTGGACCAGCCACAGCCAGGAAAATTCCTAAAAGACTGGCTGGATTTGTTCCAAAATTGACCTGAGCCAGAATGCTGGCTGAGTTCAGCCCAAAAGTTACCATTATTGTTTACCCAATAGTCAGATCTATGTTAGCGATTTACAATTAAAATCACTACTGTGATCATCTCAATACCCCTTAGTTAAGGGTAATTTAAAAAAAAATTTGTACGTGTAGAGACATTGCATTGCAACGTCTCTACGTTGTTTGGCCCCTTTGCTGTTTTGGTTAGATCAATTGGTTAGTTTCTCAGTCATTAGGTAATTGACTGACAAATTATCTATAATCTGAGAGCCTAATTGATTCCTACCTGTGTTAGGAGCGCTGTATCTTATCTCTTTGGCTTACAAAAATCAAGCCCACTGTTACGGGAATAACGACAATCACAGAACCCCAAAATAGACTCCAAAGGAAATTTGCTAAAGAAGGCGTCATAGATTTCAACCTTTTTTTATACTCTTCATCCCAATTTTAATGTTCTCTTACACCCTTGAGAAGCCTCTGATAATTTTATAATTCAAGGATATGCTCCCTGCGAGAGCTACAAATTTTGTTCAATCAGCGCGTATGAATTTATGAGAGTGGTGCAAAATTTATGACTGGGTTTGACTTGACTGCTTGGATTTTGGGTTTAAGTTTGGGACTAATGATATTTTTGTTTATTTTTCGAATAGTCCTTACTTGGTATCCTCAAGTGGATTTGAACCGACTACCCTTTAATTTAGTTGCTTGGCCCACTGAACCCTTTTTGATTCCGTTGCGAAAACTAGTACCACCCATAGGTGGAGTGGATATTACTCCCATTATTTGGGTTGGTATCCTTAGCCTGCTGCGTGAGGTTTTACTAGGTCAACAAGGATTGTTGACCATGTGGTCTCGGGTACAGTAGGTTTGTTTGTCCTTTGTTTTTAGTCCGTTGTCCCAAGACCTAAAAAACCGGGTTGCTCAACGGTAAATTATGGTTTTCAGGCTGAGTGGTTTGTCACAAACCCAGTTTTTGATCCAGGTGCAAGATGTCAGTCTGGCTCCCCAGGACAACCCTGGGGTTTTATATTAACCTGACTACTATTCTTTGCTTTTTAACTCCTGTACAAAATTGGTGTAAACATTTCCTTGCAAAAACTGTGGATTTTCCATAATTTTCTGATGGAACCCAATAGTAGTAGGTAATCCCGTAATAGCACATTCCCTCAATGCTCGTTTCATGCGGTTAATAGCAGTAGAACGATTTTCTCCCCACACAATCAACTTGCCAATTAAGGAATCATAGTAGGGAGGAATTTGGTAGTCAGTGTAAACGTGGGAATCCATTCTAACTCCGGGACCACCAGGGGGAAGATAACCGCTGATCCGTCCAGCAGAGGGACGAAAATCATGATCAGGATCTTCCGCGTTGAGACGACATTCAATTGCATGACCACGCAAAATCACTTGGTCTTGGGTCACATTCAAGCGTTCTCCCTGGGCAATTCGGATTTGTTCTGCAACTAGGTCTATTCCAGTGATCATCTCTGTGACGGGATGCTCTACTTGAATTCTGGTATTCATTTCCATAAAGTAAAATTGACCAGACCTATCCAGAAGAAATTCGATGGTGCCCGCTCCAGTGTAGTTGATAAACTGAGCAGCTTTGACTGCAGCTTGCCCCATTTTTTCTCGTAAATCTGAGTCTAAAGCAGGGCTGGGAGCTTCTTCTAGTAGCTTTTGGTTGCGACGCTGAATTGAGCAATCTCGTTCACCTAGGTGGATAACGTTACCATAGCTATCCGCCAAAATTTGAAATTCTATGTGGCGAGGACGCTCAATGTATTTTTCTAGATAAACGCTGGCATTTCCAAACGCTGCTCCTGCTTCACCTTGGGCGGCTTGATAGGATTTCACAAATTCGCTCTCAGACCGCACTAAACGCATACCTCGTCCACCACCACCAGCGGTAGCCTTGATCATGACCGGATAGCCAATTTTTCTGGCGATCGCGAGTCCTTCTTGCTCTGAATCTAACAACCCATCACTACCTGGCACAGTTGGAACGCCAGCTGTTAGCATAGTTTCTTTTGCAGTCGATTTATCTCCCATTAACCGAATAGCTTCAGGAGATGGACCAATAAAAGAAATATGATGATCAGCACAGATTTCCGCAAACCTTGCATTTTCCGCTAAAAAGCCATAGCCAGGATGAATGGCGCTGGCATTGCGAGTCAAAGCGGCGGCAATAATATTGGGAATATTCAAATAACTTTTACTGCTAGCAGCTTCGCCAATGCAAACTGCTTCGTCAGCAAGTTGGACGTGGAGAGCATTACGGTCAACGGTGGAATGTACCGCAACAGTTGCAATTCCCATTTCTTCACAAGCGCGGAGAATGCGAAGCGCGATTTCTCCTCGATTGGCAATCAATATTTTGTCAAACTTCATCTTCTTTGAAAAAACCCAAAGCCTGATTTCAAATTATGACAGGAGATTCTCAAGCCGCATCCTAAACAAACGATAGGAACTGACTTGTTGCCTCAATGGGTATTGACCTAGACTACCAACATTGCTGTTCTTCGTCTCTGCCGTGCCCTAGCCTTGGCTTTTTTAAGTCACTGTGAAATGCACCGTGACTCTAGCCTTTCCTAATATCACTTAAGCTGCTGCTACTTGTCTGTCAGTAAAATATACTTATTTTAAAAATTTGTTTTAGAAATTTTGGCATTAACTGACTGGTGAAAAGTATTTTGTTATGATACACTGTCCTGAGAGATATAACCTTGCGGATGTGGCGGAATTGGTATACGCGCACGTTTGAGGGGCGTGTGGCTTTGCCTTGCGAGTTCGAGTCTCGCCATCCGCATTTTAGTAGAGACGTTGCATACAATGCAACGTCTCTATCTACATTTATGTGTTTTTTATGCTTTCATAGAGAAGATAGGTAAATTTTTGTAAAGAGCATTGACTGTAACTTTTACACAGACAAATAACTTAACGCTGCCAAATGCATGGCATCGTCTGACTCCCATTTGGCAGGGTGGTGAAGAAGTCATTGTACAAGGATTGCCTCATGCTCAGATGGCACCAACTTGGCAATTATTACTTCTAGGTGACGGTTCACCGACAAGGCATTTACAGTTACTTACAGGCGAACCTACAGAAGTCGATGTCATAGATATGTCATTAATTGGCATGGATTTAGATGATGCGCCTGATTTAATCCAAGTGGTGCCTGGACCACGATTAAGACGACAAGTTTGGCTGCGCACAGCATCTGGTCAACGGCTAGCATATGCCACTTCCTGGTGGGAAGCTTCTCATGTAGATGAATATTTGCAAAACCGTTCATTACCTATTTGGGCAAGTTTAGCTCGTCTGCGCACAGAGTTGTATCGAGATATCCAAGGAATTTACTACGGTAACTCAGCGGCACTTCAGTCAGGCTTTAACGAAGCCGGACCTTTCTGGGGTCGTCATTACCTGTTCTGGCATCATGGGCAACCATTAACACTGATTTATGAAGTTTTCTCAACTTACTTAACAAAATATTTAGGGCCTATGCAGTTGAACGCAGCTAATGGTAAATTAGCGGATTAATTAGACGCTTGACTTTTTCTGCAGCGATTGTTGAAATTTAAAGAAAAAGACTGACTTGACTTCAGGTAAATATTCTGAAGCAGAGTTAGTTGGAATGTTTGTGATTGTTGAAAAGTCAAACCCTGACTATTGATTTTATTTTGAGAAAAGCTTTGATGGGTGGTGTGCTTGGAAATGATGATTAAGGGTGGTCTGGAAAAGACTTTGTACTGATGACTAGATTTTTACAAAAAAATTCTAAGTATAGCTAGCACAGCTTATATCAAAGAGTAGCTATTCTTGAAAATAATGGTAGGTTAATTACGGAAATCATCAATACCTTTGAGAAATAGGGAAGGTAACTTGTTGGTTATTTCACCAACAAAGCAAGTTATGAGTTTGCAATTATTGAGGTATGGGTTTCAATGGTACTGCCCGTCGAGTCTGTTTCGATGAAGAAAAAAAAGAAACCATCTCTGGTGATCACACTCTCGTCTGCTGGATTACTGATTGGCAGTGGGATAGCAGCATACTGGTTGTTAAATCAAGGACAACCTTGGTCTAGGAATTTACCAGTAGGTGCAAATATTATTCCCCAAGATGCTCTATTTGCAATTTCCTTAAGCACAGATCCAGGGCAATGGCAAAAATTGAGGGAGTTTGGTACAAAACAGACTCAAGCAGAACTAGATAAAAATCTGGTGCAGTTGCGCGATCGCTTCTTGACCAACAATGGCTATGACTTTCACAAAGATATTGAGCCTTGGGCAGGAGATCAGGTTACAATTGCAGTTCTTGCCCCAGAAGCGAGTAAACCCACATCTAAGCCTGTTGCTACTGATGGGGGTGTTACTAATAATGGTCAATCACTCGTGATAGTTGTGCCAATAAAAAACCAAGAAAAAGCGAAAAGCATCTTGGCACAGCCCAAAGCACCCAAAGGAAGCAAATGGATTGATCGCACCTATAAAAATGTTGCAATCAAAGAAAGCACAGGTAACTTAGGAGAAAACTTTTCATCTGCCGTAGTAGATAAAAACTTCCTAGTCATTACGGATAATCCCAAAAATACAGACAGAGCAATTGATGCCTATGAAAATAAAACAACATTGGCAACAAGTCCAGGTTTTGCTGAGAACTTCTCTAAAATTGCTACCTATCAACCATTTGCCCAATTTTATGTGAATGTTCCTTACTCTGCAAAAATAGCTTCTGCATCGGGTAACCATCAACTACCAGATCAAGTCTTAGCCCAACTTCAAAATAATCAAGGCTTAGCAGGGACAATTACCTTAGAGTCAGAAGGGATAGGGTTGAAGGGGGTTTCTTGGCTAAATCCAAGTAGTCAACGAGTATTGTCGATGGACAATAATGTAGGAGAAATGCAAAACCTTGTGCCGACAGAAACCTTGATGATGTTATCAGGTGGCAATTTACAAAGGTTGTGGTCGGATTACGTTTTAACAGCGCAAGGAAATCCACTCTCCCCAATGGCACCTGAACAATTACGAAGCGGTATCAAATCCCTTACTAACCTTGATTTAGATCAAGATTTACTCAGTTGGATGGGAGGAGAATATTCTCTCTCCGTCATTCCCACTAGTTCTAAACAAGGTTCGCCAAATAGTTTTCGGGCTGCCTTGGTGTTTATGGTCAAAGCAACTAATCGTTCTCGTGCTGAAGCAGCCTTCAAACAGCTAGATGAAGTGATGAGAACTCAGTACCAGTTCCAGATCCAGCAAGCGACAGTGGGAGATAAACCAGTTGTCAACTGGATTGGACCTTTTGGAACTTTAACGGCTACTCACGGTTGGTTAGATGGAGATATTGCGTTCTTGTCCGTGGGTACCCCTGTCACTGATCAAATTATCCCTAAACCAAACCAGACATTAGCAAGCACAGTTCCATTCCAACAGACGGTTCCCAGGGAACTCAATCAAAAAAATGGTCTGTTTTTCCTTGATGTAGAACGCACTGCTAAAAATTTTCCTTTACCAACTTTCTTGCCTAATCAACAAACTTTATTAGATGCAACACGCTCAATTGGAGTGACAACTGCTGCCAGTGATAGTCATAGTACTCGTTATGATGTCTTTCTATCAATGAAGAAAGCTGGCAACCCCGGTTCTCTGCCCACTGCGGTCAACAGTCCCACACCAAGTTCTCCCTCTGTTTCTATTACACCTAATGTTCTCATAACACCTACTCCTGCCTTAACACCATCTCCTCTATTAAAAATTACACCTGCTATTACACCTTCTAGGAAGGGAAGAGTTAGGAATTAGGAGTGAGGAATTATTAAGTTTTACTTTTAATTCCTCACTCCTAAAACGGATAGGATCAAAACAATAAGAATCGATAGTTTCAGGAATTCTCGGGGGAGAATAGTTTATGAATCTGGTCGTAATCCAGAACTGGTTAGACAATGCCTCTTTTGCTGTCCTCTTTGTAACAATGTTGGTTTACTGGAGTGGGGCAGTTTTTCCAACCCTACCTTATCTTGCATCTCTGGGCACGGCTGGAATGGCGATCGCTAATTTATGCATAGCTACCTTGTTAGGTGCAAGATGGATAGAAGCTGGCTATTTTCCACTCAGCAACTTGTATGAATCTCTGTTTTTCCTAGCTTGGGGAATAACCACTATCCATTTGATTGCTGAGAACACCAGTCGGAGTCGCTTAGTGGGAGTTGCGACTGCACCTGTAGCAATGGGGATCACTGCTTTTGCTGCTCTTACTCTGCCATCTCAAATGCAAGCAGCAGAACCTTTGGTTCCTGCACTCAAATCGAATTGGTTGATGATGCACGTTAGTGTGATGATGTTGAGTTATGCGGCTTTAATGGTGGGTTCACTGTTAGCGATCGCCTTTTTGATTGTCACTCGTGGTCAAAATATCCAGTTGCAAGGCAGTTCTGTCGGTAATGGTGGCTATCGTACCAATGGTTACCGCATACACAAAACAGGTGAGACTGCTTTTCAATCACAAGCAACTGCTGTAGAAAATAATGGTATAGCTCGTTTTGCAGCGGAAGGTAATGGCAAAACAGCAGTCATTGATTTAGTGACAACAACCGCAATCCACAACTCATCATCACAAATCCAAAATTCTGAACCTCTTTCACCCCAACGCCTCAGCCTTGCCGAAACCCTAGACAATATCAGTTATCGCGTCATCGGTCTTGGATTTCCCTTATTGACAATTGGTATTATTGCTGGTGCAGTGTGGGCAAATGAAGCTTGGGGTTCTTATTGGAGTTGGGACCCGAAAGAAACTTGGGCACTCATTACTTGGTTAGTCTTTGCTGCTTACCTCCACGCCCGGATCACTCGTGGTTGGCAAGGTCGCCGTCCTGCAATTTTGGCGGCGAGTGGCTTTGTCGTCGTTTGGGTTTGCTATTTGGGAGTGAATTTGCTGGGTAAGGGTTTACATTCTTACGGGTGGTTTTTGTAAAAATATCACCTTCTACTCCTCTCCAGTTACGGAGAGGGGTGGTATTCTTTCACTTTCTTTTATGTTATGCAAATACAAACACCAAAACGCCACTACACCCCTGAAGAATGCTTACCGAAAAAACGGGTGTAGGTGGTAGGGTGTGGGGTGTAGGGGTAAAAAGAAATTCTTGCAGAAAATGAACACCCTACTCTACACCCAAGCGGGTTGAAAGCCCTTAAATTTATTGATGGAGAAAACAAAAAATTTATTCATCAATGAAATCCCCTCAATTTATTGATGGGGATACCCTACACCCTACACCCTATACTCCACACCCTTTTTAATGTATCTTATTCACTACCAAGCATAATATGAATTAGTAGCCACCTGAGTCTAGGGTTTTATGTCAACTACCATCAGTGAACCAGTTGTTACTTGGGAAAAGTTACCAGACAACTTTCCCTTACCTGATGAGCCTGTGGATAACATTAATCAACCTGCGATCGCCGCCGCCCTCACCGAAAGCTTGGAACTAGAAGGGTTGATTCAGCCTTCTACACTAATTGGCACTAACTTTGGAATTTGTGCAACCTTGGATGGCAAGTTGGTGATTAAAGCACCGGATTGGTTTTATGTTCGTTCTGTTTTGCCAACTCAGCCCCCAAACCAAAACCGCCGCAGCTACACACCTCATAGAGAAGGGGAAGTTCCCACAATTGTGATGGAGTTTTTGTCGGACACCGAAGGCGGTGAATACTCGATTAAGAGAAAATATCCACCAGGTAAATGGTACTACTATGAACGCATTCTGCAAGTTCCCACCTACGTGATATTTGAGCCGGAAGTTGGTTGGGTAGAAGTCTATCAACGCGGCCAGACAGGGGAATATCAACTTCAGCAACCGAATGCAGAGGGACGCTACTGGATTGCGGAGATGGGACTGTTCTTAGGAATCTGGCAGGGGAATAAGGCGAATCGGACAGGCTACTGGCTACGCTGGTGGGATGCTCAAGAGAAGTTGTTGTTGTGGGGAACAGAACGGTTACAGCAGGAACAGCAGTTGCGCAATCTGATGGCGGCAAAGTTACGGGAGTTGGGGGTAGATCCAGAAGTCTTATGAAGAGATACGGTTTCTGTTAAGTGCTAACCCAGTTTCTTTAAAAAATCGCCTCGATAACCACCGCATGAAAGGACGATTAGTACACGAAACAATGGTGGGCTAGGCGTGTTTAGCGATCGCATAAAATCGTGCGCCTAACCCACCCTACATCAGGGATAATTTTGTCTTAATTCTCAACCGCAACACCCAAATTACGTACTAAGAAAGCCCATTTATCTGCAACTTCCTCGATAATCTTAGCTGTCGGTTTGCCAGCACCATGTCCTGCCTTAGTCTCAATTCTAATGAACACAGGTGATACACCTGTGTGTGCAGCTTGCAAAGTTGCGGCAAATTTAAAGCTATGTGCGGGAACAACGCGATCATCATGATCTGCTGTCGTAATCATGGTTGCTGGATAGGCTGTACCTGGTTTGAGCTTATGCAGTGGTGAATATGCATAAAGTGCCTGAAATTCCTCTAGATTTTCCGACGAACCATATTCAGAAGTCCAAGCCCAGCCGATAGTAAATTTGTGGAAGCGCAACATATCCATAACGCCTACATCTGGCAAGGCTGCACCAAACAGATCGGGGCGTTGGGTTATGCAAGCACCCACTAGTAACCCCCCATTACTTCCGCCACCGATCGCCAACTTAGCAGGCTTGGTGTAACCATTGGCAATCAGCCATTCTGCTGCGGCGATGAAGTCATCAAAAACATTTTGCTTGTTCAACTTCATTCCAGCCTGATGCCATTCTTCGCCATACTCACCACCACCCCGGATGTTAGGGATAGCATAAATACCACCCATTTCCATCCAGATCAAACTGCTTACAGAAAAGCTAGGCGTGATCGAGATATTAAACCCACCATAACCATAAAGATATGTGGGGTTATTTCCATCTAATTGAATTCCTTTTTTATGAGTAATAAACATTGGCACTTGAGTGCCATCTTTGCTGTGATAAAAAACTTGTTTCGTCTCGTAATCATCAGGGTTAAAATCTACCTTTGCCTGGCGGAAAACTTCACTCTTTCCGCTAATGAGATCGTAGTGATAGATAGTTCCTGGTACGGTGAAGCTTGTAAAACTGTAAAAAGTTTCGGTATCGTAACGCTTGCCACCAAAACCACCAGCAGACCCAATCCCTGGTAATTCAACTTCACGCACAAACTCGCCATTGAGGTTATAAATTTTGATTTGGCTGCGAGCATCTTTGAGATAATCTACAACAAACTGGTTATTAATTATACCAACGCTTTCTAGAGTCTCCTCCATTTCGGGGATGATTTCTTGCCAATTTTCTAGTGCATGGTTTGCCGTATCAATGGCAATCACTCGCCCGCGTGGTGCATCTAAATCAGTGTGGAAATAAAAGACGCTATCATCATGATCAATAAAGCTGTAACTAGCATGAAATTCGTTGATCAATTCTATGACTTCTGCTTTAGGATTCGTTAAGTCTTTATAAAAAACCAGATTTCTAGGGTCAGTTCCCAGCCAAACGGCAATAATCAGATAGCGTCCATCTTCTGTTACGCCACCACTAAATCCCCATTCTTTCTGATCTGGGCGTTGATAAATAAGAATATCTTCTGATTGGGGTGTACCCAGTCGATGATAGAAAAGCTTTTGATAATAGTTAACATCTTCTAATTTGGTTTTTTCATTTGGTTCATCATAGCGACTGTAGAAAAAACCTTTATGGTCATGTGTCCACGATGCACCAGAAAACTTAATCCACTTTAAGTGGTCTTCTAAATCTTCACCAGTTTCGATATCCCGTACTTTCCACTCTTGCCAGTCAGAACCAGAGGTAGACAGACCATATGCTAAAAGCTTACCATTTTCACTGATGGACAATCCCGAAAGCGCAACGGTACCGTCTTCGGAAAGTTTGTTAGGGTCAAGTAAAACTTTTGCTTCAGCTTCGAGGGAGGTTAAAGTGTATAAGACAGACTGGTTTTGTAAACCGTCGTTTTTGAAGTAGAAGTAGCGATCGCCTTCTTTAAAGGGAATGCTGTATTTTTCATAGTCCCATAGTTTTGTGAGACGCTGCTTGATTTTTTCTCTTGAGAGAATTTCCTGAAGATAGCCAAAAGTCAATTTATTTTGTGCTTGAACCCAAGCCTTCGTTTCTTCTGAGTCTGGATCTTCCAGCCAACGATAAGGATCAGCAACTTGAGTCCCGTGGTAGTTATCAACTTGATCACTTTTGCGGCTAGATGGGTAAGTAAAGTGTTGTTGCGACGACATAATTGTGAATGGTCTGTTTCACTTGCATGGTAACTCGGGTCCACTGTTAATGGTTGACGGTTAACCGCTACATTGTACTTAACTATTGCTTCCTGAATGGTTTACCAGATTCTCTCCCTTAAGCATCCTCCCGGCTGCTTCCAGTAAAGCCTCTTCGAGATAGGGTTTGGTGAAGTAACCGCTAGCACCTAATTGAATTGCCATTTGCCTGTGTTTATCTGCACCCCTTGAGGTAAGCATGGCAATAGGTAAGTGGTTGAGATTGGAGTCTTTCTGAATGCGAGAGAGCAATTCGAGACCGTCACAACGGGGCATTTCTATATCGCAAAACACAATATCACAAGGCAATCCGGAACGCAGTTTATCCCAAGCTTCCTGACCATCACGAGCCTGTTCTACACGATAACCTGCTTTGCTAAATGTGATAGACAGCAACTCTCTGACTGTAATTGAGTCATCAACAATCAGGACTGTTGGGTCAATTTTAGTCGCAGGAATTTCTGGCACAGTGGGAGTTGCTTGCTGTTCCCAAAGGCTGATACCACGCTGTTTAGAAATTCGTCCTTGGAAGAGATCAATAATCTCTAACACGTCAGCAATAGGCATAATGCGTCCATCACCCAGGATGGTAGCACCAGCGACACCAATGGGTTTAGGTGCGGGTCCTTCAAATTGCTTAATCACAATTTCTTGTTCACTCAGCACTTGATCGATCTGTAGCGCAATCAAGGTATTTGCTGAGCGTACTACCACCACAGAAATCATGTCATCGTCGCGGTTTCCACCGTAAACATTGCCTCGACTGAGTTGACGATTGAAGGTTAAAAGGTCTTTCAATGGTCGCAATGGCAATACAGTGTCACGCCAAGGAATAAATTTTTGTCCATCAGAACCATGCTGAATATTTTTTACGGGTATGTCTAGAGTATCTTCTACACCATCCATGGGGAAAGCAATGCGGGCTTTATCTGACACACAAAAGAGAGCTTTGCAAATGCTTAAGGTCAGCGGTAAGCGAATAGTGAAAGTGGTTCCTTTACCTAGGGTAGAGTCAATATTAATCGTCCCTCGGATTTCACTGATTCTAGTAAGAACTACGTCTAAACCAACACCACGGCCTGCGAATTCGTCTTCCTTCTCTTTTGTGCTGAAACCAGGCTGGAATAGCAGGTCGTAAATATCAATATGGGACATGGTTTTGACCTGTTCTGCTGTCATAAGGCCCATCTTGACAGCCTTTGCCTTGACCCCATCTGCATTAATACCAGCACCATCATCACTTACGGAGATGACAGTTTGGTTGCCTTGGTGAAAGGCGCGGATGGTGATAACACCAACTGGTGGTTTACCTGCTGCCTGTCGCACTGCTGGTGTTTCAATACCGTGAGAGATCGCATTGTTCAGCAAATGCGTGAGTGGGCTTTTGAGATGTTCTAGAATCATTTTGTCAATTAAGGTATCTCTACCTTCAATCACAAGCCGTGCTTGTTTGCCGCATTTGATTGCACTTTCGCGTACACCTCGCTCTAGCGGTGTGCTAATCTCAGCGAACGGCTCCATTCGCGATCGTGTGATTCCTTCTTGTAGTTGGGTCGTTACTTGCCGGAATTGCCGAGCAACTTGCTCAGTTTCGTCGATCACAAAATCTATGTCACTAGCTGATTCACGTACCCGTACAATCAGTTCAATCATTTCCTGAGATAACGTATGGAAAGGAGTAAACCGATCCATTTCTAGCTCACTAAAACCCCTATCCGTATCTTTTTGCGAACCAATTCCATTGTTTTTACGGCTTGCTAGCAGAGAAGCTTCCAGTAGCGATCGCTCGTACAGTTCTTGCATTCTTGCTCCCACATCTGATAGCTGCTGCACTTGGCTAAGCAAAT
>Ga0070738_10001360_pt1 | contig 50323 bp, 40 predicted proteins | sample Coa_R2_2_FD_66446 | JGI IMG/M metagenome (GOLD analysis project Ga0070738, IMG submission 66446) | Surface soil microbial communities from Centralia Pennsylvania, which are recovering from an underground coalmine fire - Coalmine... | ecosystem: Environmental > Terrestrial > Soil > Unclassified ... | reverse complement strand
ACAAGCGAACGCAATACGAACGCTGTCATCCATACCGAAGCAGCTGCTACAAGACCAGCAAGAATGAACGATAGCCGAACGGCAAGCCATTGCTCATTCGCCGAAAGGCAAAAGAGAGGCACATATAAAAAGGTGAACAATGGCTGGAATCCATTGGTAAGGTGATGACCGTCGACCGTAGGACCTAATCCGTTTGCCAGGTTTCGAGCAATACTGAAGAGGTAATAGGCGTCGTCGCCGTAAGGCAAAAGGGTGAGTTGGTGAACGGGTCGGAAGGCGAGTGGTATGCGGAGAGCAAATGCGGTGACAGCAAGAGCCCACAAGGCTATTTTTTCACTCCGGCTGAACGTACTTCTCAGCATATCGTGCAGTTAACGCCATAAACGACCAATCATTCGGACTGTAGGCTGAACCGAGTGAAAATTCACTATTCATTATTCAAAAAGGCCTGTTTACGAGGAACTCCACAGCAGGTGAAAGGCTTAATAGGTTCTTGAATTAGCCCGGGGAGTGGCCCGTAAGGAGTGCTCTACAGTTTGCACAGGTTGTTAACCTAATCGCTCATTCCCAGACGGCCTAATTCAGAGGAGTAAACTCTCACTACGACGATGCTCTTACCGAGATTCGTCCGTGCTACGGCTAATGCGTAGGGTTGCCTCGAACTAGTATAAGCTCCCACTCAAGGGATTTACAACAGAATTTTATAAACTAATCGATTGACAGGACGGCCCTGTTACCTGGTGCTCCTTTTTTAGGCAGGTGCCTCCAAAACACGTAGTTGCGGGCGTCGCAAAAATTAATCGCCCTTAGCTCACTTTTGAACTTAAGGACTATACAATGTACACAATCATCGGCGGAGGTTTTGCAGGTCTCTCCGCAGCTTATTTTCTCCACCGCGCGGGCAAAGATGTCACGCTTCTCGAGTGGTCCCGTGGTCTTGGTGGTCGTGCCTCTACCCGTAATGTGGGATACCGGACGATGGACTCCGGCGCTCAGCGCATCGATCTTTCTCCGCTTAGTGTAAACAAACTCGAAACAGATGCTCGTGCTCTACTCCGCGAAGTAGCGGTCGAGCGTGGCGTGTTGCAACACCTCGTGCCGTTTCCGGGGCCGGTGTATCGCTTCGATGGCCGTTCGATCGGTACGGCACATCAGGTCGAGACGCCAAATTGGTCGTTCCTCGAAGCTGGCATGAAAGTATTCGCCGATGCGCTCGTGAAGGATATTCCAGTTCGTACACATACCCGCATCAGCGATATCGTTTTTGAAAAGGAGCATTATCAACTCCGCAATCAGCGAGGCGAATTAATGCAGTCGGATGGGCTCGTCATTGCACTACCCGCTCCGTATGCTCTCGCGCTTCTTCTGCCACATGCTGAGACGAACAAAAAAGTAAAGAAGATCACCGATCTCTTCAACGATGTCAACTACGAGCCGATGATCGGCGCAATGTTCGGCACAACGAAGATCGACTTCAAAGAGCATTTTTCTGCACTCTTCACGGACGATGTAACAGCGCCGATCTTCTGGCTATCACAGGAGAATATTCGGCGTCCGCTCGGCATCCGTAAGAATGAAATGGCATTCGTGCTGCAACTCGGCGCCGAAATTAGTCACGAGTACGTACTCAAAACCGATCGCGAAACATTCATCGCGATCGAGCGCGTCTTCGAAGAAGTGCTCGATGTCGCGCTACCCGACATCACCTATGGTGAGATCCAGCGGTGGCCCGCAGCATTCCTTGCTTCGTCACCGTTCACGGTGGACACGATCAAGGCATCCGATTTTAAAGTACCGCTTTACCTCGCCGGCGATTACGTCGCGGGGCAAAGCTCGATGGCTTCCGCATTCTGGAGCGGTAAGCAGATCGCCGATCGCATCTTAGGCGAAGATACCTTCAAGTATATCGCCGAGCCGAAGCGCGATCAGGCACGGCTTGCGGAAGAAGCGTGGAAGCCGGCAGAGCCGACTCCTCGTGCACCTCGTAAGTCTCCGCCCAAGCCGCAGCGCAAGCACGCCAAAAAGAAATTCGATGCCGAAAAAGGCAAGCGCATTACGGTCCAGGGTGGCCCACGCAGGGAAAAAACTGGCGGCTTCAAGAAGAAGTCGTTCGGTGGACCTCCACGCGGTGGACGCCCGCAAGGACAAGGAGGCCCGCGCCGCAGCGGACCACCACAGCGTGGCGGCCAACAGCGCCAAGGTGCTGGCGGCGGAGGCGGCTGGCAGCGTGGCGGACGCCCGCAAGGCCAGGGCGGTCGTCCATCCGGTCCGCGTCAAGGCGGAGGAGGTGGTCGTCCGGAAGGTGGTCGTCAATGGGGTCAGGGTGGAGGCTATCAGGGACAAGGCCGAGGCTATCAGGGCCAAGGCGGAGGTTACCAGGGTCAGGGCCAGGGTGGCGGATACCGCGGAGGCGGTCGCCCGCAAGGCGGATCTCGACCACAAGGTGGCGGCGGTGGTCGCCAATGGGGCCAGGGCGGAGGACAAGGTGGCGGCTACGGAGGCCAAGGCCAGGGCGGTTACGGCGGACGCCCGCAGCGTCCGGGTGGCGGTGGCCGTCCACAAGGCGGACCACGCCCGCAAGGCGGCGGCGGATACCAACCGCGCCAGCCACGCGACTACAACTCGCCGCAAGGCGGACAGGGTGGCGGTGGCGGACAGCGCCGGCCAGTTCGCGGACAGGTCGTCTACTCGACCAACGTTCGCCAGGGGCCGCGCGAGCAGGGCGGCGGCGGACAGCGTGGCGGTGGATACCGACCGCGCGGTGGCTACGACGGCGGTCGTCCGGGCAATGGCGGACGCTATAACGAGGACGACAACATAGGAAATCGCTAACCTCGTAACATATTGATTTGCAAAGGGGCGTGTGTAAACACGCCCCTTTCATTTTGTGCTTGAGCGAAATATCAAAAAAATTCTGTTTTTGTTTTGCGTTTTCATTTCATGAATAACACGGGGTTCCCGGATTTCCGAAAATGTGAAGGGATTCTTTATAGCAGTTTTTTTGAAGATTTTCAAATTGCTTAACTTCGCTGTTGAGAGAGTATATTTGTTATATCAATGTATACCAACGTCCCTATCTACCGCTCGAAGACTATGAGAAGAGTTGCTGGCGAAAGGTCACTTCTGTTTTTGTCAGGTCCATTCTCAAATCCATCAACTCCTGGTGCGAACGATGTCTCGATCCTGGTCCACTATTGCAGTTCCGGATCGACCATTAGTGCACAGGTCTATGATGGCCTTGGAAATCCGGTTGGAAGTGCTACCACATATACTTCCGATGCCCAGGCCTGGGACCGGCTCCCGATCGTGTCGCCTTTGACCGCAGGGACCTACTTCGTTGTAGTTACGGTAGGTAGTTATTCGAAAACGTTAGGATATACAGTCTATTAGTAGTAATATCCCGGAATGGCGTAAGCCATTCCGGGAATTTTAAAGTTATGCGCTCATTTACGCTAATTGCCACATTGGTAGGAATGCTCTTATCTACAAATCTTATCGCTCAATGGCATAAGATCGCGGATTTTCCATGCTCGGGATTTGGGACGACCATTGACGAGCCTATCTTGTCTGTTTATTTTCTGGACCTTTCGGGTCCTCCACGTATAGGATTCACTGGTACCGAATCAGAACTCTATAAAACTACCGACGGAGGAATATCCTGGACAAAAGTCTGGGGAAATGGGTGCTACGACTTATTTGGAATCACAGATATTTGCTTCAAGGATAGCCTTAACGGATGGTTCTCAATCTTTGACGGCTCAGGCACGATAGGCGATACGGCGTGCTATCGAACGACCGATGGTGGTAACACCTGGAAGCCGATCGAAATACCCAATTCCACATTTGGAAGTCTTAATGTATATTATCATTCCGTAGAGGGTCGCCTTTTCCTGAGTATGGCTGATTATAGTGGAATGCGGATGTCAACTGATTTAGGCAGTCACTGGAGCGAAGTTACGAAAATAGAGACGGGAGGACTCTCGTTCTTCAACGATTCAATGGCAGTAGCTGCATCATACCCCGAGGATGGAGACAGCACTCATTTTATCGTTCGAACAACGGATGGAGGCTTAACATGGGACTCAGTCACGACACCGTCTTCCTGTCATCAGCCACTGGCTATTCCAGGCACGTCCATTTGTTTTGCATCTACATGGGGGCCAATTCAAATCTATCGGAGCGATGATTATGGAGTAAGTTGGAAATTGATAAAGGACTTTGGTCCTCTAGCTGACACACAATATCATCAGATCGCTCCCTACGGAGATGGAGTGATCGCCGGTCCTCTTTCACGACTTTCAATACTGACCGATTGGGGTACCTATGTTTCGACGGATGAAGGGGCTCGCTGGACCAAGGAAGTGGGAAGTCCTAAATACAGTCTTTCTGGTGCTGGTGGTCAAACGTTTTACAGTGCCAAAGGCATCACGGTGGCCGGTGCTGCGGGTGGGGGACTATATCAAGGTTTCGGTTTATGGGAAGAATCGTGGCCGCAAGCAAGCGTCGTCAACGAGTATTTCACATCGAGCGATGAGTTGATCGTATGTCCGAATCCGGCATCGCAGCGGATAGAGATTACCAGTGCAACTGGTGACATCCATCTCTACGATTATCTGGGCCGCGAACGAAGTGTTGGGCTGAAGCAAGCATCGCCCACGATGCTTACGACCTACATGTCCGTTACACTCGATGTCTCACATTTTGAACCGGGCTTGTATATTCTTCGGTCGGGTTCGCGATCGGCGAAGGTAGAGATAGTGCGTTAAGGTCATTTTCGTATGACCTGAGAATTTTGTATTATATTTGCAAAAGCCGATTGGATCATCCCTCGGCGAAACGCAAAATACTTAGAACCTACCGCTTAATTGCTACAAATTGAACGAATGGCGTAAAACGGCCATTCGGGTGCAGAAAGAAACAGGGTCACAGATTAGTGACCTAATTCGATGTGTAACCTTTTCGCGTTTCGTCGGTCTTTATAACAGCAGCAGCGATGAGTGAGAAATCACGAACCTGCTTATGAATTAGTAGCAAAACAGATAATTTCAGAAGGAAACTTGATACGGTACTCTGTCTGATGCCGATTTGCGCTTGGTCTGAAAGAACTAAGGGCTAAGCCGGAATCGGATACAAAAGCATGAACGCTCATACTGTGAGCACTCCTATCATGAGTGATCAAACGTTGAGAGGCCATGCGACGAGGCTAAATTGATTTGCCGCTTTGAGCGGATGGATGAAAGCTCATTCGTGAGTGGGCATCCACCGGACCTACACTCCGGAATTTCGACTCGATACATATGCAGCAGTGCCATGGATCGACGAGAATATGCGTAAGCGATACGTTCTCTGTTCGCCCAGAATCGGACGTGAATGGAGGAAGTGGCAAAGTGGATCGCCAGCGATTTAATAATGTCGTGAGCGATTCACAAGGAGATCGGTAGCGATCTCAGCTCAAAGCGGCAAGTCACCATTTTACGATGAGGTCAATCGCTTCATCGGCCTTAAAGTCGGACGGAGTAAGTGAGCAATCATTGGAGGGCGCACATCAGAATGATGACGCCATCCGCGTTCAACTAACTTCTGAAAGATATGTCAGCGACAACTGTTCGATCCTCAGCTTCGTCCGTTCCATCCCACAACCATGCATACGTCGGGGCGCAGTCCTCGCGTAATCTCGCACCCTTCGTCGATCTTCAGCAGAGTCCGTACGCCCACGTTCCTGCTGCACCGGCGAACGATGAGCACGGCAATCCGGTAGCAGACCTTATCCCGGACGAGGTCTATCAGCTTCTCCGTTCGAACGATCTCATTAGTGAAAAAGGGGTGCGCGATTATATGATCCGCCGTACGTTCAAAGCAATGCGCGAGAACAAAGCGATCAAGAGTTCGGAAGCACTCGAACGCCTGCAGGCGATCTATCCGTACTTGCAGATCGATACGATCCGAAAGATCATCTATCGTATTGGTCCGGGCAGCAACCGGAAGATGATGTTTTAAGCTGTCGAGCGATGGGGCTCGCGATCGCGAGTACACAGCGAGAACTTACTGCACGATCAGTTTGCGGATAGAGCGGGCGGTAGCGGTAGATAGCTCCGCCCAATACACTCCCGGCTGAAGGTTAATGCTTGAAATAGTAGTATTATAAGAGCCTGCTTCAAAGCGCTCATCCAATATATGAGCGACGACATCTCCGAAAATATTCTTCACAACAAGCGTTGTGAAGGAGGCGTCGGGAAGAGAGAAGGCTATCGTGCTGGAGATGTTCACAGGGTTTGGATAAACGCCTGTAATGCCGAAGCCCGGAGCGGCTTGCGAGCGTTCGAAGCTGGATGCGGAACCTGCAAGGATTTCCAGGTCATCAACCCCGGCTTCGACAACGGCACCGACAAAATCGCTTGCAATAAAACGCAGCTTTATTTTTGACGAGGGAGTTACGTAGTCGCTCACATGAAATACGGTGGCGATCCAGCCATTGGTAGAAGCGTGGGTACGTTGTATATCCTTCCAGGTCACACCATCATCGTTCGATATCTGCGTTACCCACTCGGGTACACCCGGGTTATCACCCTCATCGTTCGAATAGTAGTACCAATAACGAATCAGAGGCGATGCGACATCGCTCAGATCGAGCGTATTCGTTGTGAGCGTTGTCGCGCCGCTATCGACATCATCGGCCTCGACATCGGGTGAATTGAAATTACCCGTGATATAACACATCGTACCATACGGTGTATGGTCCGTGTCCTGCTGTACGTAGTCACCGGGAAGATCGTACGTACCAATGGGCATAGCACGCACCCATCGGCCCGTAACAGCGCGGTCCGAGGGATCGGCAAGGGACCAGCCACGATCGCCTTCGCAATTATCAACATAATTCGATCTATATCCGACTACGAACGCGTAAGGCTCTCCGTCGATCGGCCATCGAAAGGCATGCCCGGTATCGATATCTAAACGGGCCGAAAAATAATAACGAACGATCGAGCCGCTCTTGGCTTGCGGAATATCGGCGATAAAAACCGAATCGTTTACAGGCTTACAGGCAGTAGCGGCGAAATGCTCTTCATCGTCATAACTATAATATAAAAGGACGTGTGCGGTATCCAAACCGCCGACCATTCCAGTATAACGAATGTGTACGGTCACAGAATAACTATTCGCGTCAGCCTCCTGATCAGGCACGAGGAGGGGAGTGACGTCGATCACCGGTGCAAGCGTGATGCCGTGTTTTGCAAAGGCGCTCAGGATCGAAGCGGAGTGTGGCGTGCCATTACCCAGATCGTTATCCGTATCATCGACCAGTAAAAGATCGATCAGAGTGTTTACCAGTGCACTCTGGTAGACATCTTTACCAATAATATCCGGTGCATCCGGATCCATCCATTCTGTTTGAGTGAACAGGTTCTCCGCGGCATCGTGGCCGATAAGCTTACGAAGGTCCCAGAACGCGCCGGAGATAATTTCACCGTTAACGTGTGGATCGGAATTGAGGTCCTGTGGAAAGGACCTTGTATTATCACAGCTTCGTAAGATTTGGCTTGGCTTATCAGGGTACATTCCAATGCCAATACGCGGATCGTCCCGAAGGAACGCGCTAAAAACATCTGCAAACCCTTCGCTGAGCGATGCATTAGTAAGCCGACCGTTCGCGCTATTCTCATAGCGCTCCTGCGCGACCAGATGTCCGAACTCATGATAGATCACGTCAGCGACCTCGCCAGAATTTTCGCAGCCATCACCAGCGCGGTAAAAATTCAGCGTATTACTGTCGGCATCATAAAAGGCATTGCAGGCGAGAGGGAGATTCACATGGATGCGAACCGTATCATCAGAAATGGTAAGGGCCGTATCACGACGGTGGCAATAATTTCGCGCATATTCTACGTGATAGAAAGCATCGCGTTCAGCGGGATGTGAATTTCGGTCGTCCCATAGATAGGTGTATGGTTGTTTGAAGTCCGCACGAAGCGTATCGTTTGTGGAATCGTATCGAGTAACTAACTCAAAGGGACCGCTGAATTGAGTTGTGAATTCGTGCGATTGTAACCCGGAATCCTGGAGAGTCCAATTTCCGAGTGAGTCGGTTTCAAATGATGTTCCTCCGATCCTGCACGCGACGCGCGGTAATCCAACCGTGACGGCAGAGTCGAGCGGTGAATGAAGGTGGACTTTTGCAAGTACTTTACCGGAGATAACAGAAGCGGCCGCTTCACCACCGACGAATTCCAGCAGATCTTTTTTCTCGATCAGTTTACCAGTGGCAGCGTCAATAGTAAGTCGATAAAAATGTGGCGGAAGGGATTCGCGAACGTTCACTTCGTACGCTAATCGCTGCATTCCATGATGGCGGGAGTATGCATAAATCAGGGCAGGCTCCGAGACCCTTACTATCGAAGAATTCTCATCCTCACCAAGATAAGTATGCAAATGTTCTTTTACGAACTCCGCAGATATTGCTGGGGTAGCCGCATTACTTGCGAGCGTTGCAAAATTCGATCGAACTGCTAATAACTTTCCGTTTATTGCACCGATGGTCACGCTCATTCCTCCATCTTGAACCGGTATACCGTTATGGAACGTCTGAAAGGAAGACTGCCAGACATTATTTACTCGACGGCATTTTGTAAGTCGCGCAAGTTGTCCGTTCGTAGTGGTGCTGAGGATCTCGCTCACGATCTCGCTCGCAGCGCGCCCAACGTGAATGGGATCGTTCCTTTCCGTTGCTTCAAGGAGCGGCGGCGAATTTCGATTTGCGAGGAAAAGAGCCACCGATTTCGATCGTAATGCAGGTTCGAGCGACCTGACAGCAATTTGTACGTTCGGTTGGACACTGGCGGATGGCAGAGTTTGGCAATAGCATACCGTTGCCATCCCAACCATAAGGGACAGCAAAAGAAAAAGGAGAATAAAGTTAGGGAATAGACCCCGCGGGGACGGTCTCATACGTATTCTTGCTCGTATTGCAAGTACCGTCCTGAGCAAAAAGTTGCTGAGGTGAGACCGTAAGCTTTTTTCAGGAAAAACGGGCGGAAAGTCGGTCTGCCGGCCTATAAAAGATTATGATAACGGGTTCGAACTTATCATTTGGTCGGTTGTTACAAACCCGGCCCTGATTTTAGGGTGAAAAAGAAGGCCATGAAGGCGTAAGCCGTTGCTTTTTTTTTTACCCATGTCCAAAAGAGACCGTTCTGCTTCCGCTTGCACTGTAGTTCTTGGCGCCCAATGGGGCGATGAAGGTAAAGGAAAGATCGTCGACCTGCTAGCCAAGGATGTCGACGTTGTAGCCCGCTACCAGGGCGGTGCTAATGCCGGCCATACGATCAAACTTCCCGACGGCCGCGAGTTCGTACTCCACCTTATCCCCAGCGGTATTTTCCACGATGATGTGACGTGCGTTATCGGTAACGGCGTCGTTATCGACCCGGTCGCATTGCTCGAAGAGATCAAAGTGATCGAGCGTGAAGGCATCTCTGTCAAAGGCCGGCTCTTTATTTCGCACAACGCTCATCTTATCATGCCATACCACAAAATGCTGGATGTGGCTGCCGAGGCGCGTTTACAGGCGAAGGACGGCAGTGCCGTAGGCACTACGGGCCGCGGTATTGGTCCCGCGTACGAGGATAAGTTTGCTCGCAAAGGAATCCGTATCGTCGATCTCCTCGACCGCGAATCGCTCCGCGAAAAGCTTCGAAAGAATATTGCGGAAAAGAACGAGTTGCTCGAAAAATTTTATGGGTCGAGCGAAGTGTGCGATGTTGATAAGATCGTCGCCGAATATGAAGTGTTCGACCAACTAATGGACGCTTACATCACCGATACATCGCTCCTGATGAACCGAGCGATCCGTGATGGCAAGTCGATCCTGCTCGAGGGCGCCCAGGCTGCATTGCTGGATATTGATTTTGGTACCTATCCGTATGTGACGTCCAGCAACCCTACGGCTGGCGGTGCCTGCACCGGACTCGGCATTCCGCCGATGGCGATCGATCGAGTGGTCGGCGTTGCGAAGGCGTATGCTACTCGCGTCGGTAACGGGCCATTTCCAACGGAGCTGACCGGCGATCTCGGCGAGCGCCTCCGCAAAGCAGGACGTGAATACGGCGCTACTACGGGCCGTCCGCGCCGCTGTGGCTGGTTCGATGCCGTAGCTGTTCGCTACACCAATATGATCAACGGTGTATCGAGCCTGGCGCTCACAAAGCTCGATGTTCTTTCAGGTTTTGATGAAGTAAAGCTCTGCACGCGTTACGAGCGCATCAGCGATGGCCGCGAACTCGAGAACTTTACTAACGACCTTCGCCAACTGGCGGACATTCGTCCGATCTACGAATCATTCGAAGGATGGTCCCAGGAGGATCTTGCCGGTGCGATGAGCCGCGAGGATTTACCGGGTAAGGTCCAGCGCTATTTGGATGCTCTGGAGCGCGAAGTCGAGTGCCCGCTGGAGATCATTTCTGTGGGGGCGGGAAGGGAAGAGACGCTCGTGGCAGAAATGGCTTCTTAAGCCGCCTATGCTGGAACATAAATAGCAATGTACTGGCTTTCAACAGTATGCAAGGAATCACCGTTGCGGATACACCTAAAAGCGTAGTAATCGTTCTTGACAAAGATCTCTATTCAAAAGAGAGAATTGCTGAAGCGATTCGAGTCCTCGCTCGTTCGCAAAATGTTGATGATTCTCATATTCCCGAGGCAAGTGATAAAGAACAAAAAGAACTTGAGGAATTGCTGACCTCCATGTCCTCGGAGGATCGGGAGATTGCATCTATTCATTATGTGAAAGCGCAGTAAGGCAATAATGTGGTCTTCCTGGTCAGACCATGCTGCGGTGTCAAAATTGAATTAACGGGTTAACTGATTAATGCCAGAGCGCATCTATCAATTTCTTTTTTCACGCCAAGCAGAGAAATTTCTTGCTAACCCATCGAATGGTATTTCTAAGGATGAGGTGCAACGAATTCTTGTGGAATCGGTAAAGAAAATTACTCGTGAGGCAATATCGAGTCTTGATGTGATTCGAATGAAGGGCGAATTTAAAGGATGGTATCGTGTAAGAGTAGGCCGTCTGCGAGTAATCTTTCTATTTGCGGAAGGTGAGATACGGATTGTAAGCGTGGACCGCATCGACTTTCGAGGCAATGTATATGAATAAGCCTCTGTCATTGCAGAGGCTTATTCATAGTACTTTCTTTTCTTAATCTTTGGTCGCCAAATCTTTAATCTCCGCGAGCGTATAATCGCCGGGCTGATTGCGCGCCTCGAATCGGAAGATGCGGTGCACGTTGTTGGCGTAGGTCCAGGTCTCTGTCGGTACTTCGCCGGGAATAAAAGTGCGCTCGGTATGCGTCGGCGGACCGTACAGCAGATAGATCTTACCCCGATCGGTCATCGCACCGTTTAAGAAGCGGGTCGTCGCGAAGTTAAAATCAGCATAATCGACGCGCTCGTAGAATGTCGCCATGCGCTCATTGAAGGCGGTGCCCGGCGTTGGGTCCTGCGTTTGCCAATATTTGTAAAGCTTGGTCGTCATCTCTTGCTTGGTCCCGGAGCTCATTGCTTTCCAGGCATCCGGCTGAAGAAGATATTGCAACGGCTCGATCGCATCCGTAGGATCTTCCAACGAGAGTGGCTGGCCTTGCCATACGAGCATAAAATTATTCGTGCGGGTTTGTTCGATGTCGCCCTCGCGTACTCGAACGGATATTTCATATTTTCCTTGATTGAACTCCTCACCCGGAATATTGAAATCCGCCGTCCACAATTCCGGATCCTGTGTTGGCTTCAATTGGTATTCGAGTTCACTGTCGTTTCCAACCAGTGCATAAGCGCTGGAGCGATGAAGGTCGCCAATATCGAGCACTGCGTGATAACGCTCGCCAGTATCGGTAGGCGAAATAAGATTGGTAACTTGTCGAACGCGAATATCGACCATCGGCTGGCCCGCGAACGCATCGGCTACTTTGAAGGCGACGCTTCCTTTTACATTGCGGCTGAACATATAGGTGTTTGCCTTCGCGCCGGTATAGGCCACTCCTTGCTTTACGCTATCGGTGAGCGTGATGTCGCCGATGGCAATGCCACTTTTATTCGCCGTAGAAGTAAAAGAGGTCGGGCGAAGATCGTACGAGATGGGCCGCGATGCTAACCGGTCAACCCCGTCGCGTACTTCGATGCGAAGCGAGTATTTTTTGTTCGAATCCAATTGCGGGAGCGCAATGGATCGGCTGATCGCATGCCACGTCGTTTTCGAGGTCGATTCGTCGAACGTGTTTGCATACAATGTGTCGAGTTCGTTCTTCGTTACGAGCGGTTGCTCGTTACCCTGTTGCGTCACTTCGATCGTAATATCGCGTAACGCATAGTATTTCCCACTCGAAGAATTTTTTAGCCGAAGGAAAGAGAACATGGAGTTCGCCGTCGTCAGGCGGACTTCGGCCGTGTGGCCATCCGGCGATTGAATTGTATTCGTCATGATCGGATCGCCGTAATCATAATACATGCGGGAATCGCGCGAATGCCACTGGGCATGGCTCGCGGATGCGTTCGCTATAAGTGCGAACAATGCAAGAATAACTATTACTGGCGACTTTTTCATCTGATCTCCTGATTTATTTCTGATACTAGCGATCGAACCCTCACGTACGTGACCAACTATTTCATCTCTAAGTCTGACTATAAAATTCCTTGCGGCAAAATCCTAGTTGTTCTGGGCGCCTTCACGAACCCACTGTTTGATGCCATATCGCTGGTTATCGTTGGCAACAAAATGGCCTGAATGCTGGACGAGCCCATACATAACTAAAACCAGTTCGCTCGTTGTATCACCGGGTTCGGTGACATTTATCGCCCTCACTCCAGCCCAGGACGACAGATCGACACCGCCGGCGGTGTAAGCCCCACCATCGTGGCAGCCCGTTATATTACACGAAAGCCTAAAATAGGGCTCGACCTGCTGGTTAAAACTGACGTTCTTTGCCGGAAAAACGATCTGGCCGGGATCCGTAATATCGCCCGAGGAACATCCAGCGAACAATACCGAAAGCGCAATTGCCAAATATCCCAGTGCGAGTTTCATTCAAGCTATAGATCAACCTATGGTCGTACCCTGTCATTCCGGATTACGAATGAATGATTCCTTATTCAGGATGCGTATTTTTGTGACCTATGCCAGCCGCCCGAAGTATTACAATTCCGTTACTCGTCATCGCCCTCGTTGTAGCAGGGGCGGCTCTGCATATTATGCAGCCGGTATTATTGCCATTTGTCGTCGCATTATTTTTATCTAATATCTTTCGGCCGCTGGTCGTATTCCTGCGAAAACGTCATATCCCGATGGGTATTGCGCTGTTGCTCGTAATGGTATTGGTGGCGGCTGTATTGTTTGGAGTGGCAATGGTCGCTATTTCGAGCGTGCAATCGCTCGTCGCGGCGCTCCCGCGATACGAAGCGAGGTGGAATAACTCCATTCTTCCCGGCCTCGAACAACTGTTAGCCTCTGCCCCGGATGCCATTCAGCAGCAGGTAAAGACACTTCAATGGCAAAATATTGTACAGGTCTCCGCGATCCTTGGGGTGCTCTATGCGGGTGCGGGTGGTTTCGTCTCCGTACTGAGCGGACTCGGCCTCATTCTGCTCTTTATGCTTTTTATTCTGGGCGGTTACGGCCTTTTTGAGAGGAAGGTCCGTGCAGCGTATCCCGAGCGTGCCGATGATTTTACTGCGGTGCTTAAACGCATCGACGCGCGTACCGAGCGCTACTTCATCACGGTTACACTGATGAACCTGGTGAGCGGCGTCATCTCGACGGTTATTCTTTCGGCGTTCGGTGTCGATCTCGCGCTATTGTGGGGGCTTATCACGTTCCTTGTCACCTTCATCCCGACCATCGGCTCTATCTTCGCTCTCGCGCTTCCGATATTGGTCGCTTTCCTGCAATTCGATTCGATCTCCACGCCTATTGTCGTTGCTTTAACTCTCGTCGTCGTTCAGTTCGTATGGGGAAGTGTTATTACGCCTCGGATCATGGGTTCGAGCCTGGACCTAAGTCCGTTGCTCGTTCTAATTTCCCTTATCTTTTGGGGATGGGTGTGGGGCCCGTGGGGAATGGTGCTCTCGGTACCGATCACCTCGATGATCAAGATCGCGCTCGAATCGGTCCCGGCAACAAAGCCGATCGGCATCCTTATGAGCGCAACGGGGAAGGCGACGCCGTAATAATGTGCGGCACCTCGCCGCCATTCACGCTTTCTACCGTAACCGAATCTTTTCTCAATATCTCTTCTTATCCTTTCGTGGGTTCTATTATCTACTGGGGACTTATCCGGTTTGCGCTGGTTCTCGTCGGCGCATGGATACTCTATGCCTATGTGCCACAATATAGCGACTGGTGGACGCTATTTTTCGTCTCTATCTCCGTTGTGGTGATCTATCCGGCTCAGCTTGCCTGGCGCAAACATTTGGCGGAAGTGCGACAAGCGGCGAGGAATGGGCTGTGCGCTACCTGCCGATATTATCTCGCCGATGAAACACTCTGCTCGAAATTAGATGAGCATGTGCAGGCAGAATATACCCCGTGTGGCGGAGAAGGGTGGGATCCGCTGCCGATAAACTTAAACTAAGTGCGCGAGGTAGTCCTCGAAGGCCGATTTTACATCCGGGCGAATGCGGCCAATATCGTGCACATTTGCAAGCGCAAAGACGGGAAGTCCGGTCTCTCGTTCAAACGCCTCTTTAGCCGTGCGCGATGATCCTTCCGCCGGTTCGGCGCGATCGAATGCGATAATTAACCCCAACGGCTTGGCGCCGATCTCTTTTAACTTTGCGATCGCCTCCATCTTGGTACCGCCGGTCGAGATTACATCATCGACGATGACCACTCTATCGCCCGCATTGATGACGCCTAAAAACGAGCTTTTATCGCCGTGGGTCTTCGCTTCCTTGCGGTCACTGACGGCTCGCATCGTGGCTCGGCTGGTACCAGCGAGCGCGATCGTCGTTGCTACGGCGATCGGTATCCCTTTATAAGCTGAGCCAAAAACGACCTCTGCATTATCGAACACCGATTCCGCTTGCAGTTTCTGAGCATAGAGCTCGCCCATTCGTTGAAGTTGGGATGCGGTGCACAGTGAGCCGGTATTGAAAAAGTAGGGAGACTTACGGCCGCTCTTCAGCGTGAAGTCGCCAAACTTTAATACTTCTTCTTGCAGGAAAAACTCGATCGCTTGTTGCTCTAAGGTCATTGGTCGTCTAATTCGTCAAGGGCTGCCTGTAATTCACTGGCAGCGTGAAGGTCGCTCGATTTGCGAGCACGTAACAATCCTTCCTTATAGATGGCTTCGGCATTCGCAGTATCATTTACTTCGCGATAATATCCGCCGAGCATAAGATAAGTGGGAACATAGTCGGCATCTATCGTTCGAAGCTCTTCGAGCGTTCGAATAGCGGCCGTATAATCCTGCGCTTTGGCGTATTCAAGTCCGATCGCATAGCGCGTGAAGCTATCGTTCGGATCCTGCGCGAGGAAGGCTTGAAGTTGTTGTAGGCGACTCACAAGGCATTAACTTGTCATTGCGAGGAGGGATGCAAAAGAAGCGAATTCCCCTCGCAATGACGCTGTGAAAAAAAAATATCTTGCCATCTGTAAGCCGAATTCTGTCTTCCTGCACGATCGCTCGTGCAAGGAGGCAACCATTACTCTACTGCGACCTACCCGAAACCACTGACCAAAACGATCGCTCGTCACGGTCACTCCCTGGGTGAGGGGCGCCAATTGGCGTGGTCTCTTACGTGGTCTTGCTTCGCGTGAGGTTTATCGTGGCCCCGAGGATCGCTCCCCGGGCGGTGGTCTCTTACACCGCCGTTTCACCCTTACTACCTGCATTGCTGCACGTAGCGGTCTTCTTTTCTGTGACACTGCGCTGTGAGCAGGTTTTCGACCTTCGTCTTATTCGTTGCTCCCTGAGCTTGCATGACGATCGCTCGTCACCTCGCTCAGCACGCTCACCCTCGCGACAGATCGCTCCGCCGCATGAAGTTCGGACTTTCCTCCAGGGATGACCAATTACGGCCATTCCCAGCGGTTGCCCGATGGCAAGAAACTCTATATAATTAACAATGAAGAATTAAGAAAGAATAGCTTCTTAATAATTAACAATTGAGAATTAAGAAAGAATAGGCTCTCTTTCAAATCTTGTAACAAGCTTCTCTATAACAATTCGTGCGGCTGGGTATATTGTTCTGGATAATGGTTGGAGCTGAGATATTACAACTTTTTACCATTGACCGCAGTAATGGGGCCACACTTCCAGGAGTCGCCCTCTTTGTAGAACTGAGCGTCGATCCGTGAAAAGGTATCTTTAACTTTGCCGCTTGTCTTGAGCCAAAATCCGATATTGGCAACGTTGCCGTCCGTATCCACGCTGATCACGCCCGCCGTGAAGTGTACGCCTTGAGTCGTATCAAAAATTTGGTTTATTCGATTGCCTTTACTAAGCGCCTCTCTTCGCGTTTGGTCCATATTGTCCATGAAAAGAGCGACATCTCGAGTGTTGAGTGCATAGACAACATTGGCAAGGACATCACCAGGTGTGTGAGCGCTCCTGTGTGAATTGCATCCGATCAGGATAAATGTGACAACAATAATAACGGACTTTCGCATAACTCCCCTCAATCAAGGGTGAGAACGCTCACCCTCTTAATTCTTCTTTCTTAACTATTAATTAGTTAATTATTCTTCGGCAGACTCGTTATTCTCCTCGTCGCTATCCACCTCATACGTGATCGGTTGTGGCTCGCCATCTACCGCGATGACGATCGGCTCGCCGACGATAATGCGGCCACAATATTCGCACACCGCATGCTTTTCGCCCTTGCGCAATTCGAGCGCAAGCTGACGGGGCACGGCATTATAGCATCCTCCGCATACACCATTCTTGATCGGCACAACGGCGACGCCGCCCTTGGCAGGACGCACGCGATTGTAGATCGTTAGATAAAATTGCTGGATGGATTTTTCGAGGCTCTGGCGCTTCGCAAGAAGAGTTTTCTCTTCTTCTTCTGTCTCGGCTAACACTTCGCCGAGTGCCGTTTGGGCTTCTTCCAATTCTTTTTCCATATCGGCAAGATCAGCAGCCATTTGCTGCTCGTCCGATTTCAGTTGTTCGAGCTCGATACCCATGCGGCCGATCGTCTCGGTATTCGAGTGCAGCTTACGCTGGCTCTCTTCGAGCTGGAACGTGATCGCATCGTACTCGCGCGTCGTCTTGACGTCGAACTGTTGTGCTTTGTAGCGGTCGACCTTTTCGCGAAGTTCAACCGTCTCACTCGAGAGCTGCTTGTTATTATCCTCGACCTCTTTGATATCGCGGCGGACCTGATTCAATTGTTCGCGCTGCGCATCGACCTGCCGGCGCATTTCGTTCACGCGATCGGGCAGTTCGCCACGGCTTTCGATGAGATCGTCCAGCTGGCTATCTACTTTTTGTAATTCGTACAGGTGCAATAATGAGTCGTTCACGTCTCTAAGTCCTATAAATTTCTTCGTGCCCGCACCGCCTTATCGAGGTAAGAGCTATTAAATCTACCACTTACCGATCGTGGTAGTAATGCACAGCATTCGGCTCCGTTTGCGCCAACAAAAGGAGCCGTTCCAGTATTGAGGTCTGCAAATTTACGACGATATGCGCGCCCGGCGCTGTAATTGCCGTTTTGGCAGCGCGGACCATCCCCTGAGTAACAAACCTTTCGGTCTCCGCGTGTCCGACATCGATCAAGAGAATTTTGTCGTGGTCGGCACGATGAAAGTCATGGTAGCGGATATCGGCGGTAATAAACGCGTCGGCCTTTTGCAGCACGGCCGAGCTATAAAAATCCATTCCGGCGCCGCCTAAAACGGCCACTGTTTCGATCGTTTTAGGCGTACGCTCATTATATCGAAGCGCCGGTGTTTTGAAGGTCTTCGATATGAGTGAAAGTAAGTCCTGGCTCGGAACCGGCGAGGAGAGCCGCCCTATGGCACCCATTCCGTACCTCGGATCGCTTTTGAGCGGCGAAAGAAGGCGAATATCGGTAAGATTCAAAGCTTCCGCCATAAGGCGGCTGGTGCCGAACTCCGGATGCGTATCGAAGGCGGTATGCTGAATGTAAAGCGCGATGTCGTTCTTTACAAGCTCACGCAGGAGAAGCCCAGTGCGGGTGCGGTCGGTGATGGCCGGAATACTCGGAAAAATGAGCGGATGAAAGGCGACGATCAGGTTGGCCCCGCGTGTCTTTGCCTCGGCGATGACCTTCTCCGTCACTTCATACGCAAAAAGGGCGGCTGTTAGCTCTGTCCTTTCCGGGAGCCCGACCTGCAAACCGACCGCATCTCGCTCGTAACCAACGGCGCTAAGCGGTACGATCTGCTCTAAGGCGCGAATAAAGTCGGTGAGAAGCATTACCAATACGTGAGATTAAGCCGTTCGGCCGCGCTTAATACGAGCCGAATATTACGGTAGAAATACGCTGCCGAAAAAAACGTTGCCAGTGGATTATGGCCGTATTAGCGAATCGTTACGATTCACATTACCTTCCACATGCTAACAGTCGAGGGAAGCGATCACGGTACGATCAGCTTTGTATGGGCCGTCTCATTGCCTGCAACGAACAAACGCGCGATGTAGCATCCAGCCGGTATTGCGCTCTTCGCAAATTCAACGGTCGATTCGCCATCCGGCAGGTTACCGTCATAGAGGGTGCCGACCGTGCGCCCCAGAAGGTCGCTCAGGACGACACGAGCATGTTGCGAGGCCGGAAGGGAGACTCGAAGTTCCGGTGAGGTTGGATTGCCCGCTACCCGGATCGAAGCAGAGGAAGCGACCGATGGTCCATCGTTGACGCCAAGATTTGCCAGACTGATAACGCCCAAAGCTTCCACCTTCTTTGTGGGGTTGGCCTGGTCATCCTGAATAAACGCGACAACCTTCATATTTTGTGTATTCCAGACATGGCCGGTTGCGTCCGGCAGATCCGGGGTTGGTGGAGTAAAACTGACATCATAAACGTCATTGCCGGTCGGAGTAAAAGCATCAGTGCCTGCGCCGGTCGGCAGCATATCGCGAAAGACGTCGTCCCAGTAACCGCTCGTGGGCACACCATAAGCAAGTGTATTTGCCATTACGATGTGCGACTCGGTAAGCGCAACATACAGTCGCACAGATTTACTGAGCTGTGCCTTATTTGTGACATGAATAATAATTGAATCGCCGGCATTCCGAGCAGAAAGCTGGATATTCGGAGCGGTAGTAGCGTTGGACTTTGCGAGCGCCTCCCACGCCTGTACATTATTTGCGAGTACAGTGCCATTGATAGCAGCCGTCGGATCGGTCTGAACATTATAGAACGCTGAACTACGAATGCTGCTTGCGGGTAACGAGGCCTGATAGAAGGTGTCGTTAACATTCGAGACGTCATTGTGGTAACTTATACGTACCACACCATACTGCGGATTATTTGCGATAAACGACCCGAATTGTTCATCCGGAGTTTTGCAGTTATTGCAATTTGTATTACTAAATAATTCGGCAAGAACTTTCGGCGCTTGCTGTGCAAACGCTGACGTAGCAAAAAGTGAAGTAAGAAGAAAAATTAAGAAACGGGAGACCATAGTACGCTCCGGGAAGATTTAGATCTGGCTTGTTAATGTAAGTCGCAGGCCCTTGAACGGTGGTACGACGCGGCAAATTCCGCCAGTACAATTAAGTCCGCCGCGCTCCGAGCCGTAGGACATAAGCAGGGTGTGGGAGTGTCCCATTCGGAGCGACACAAATCCTTGGGGCCAGTTATCTTCGAGGTGATACGGCCCATTCTCGTATTGAATGGAAAGGTCCAGAATAGCGCCGAAGTTAATGGTCGGGTTGAACGAGTATTGAAGCGTAATGAGCTCGTTAAGCCGGCGTTTGTCTGGCGTAAGAATGGAGCCATCGTAGGCCCATTGGTGCTCCCAAATGGCAAGTATGCTTTGGTTGGGGGTCGTCTCGTACTGGAATTTCGCCGCTACTGTCGTAGCATATTTCGTCTCCGCGCTCGAGTCGGCTGGCGAATAGCTGATCACATCGCTTCTACGGTGGATCGCAAAGCGGATATAATCCTGGTCCGTCTCGGGATTAAAATCCCACTCTGCTTCCGCATATGTTTCCCAGAACGGATAGAATCCATTATCGGTGAAGCGCGGCAAGAGGTTGGTACTATCGACAGCCACCGACGAGATATTGTACTTGTCGTGCCGGCTGGATGCTGCGCCGTAGAGATCGATCGTCCATCGGGGCACGGCGGTGATATTCACTTCCGCCTGCATACCAAGCTCGTCATCGAACCACACAGCGTGCGTCGAGCGAGTGATCGAGGTAAAGGTAAAATCTTTGTAAACTTCCGGCGGGCTCGAGATCGGCAACTTGCTAAAAACATCCTGGTAGAGGTCGCCGACCGGATGGCGGAAGTAATCGTAATTCTTATATTCGAACGTAATACCGAACTGGCTATTAGAATAGCTAAGCGAGCCGTACATCGCCTGACCGGTATGGCTCGTGTCACCTTTGGCGGTCGGGGCGGTGCCGAGTAACTCCGTTACCTGTGTTCGATTCTGTGTCCATTCAAAGTATCCTTCGAACTCGCCGGAATTGATATCCGCATAAAAATCGGGTTGATTAACATTGCGCATGGCCGTAAGCCCGGGCGAAAGAAGATCGCCGGTCACGTTCGCTTCTAAAAAGACGGCACCAAGCGATACTTTGTGCTTCCAAAATCCGAGCTCACCATTGATCGCTCGAGCAGAAATATGCATGGGTAGCGTATCAGCGACCGAGAGCGCTCCCTGCGAGATCGGGATCGGATAGAAATCTTCTTTGCCCCCTACGCCGCGTACTGCAACGGACATATCCGCATCGACCAATTCTTTTGGAATATTATACTCTGTTTTGCCAAAGAGGCCATCGAGCCAGGAGTCGTAATTAAGTGGTCGAGACTCAAAGAGGTTAACTGCCAGGCCGCGGCCAAAGAGGGCGCTTACATCACCCGCTTGCAGATCGATCTGATCTTTGCGATATGCGAGCCATCGTTTACGGAAATTGCGGTCCTGGTACGAACGTCCGACCTCGCTGGGATCGTCGAGTTCATATCGTAGCCCGAGGGAAAAATTTTGGAAAAAGATACGAGCGTTCGCTATCTCTTCGAAATAGCGCTTGTCGGTCGTATTACCTAAGGCGTCGGTGGTTGAGCCATCACCAACGCGAAGCAGGTTGGAACCGGCGGCATGAACATCTTCCGAATTCTGAGCGCGTACAGCGAACGGTGCTATTGCAAGAAATGACAATAGAAGTGGTAACGCGCGGCGGTGCTTTGTTTCAAAGAATAGGCTGAACATCACGCAAAAATACGGCTGAGAAGGCCCCCGGCCTGCGATTTGTGTAGAAACGCAAACTTCTTACCCATTTCTCAAACCAATTGGAAAACCGAGGAGGAAACATGCAGAATAATCTCGATGGGATGAAAGTCGCGATCATCGTTACGGATAACTTCGAACAAGTAGAAATGACAGAACCGCGAAAAGCGCTCGATCATGCGGGGGCCGAAACAATACTAATTGCTCCAGAGAACGATCGGGTCCGTGGATTCCAGCATGACAAAGCCGGAGAGACCTTCGTGGTCGATATGCAACTCGAGGAAGCTGACCCGAATGACTTCGACGCGTTGATGTTGCCAGGCGGAGCTCTTAATGCCGATAAACTGCGGGTCAATAAAAAGGCGCTCGACTTTGTGCAGCAGATGGAGCGCGATAATAAGCCGATCGCGTTTATCTGTCACGCACCGTGGGTACTCATCTCAGCCGGTGCCGTTCGCAATCGCTCGCTCACTGGTTATCATACCATTAAGGATGATATCGTGAACGCTGGCGGTAATTATCAGGATAAGCAGATGGTCCGCGACCGGAATTGGGTGTCGTCGCGTCAGCCTTCGGATATTCCTGCCTTCAACGAAGCGATGATCTCGTTATTTGCGGAACATGTACCGGCGCATTCGCGCTGAACTCGCCTGTTAAGCGGGCGGCGTGAATTGGCTGAGGTCGTAAATTCCAAGTGACTTTTCGATCTCAGCCACACGGTCCACCATATGTTCAAATCCCTTCTCGCCAAATCGCTTGTGCTCCTCGTCTTCAAATTTGTCACCGAGATCCTTGTATTCCTTCTCCGTCACGATAGCGCGAAAAGCAGGGAAGAGTACGGTATCTTCACGAGCCTCATGCGGTGCATACATCCGAATGAAAGCATCGAGGTCACTTTTTACCTGTGTTCGTGCAGTTGAGTTCGAAAGGCTGGAAGAAGTTGCATTTGCGAGAATGCGTTCAGTCACCATGCGGCCGCGCTTATGCTGGAGTTCGAGTAGGTCGACAAGGTCGACCAGTTTATTCGCTTTTCGAAAGCGTGGGAAAATATAGTGCTCTTCGTCCTTTTCGTGATAGTCCTCGATAAAATCGTGAATGATCGTGGCCGACTTATGCAATGCATCAGCAGGAATAGACGCGCCCTGTCCCAACTCATCGGAAAGATGACCGTAGATGAGAAGAATACGCTTAAGGACTCCATGCTCTTGCATTAGGTCTTCGCCCGGCTGTGTAGGCACTTCTTTTTCGGCGGCCCGTAAAGTATACGGACTTCCAAGACCAGCCAAAGTAAGAGAAGCTGCGGCGGTAGTGAGAATTTCTCTCCTGGAAAATTGCAGAGGTGTAGGCATAGCTGTCAAGGATGCAAGCTATGTACCTATCGTAGGACCTCGTCTCATGGGAGGGATGCGGTTTAAGCAGTTTGCGGCCTCTAAATGCAAAACCCCGGCTTGTAGCCGGGGTTTGTGGAGATGAGGGGAGTCGAACCCCTGTCCGAAGAATGCCACCGAAGGGCACTACGCACGTAGCCTCTTACAGTAGTAAGTGACTCGCGACCGTGGTAAGAGGCAACCGATCGCACGTCACTGCTCTTCCTTAATACTTCCAGCAAGCGAAAAGCGCTCATGCAGGAAGGGACTAAGCATAACGGCACCTCCACAGACGATCGCTCGTCTTTATAAGCCCGCAAAGTCCGAGGGCTTACGGAGATGGGCGCCCTCTCACCGTTGGTGAGATAGCAGCTACAACCTTAATCTAAGATTAAAGGAGCTTAGGCAGCCATTGCGTAACTATAAGAGTTCGCAGTTGTTGTTTGCCACGAGTTTGAGTCTGACCATTGCTGGTCGTCGAGCGGTCGTGGCCTCACTCGGTGCGCGCCTGGATGATCGCTCATCCTTGCTTCCATGACTGATTCCCCGTCGAAACCAATGCATCCCCAAGTTGGCAATTAGGAAGTGATGAAACGTCACCCTTACCCTTATTACCAAGGCCAGTAAACAGTTTAGCCCTCGCGATGTTCCTGAATGGATGCTCATACGATCGATTGCAAAACCAGGGCAAAAAGTGATAATTTTGCAATTGTCTCGTCGATTTCATCATTCATAGCTGATCGATCATTCATAACTTATCATTCATCATTTCCGCTTGCATTCTTCGCCCTCAATAAAACGAGTTCTCGATATCCTCTATCTTTTAGGAGGTATTGCTATTCTCGCGCTTTTCACCACGCGCTACCAAATGCCGTTTCGGCTCGATGATGTACTGCTCATGCTTTGGGCGAAGTCCCATACCGTTTGGGATGCGTTCGATCCCATCAAAGGTCAACTCGTTAATAGCTTCCGTCCCATGTTTGCCGTAACAGCATACCTGCTCACGCATTTTGCCGGGTGGGACCATACCTTCTGGTGGCACCTGACGCTTGACCTATCGCTGCTTGTCGCGATCGCTTTTACAGGACTTACGGCGCGCTATCTTATCCGTCGTTGGTTCGCGCTCGAAATATCTATCTTGCTCTATTGGATCGTGTTTCTTCCGATCCTCAATATCTTTTTCTGGTATAGCGATCTTACCTTCGCGCTCGAACTCTGCTTTACTTCGATCTCCTGGTATTTTGCTCTACGAGGATTGTATGAAGCACGCCTTGGCTTTTGGTTCTTGGGAATGTTGGCCGGTTGTTTAGCAGTGCTTTCCAAAGAGCCGGCGTTTGTTTTGGTGCATGTGGTCATTGCAGGCTCATTCCTGTTAGAGCGGCATTCGATCCTTGAGAAGTGGAAGGCCATCGGCCGGCCGAATACTATTGTAGCTCTGCTTGCTTATGCGGTCATGCTTGGACTTACGCTTTGGTTGGGAGCCGTCTCGCCGACACGTGCAAATCGATTTTTTGCACTTTCAATGCCGGACCTTGGCCACTTTATTCGTGACCGCATAGAGTATTATGGCTCGATCTATCTTTCACTTCTGGCGCGGACATTACTTTTTACTCCGATCGTCTTTGCCGGTCTTCAGGTCGTGTGGCGCATACGGGAGGCTGCGGTAAGCGCCTTTACGTTCCTGATGCAGACGTTTTTGGCGCTTGTGCTTGCGCTCTTGCTGTTTCAAAATATTCTCGTCGCTCTGCCGATCACGGTATTTGTTTTTATAGTCCTTGCTACACTTGAAAATCCGGAGCGGGCGCGGGTGCGCCGGTTGCTGCCATTTTTAGCGTGTCTCTTTATCGCAATGGCAGCGTTGCTCATTACGATACAATTAGTAAAGACGCAATTAACAGAATCAGCGCTGCTGACTTGTCTTCTTTCGTCCTGGGCGTGGTCAATATGGATAGAACGAGCGGGGCAGGCGGTACGACCATACCGTTCTCTTACAGCGTTTCGATGGGGGATAGGAGTAACACTCCTTGTCATTATCATCGCAGTGGTCATTGGGTTTTATCCCAAATCGGTGCGGGAAGAACGATTACTCGGCGAAGTGCGGGATGTGCGGCAAAACGCGAACGACGCTGTAACGTGGGTGGCAGGAAATCTTCCTGCCGGTTCGTTGCTTGCCGTGATGAATTACCAACTTCACGGCATCGACGGACCAGGCGCCCTTACATCGCAGGACGACGAGACAAAACTGCGCGCGCAGTATACATTCGATGGCGGTTTTTTTTACGATGCGCTTGCCGTTTGCGGCCGAACGGATTTCCGTAAAACGTATCTTACCGATTCAACGATGATCGAACGAGTATTGGATGGGATGCGGAATGAGCCTAATTCTTACCTACTGCTTCAATCGGAATTAGACCTGAGGCTATTTCACGGTGCTGGTGACAAGTCAACCTTAGCTGGAAAAAATGATACGCTGGTAGTTCGTTTTGCCCGCGGTCCTTACCCGACGGAGATATGGCACTTGCGACAATAACCGTTCAGTGTCCTGTTGCTTGATGAGCTGCTTCCGAATCCGAACGTACCCAATTCCAGGCGCGTAAGAATTGATCGTGAAGGTCGAGCGGGACTTCATGGATCATTCCCGGAAGAATGTCCAGCGTAAACGGAATGCCTTCCTGAGTACACCGTTCGTGGATGACTTTGATCTGACGGGCAAACTCCGGATCCTCTAATTGCCCGGTGATAGCATAAATACGGACCTGACGGCGTGCCGCTTCGAGAAGGACCGAATCGGGCAGTGGTTGTGATAAGAACCCCGACATCGGAATTGCGCCCCGGAAGAGATCCGGACGCCGAAGAGCAAGTTCGAGCGAGGCTTGAGCACCTTGAGAAAACCCGGTCAAATAGATTTGAGACCGATTGACCCGATGTTGCGCACTAAGTTTTTCGGCTAACCCTACAATGGCTTTTTCAATAGGTCCGAAATCCGCGCCCCAGGAATTGGTGATCTGCGACTCCCGCTCCACACCAGCCGGCACAGCAATGACGGCTTTAATCGCATCAGCCATATTCCGCCAAGTATGCGCAAAACTTTCGTACGACCCGTTGCCACCATGCATGGCAATGACCAGGGGCCATCTGCTGGTCGAGTCATATCCGGTAGGATAGTACATAATGACCGGTTGTGCTCCCCACATCGGCCGTTCATCAGCAAGAACATTATTCCAGTACCGGCAGAGAGAGTCTACCCAGGTTCGCCCGCATACAGCGGTCATGATCGAATCGGAGAGTGTAAGGTCGAAATTCCAAAAATGACGTTCGAACGCACTGACGAGCGACGCTCGAGCCGCAGCACTATGTTGGAGACGGGACTCGCACCGGCTGATACCATAGTAGGCCGTACCCCGATACCACTCACGAATATCGAGCGGCAGCACCTCGCTCTCGTCGATCACACGTTGGTAGTATTGTATGGCGCTCGGCCAATCGCTTCGAGACTCCGAGAGCCCGGCTAAATGCCAATCGGTTCGAACAAACGAGTAGGAGTCATTGACCTGACCGTTCGCAACCGCTTCGAAAGAAAGAGAGAGACCAATACAAAAGGTAATTAAGGATAGAACCCTTATATTGACGTTCATCAATTGTGTTCGGCAAAAAATTATGCCCTTCGATAGAACGAATAATTCGTTCGGAACCTGACAGGGAAGGCCCGAAAAAATCGAATGACAATTTCACATTAACCTTGGGCGGTTCGACGGACATTGTATATAGCGAAGCCACCCGCGCTTCTTATCACGTCAAGATGGGTATTGCCGTGATGCGATCATAAACGGATATTATGATCGCGGAGTTCGCTGTCCCTTACTTACCGCGTGTAATAAACACATCGATCGACCGAAAGTAACAGATTAAATTATTATTAAAAGGCCTGGCCGATTCCGAAGTGCCAGTTAAATGTATTACCGATCCGAATGAGGGGACTAACAGCGGCGCGCGCCGAAGAGAAAAGCCACGCACCATGCGACGACGGAGTTGCCGCCTGTGCTGCTGAAGAAAACGCACCGGTTGGATCGTATAGCTTTAAGCCCCAGTCGACGCGAAGTGCGCCGAAGAACATGTTATATCGCAGTCCTAAACCGATCGTCTGGGCGAGCTGATTAAATTGAAATCCGTTGGTCCATAGAACGTTATCCCATACGTTGCCGATATCATAAAAGAGAACGAGCCGGATCGATGACGAAAAGCTTTGCCAGCCGGTATATTGGTGTGCGTACTGAAATGGTGCATAACGCATTTCTAGTGTCGCTTCTAAAATGTTATATCCACCGATATTTGGCGGTCGATGCGGATCGTTCGAAACGATAAGCTCTTGTTCTCCCCAGCCACGTATGGAGTTCCCACCGCCGCCGTAAAAGCGGTGGTCGAGAGAAGGATCGTGTGATGGGTCATTAGAAAGAAGATACGATGCACCCGCATGTAACCTTGTAGCGATGACAGCACCACCATGGTCGGTAAGATCGTAAAACCAACGTACTTGAGGTTCGAGCTTAATGTAATGAGAAGCCGGCTTGCCAAGAAGAGTCGCTAAAGGACCGACTTCCAGCAGGGCTGTTAAAATATCACCGGAGGTAGGATTGACCGGATCGTTCACACGATTGTCCTGATACCCTAAGGACGGCAACAGATTGTATTGCGTTTTTGGTAATTGAGCGGCCAATGTCGAATCGGCGGTTTGCGTATTAACATCCGCGACCAGAATATCGGGAGTAAGAGTGGTCTTATCATCGAGCTTGCTGAGCACAATGCTCGAACCAAGATGCAACGAATAGGACTGCTCGGTATAAGTGTGGATCGAGGTGTCGGTCGGTACTGCGTACTGCGCCTGTTGGCTATAGGCTGCTCCAGTGATCAACGGAATTCTTCCCATGCCAATATAAGGCCGCACATAATCAACACTGAGGCTCGAATGGCCTTGAGTTGGGGGCAGCGGCTGCCAGGCAGCCTGAAAGTTAAAGTTATCTGCTGTGCCAGTAAAATTCTTGTTATTAAACCCTAAGGTTGCCCCGGCTACAAGTCCCTGACTGCCTGTTCCAGCGTACACACTGACCGGTGTTGCTGCCGTTCTCTGCATTCGAACGAACACCTGGACCGGCACGGCGGAAGAATCCCGAAGAGAGTCGGGAAGATGATTGATGTAATTCGTATCGAGCGAAACGCGGGCAAGATCGAATACGCCGAGCTTATACAAACTTTGCTCGCTACGTCGCACTTCCGATAATTTATACCAGTGACCGCTATCGGTAAATAACTGCGCCAGGATGACATCGTCATCCACTCGGCTTTTAGAGACCGATGTGGTATCGAAGACGACATACGGTGCACCATATCGGTAGCGATGTCCCGGATGAAAATAAAAGGAAACGGTAACCGAGTGATATCCTTCAGTATGACTGACAACCGTAGTATCGGCTCGGACATTAGGGTATCCGTTCTCGACCAGAAAATTCGTGAGACGATTTACCTCATTATAAGCAGCGGCACGAGACCATCGCTCGCCGCTTTTGATCGTAACATTCTCCGTTAGTTGCGGTTGGAATTCATCCGGCAAATTTTCCAATCCGGTGATGGCGATGCGTGAAATGGTATACGGATTTCCCTCGGAGATGCTGAATGTGACGGTGTCGCGTATTTTGGGAAGATCGTCCGAGCTTTTGGATGGACCTCTCGCGAGGCGTTCTCGCCGGATGTAATCGTAATACGCACGTACATCTTCTTTATTGCGAGAAATACTGATCCTGCTTTTCGCATCGAGGAAGCCGTTATCGCGGTAGTGTGAGTTCAGCCGTGCCGTATCAGCCGCGATGGCAGCCGGTTCAATAATATGAAAAGTATCTCCTAACGGTCTCGTTAAAAAGAACGAATGCAGCATTCGGGGGAAGATCCCCGTGACCTTCGTCTGTACTACCGTTGCCAGTTCGTCGCTCGAAAGTTCGTGGTTACCGACGAAACGAACAGCGACGATCTCGTCGCCGGCATAATCGGCTAAGTCGCCTTCGGGCGGGCCGGTAACTTGTGCGTTGGCTTTCGGCAGATAAAACGCCGTGAGTATCACAGAGCACAATAGTGCTGCACGTAATACGGTCTTTCGCGTATATCCGGAGAGCAAAAGATTCAAAGCCGATATAGGTGAGTTTTCGAGCTAATCTCCTCAAGCAACGAGCTTATCTCCTCAAGCAATATGCCGCTTGAGGTGGCGTGCACGTTTAGTTGATAGCAATTCCGCAATGAACGGATGAGTTCGTGCTGCTTTTAACCGGAGAACCGGCCTCAAACGAGAAGCGCCGGTCCTCCATAAGCCAGATGGAGAAACGGCGCTAAAGACCTACGGGTTGCGCGAACCCGGTCGTTGGGCTCGCACTACGGATATCAATACTCGTTTAATTCGTCGTCGTAATAGAACTCGTCGTCCTCGGGCGAATAATCCGGCCACACTTCACCGATCGATTCGAACTGCTCATCTTCATCCTCGATCTCTTCGAGATTGCGGATAACAGCGGGCGGTGCGCCGATGCGCTCGCAATAATCGATCAGTTCGGCCTTATTGGCCGGCCAGGGAGCGTCTTCGAGGTATTCTGCTAATTCTGATGTCCAAAGCATAGTACTACGTTCGTAGGAAAAACTTAAATTTTTAGAAACGGACAATCGCTTTCACGTCCGGGAATACCCATAATTGCTGCAGGGATGGGCTAAAAGCCATAAATTACGGGGCTCGGCATGTGATTTACTTTTAATGCCTTTTGGTTCCGATTCCCAGACCAGGATTTACAAGATTCGAAGGATTTTCAAGATCGACAGATTAGATCTTTCTACCAGTCACGATCATTGGTCCAATAATCCTAAAAATCAATCTTGTGAACCCAGACCAGGATTTACAAGATTCTAAAGATTTTCAAGATCGAAGGATAGAAATTTCTTCCAGTGCGATCATTGGTTGTCTTCACAATCCAATAATCCTTAAAAAAATCAATCCTGTTAATCCATCTAATCCGCGTAATCCAGGTTCTGGTCTAGTCGCGCAATCGTGGATCCAGCGCATCCCGCAAGCCATCACCGACAAGATTGTAAGCGACGACAGCAAGAAAGATCGCGAAGCCCGGAAATACGGCAAGCCACCATGCGTGAATATCATTACGCGCATCGTTGAGTACACTACCCCAGGTAACGACTGTTGGCGGTACACCAAAACCTAAGAAGGAGAGTCCCGCTTCGGTCAGGATAGCACCAGCGATACCAAACGCCGCAGTGACAAGCACCGGCGCCAGCGAATTGGGCAACACATGCCGCAGCATTACACGGGTATTTTTGAATCCGAGCGCAGAGGCGGCAGTAACGAATTCCATATTTCGAATGCGAAGGAATTCGCCACGGGTATAGCGCGCGACCGTTGGCCAGCTTGTGAGGCCGATCAGCACCATAATAAGCCACACCGAGCCTTGCTGCACCATCGCGACGATGGTAATGATCAGGAAGAAGACTGGCAGCGTCAGTACGACCTCGATCGCGCGAGAAATAATATTATCGACCCAACCGCCATAGAATCCTGCCAAGGCGCCTAAGATCACTCCGATCACAATAGCGAACGACATCGATACAAAGCCGATAGACAGTGCTATTCGTGAACCGTGGATCATTCCAGCCAGCACATCGCGCCCGATACCATCGGTGCCAAGCAAGTGCTCGCCCGATGGAGGAGAAAGGGTATTGGTAAGGTCCTGGTCTGACTCCGAATACCGGATCGGTGGCCACACTGCGCTCGTTACATCGCCGGATTTCTCGATGTCTTTCCAATCGGCCATCACAAGGTCCTGTGACCAGCGGCTGATGTGCAGATCGGCAAGATATTGCTTGAAGACAGGGAAGTAGACCGTGCCTTTATAAGTCGCATAGAGCGGTTTGTCGTTAGCCAGCACGTCTGCCAGTATCGCGATGCCGAACAGGAAGTATACGACGTAGAGCGCATAGATCGCCACGCGATTCTTTTTGTACTGATGTCGTACGAGCGACCAGAAGGTCTGTGTTACGGCCTTACGAGTTGCAGCGCGTTTAGCATCCTCCGAGTCTTCCAGGACCGACGGAATTTCCTCCGGCAGTGGCGCCGGCTGCGACGTCTGCTGATTGAGAATATACTCATGCCCGACCGCTACGCGATCCGGGAAATCCCCACGCTCGGCTGGTGTCTGCTCCACTTCCGTACCGTTACGATATTCGTTCGTTTTCTCTGCCATTGTCTTGAAGAGGAGTTCTTAAGAGGACTTTCTGGTGAATGCAATTCTCGGATCGACGACCGAGTATAGGATATCGCTAAGTAAAATACCGAGCAATGTCAGCACGGCGGAGATCGTAAATACAGCGAGAATAACAGGGTAATCGCGCGAGGTCAATGCATTGAACTCTAAGAGGCCAAGGCCAGGTATCGTAAAGATCGATTCCAGAATGATCGAGCCGCTGATAAGCGCCGGAAGCAAGCCGCCCATGATCGTAACGATCGGGATGAGCGAATTACGAAGCGCGTGCTTGTATACGACGATCTTTTCCGCGAGCCCTTTAGCGCGAGCGGTACGAATGTAATCCTGACGGATAACTTCGAGCATCGAGCCGCGCATCTGTCGCGAAAGATAGGCTAACGAGCCATACGTATAGCAGATAAGCGGTAGCACAAGGTGCCACATCAGGTCGGTGAAATTCTGCCAGCTTGAAGGGAACGGGTAGTCATTACCGTGCAAACCGCTATTTGGAAACCACGCCAGAAAATCGCCGCCGCCAAAGAAGATGATCATCATTGTGGCGATCCAGAAGGAGGGAAGCGAGTAAAGGACGAACAGGGTGGTCGATACTGATTTATCGATCTTACTATTTTGACGCGATTTGGCCGCCGAATAAATTCCTATGGGTATCGCAATGACAAACGCTAATAAGATCGAGACAATGGAAAGGAACGCTGTGATGGGCAAGCGTTCCATTATTTTATCGATAACGGGCCGCTGGTCCTGGAAGGAGACGCCGAAATCGAGATGAAGCAGGTCGGACATCCAGAGATGATACTGGTTGTTGGTCCCATTCCACTTAAAGGTCAGGCGTTCGGAAAGCGGTTTTAGCTGGCCATCCGGCGTTTTCTCATCGTTAAAGAGCGTCCAGTACCAAACTGGCTTATCCAGGTGCCACTGGGCGCGGATCTGGTTAATGATCTGCTCGTTGAGCTGCTGGTTACCACGCTGGGAGCCTTCGCCGCCCATGCCGGCCTTGAGCTCGGCCGGATCGCCCGGGGCCATGCGTGAAATGCCAAAACTGATTACCGTGATGAGAAATAGCGTCGGTAAAAACAGGAGGACGCGCCGAACGATGTACTGGAACACTCTTTTTAGTCCTAAGTCCTTAGTGCTGAGTCCTAAGTAAAAAGAAAAGGGGTTGCCTTATCTCTATAAATAGCCAGTGCTAAGCTATTTTCGATACCCTTTCGGTTCCCACCAAAAGAGGGAATACGTCTAAAGTGCGGAGTCCTGAGTTCTAAGTGCTGAGTCCTGAGTCCTGAGTACTAAGTCCTGAGTCCTGAGTCCTGAGTCCTGAGTGCTGAGTCCTGAGTCCTAAGTGCTAAGTGCTAGTCTTAAACGGTAAGTTTGTGATTTTAGGACGCCATTATTTTTCCCAGTTTCCGATACTGCTTCTAAGACCGTTTATAATGCGTCCGACTTCTTCTGCAAAATCGCGAAGACGAGTAAATTCCTCTTGGTCTAGGTAACCGACATCGAGAGCAGCATAGAGCTGAGATCGCACTTCACCACAAGAACCTTTGGCTACTGATAAAAACTGATGGAATTCTGCCGGTCTATTCCGTTCAAATCCCTCAGCAATATTGGACATTGCTGATAAAGCAGCGGCTTGAATCTGGCGAGCAAAGCGATAATCTTTGGCAAATTCTCGCTTTCGTGTAATTGTGTAAATGGCATTATTTAAGTCCCGTGCCTTTTGCCAGGCCACAAGTTCTTCAAACTTTTGTACTTTCGCCATAATGGCAAAAATACAAAGAATGAAATTCTCTCTCCCGACTCAAGACTCAGGACTTAGGACTTAGGACTCAGGACTTAGCTCAGCACTTTCTATAATGGCCACCAGATCGTCCGTCTTATACGGCTTTGGCAAAAAAGCGGCAAAGCCTCGGGAAATTGCTTCGGCCTTATCCGCTTCCGATACAAACCCGCTCATAGCGATGGCCTTTATCGGTTGAGGAATTTCAGCGAGGACATCGTAGCCAGAGCCATCGGGAAGGCGAAGATCGCTTAAGAGGACGTCGTATTTATTGACAGATAGAAGATGCGTAGCATCGGCGACGCATTCGGCGGTGTCGACCGAGTAGCCGCGAAGTTCGAGCAATACTTTCGCGGCGCGTGCCGTGGTGGCGTTGTCTTCAACGAAGAGGATTCTCACGTGTTGGCCTTGTCCATAAGTATCGGCGGACTGCGTCGGCGATCGGACGTTCCCACCGCGCTACTCACGGGACAAAACAAACCGGTTCGAGGAAACGCTCGACCCGACCGTAAGGCGCACAAAGTATACACCGCTGGCAAGACCGTGAATGTCGAGCGATGCCTGGGGCTGATCGGCAGAAATTTCGGTCGCGCAGATCTTGCGGCCCAATAGATCGTACAGGGCCACGTCACCTCGGGACGTACCACTACTCGGTCCATGGATCCCATGGATCCCAACTTGCAAATTATCACCAGAAGCGCGCACCCAGTCGATACCTATCGTATAGGTCGGTCCATCCTGCCCGACCGCCTCTACGCCTAATACCTTCACAGCCCAATGCTGGTCCTCGTTATCCGAGATGCACGGCGAGATCGTTTGCGTACCCGCTTTTAAGCTGAGCGAGGGTAGTGTAACATTACTCGCTGTTAACTGCACATTGTTCGGCATAAAGATAGCCGTGCCAAGGTTGAGCGGAGTCGTCGGCGAAGACGATACATTGTGGATCGTGAAATCGACCGAGTTGCCGTTCACCGTAAGTCCCCGCAGGGACCAGCCCGAGGGTGGCATATAATCTGAGAAGGTGACTATGGAAGAATCCCACGCGTACGTTGCAGAAACATCGTGCAGTGTCGGCCAGAGCGAATCGATGTTGAGCGTGGGTCGTACATCGAGCAGCAATTGCAGCGAATCCGGATGCCCGAAGAAGGATGAAGCGATTTCGCGATGAAGGGAGGCGGAGCCGCCTATACGATCTTGTCGAACACCTAAATCGAGTGACTCGGCAGTATTAACGACTCCGTCTTTTTTCGAAGCTCCTCCGAATACATATACTACTAGCTGTGAAGCGCATTCAGTAATGGGTTGCCTTGAGAGAACAGCTCCAAAATTTGCTCTTGAGTCAAGCATTCTTGGTCCCTGTGTTGTCTGCTGTTCTCGCACGAAATACCAATTTGTGGAATCGAAAATATTTACATTAATGCCTGGGTCATTGTCTCCACCTATGGCAAGAATAGAATCTGCTCCTATTAAAACTCCGCAGCCGTGCCATCGCTTCGAAGTCAAGCTGCCAACAGACTCCCAAATTGTATAAGGAGGACGAATTACCTCAATAGCATCGGTTGAAGTATAAGGGCCGGTTCTTCCGCCGACGACGACAATGGATTGATCGGGTAACTGCACGTTATATCCTCCGTCATGGGAATCGTTGGAGTTTGGTCCATCAATCCAATTGTCTGTCGCAATATCATACTCCTGAAGCAACGGTGGGTACGTTCCTCCAAGACCATTATAACTTCCACCTTGAACCAGAATTCGATTCTGTACTGTATCCTGAAAAACAAATGGGCCAAACACTGCAGTATTCATTGGTGCGAGTAAGGTATGCGAATCCGTTTTAGGGTCGTAATATTCTGCACTGTTTAGATACACTGGAATATTAGCATCCAGCCCTCCACATATAAAAACTTTGCCATTAGGCAATTGAAATAATGGGAAATTCTCACGACGGTCAAGCATAGGCGAGACCTGTGTCCAGCTTCCGGTTGAAGGATTGTATAATTCACAATTTTGCGATGTCGAGACGCCCATGTCGGTTAAGCCACCTGCCGCCATGATCCGACCATCTTGTAACATTATCATCGGAAAGCGGTACCTGGCTTCATGCATGGAACCGGTCATTGTCCATGTGTTCGTCTTTGGATCATAAATCTCGCAACTCGATAAAACTTGTGAGCCGTCGTTGCCGCCAGCGACGAGGACTCGACCGTCCGGCAGAGCCACAGCGCTTAACTCAGTACGCCGAAAGTGCATCGGAGCTACATATTGCCAAGACTGGGCAAGAGCATCATCGATGGCTGCAACGGAGAGAAGTAGAACCGAAAGGTAAAAAAGTACCTTACGAAGTAGAGAGCGATATTCCATTTTTCTCAATCCTGTTTTGAAAGGACTAAAAGAAGCCTATCTCTTATACAAGACGCTGACCTCAGCGTCTGTCTTGCTTAAAAAATCTCGCAACGGAACAAAAGTTACAAACTTTTTAGGCGGTTCGCCCAAAATTCTTCTGTTCGGCTACATGGGTCTCGGGGATGCTTTGATGTTCCAGCCATCCCTAAAAGCTATAATTCGGGCCTTCCCATCGGCAAAAATTGACCTTCTGGTAGGGCGGGAATCTCAGAGCCGAGCAGTATTAGAGCGAATAATTTCAATGGAAAATCAAAGATTCCATGCGATTTTTGAAGCTGACTATAAATCCGTTTCGCTCTCTGAACTAAAGCAATTGAATCGTAAGCTTGTAGGCGAAAAATATGATATAATAATATGTACCTACATGTCACCAAGTCCATACTTTACGAGTGCAATTTTGAGTGCACCACTTCGTGTAGGCCATACCTTGTCTCCTTCGCATTGGTATAAGCCGCGCCCGAATTGGCTCTTTAATATCTCCGTTCAACTTGCTCAAGATCATGAGCATGAAACAAGCCGTCATTTCCGTCTAATACAGAAGCTTGTCGGAACCGATGGCACTGTAGACTCGCCGCATTTAATTTTATCGGACGAAGAAGAAATATTTGCCAAAACGTATTGGAAGGAACACACTCTTGAAGGTCGGGTAGTTATTGGCACTCACTTCGGAGCGAGCAAACTACAACACTGGAAGAAATGGGACGATGATCGTTTTGCCAAAGTCCTTTTAGACTTGCAAAATAAATACAATCCTATCTTTCTACATTTCGGAGTTGCCAGTGAAATTTCACAAATAGAAGAGGCATCATCTTTTGTTAGATCTTCTTCAATCAACCTTGCAGGCAAGCTTAGTTTATTTGAAGTTGCGGCATTACTAAAAAGATGTAATGCTATGCTTGCCAACGATAGTGGCCTCGGTCACGTAGCTATGGCAGTTGGAACGCCAACGCTACGGGTGTTTGGAATGTCAGATTATTGGGGATATCGAAGTCTCTCGATGAACAACATCGATATATTTAAGGGCATCTCATGCTCGCCCTGCTTGCAGTTAGGTTATCTCAAACCTTACAACGTGCATAATTGCGGCCACAAAAACTGCATGAAGCTAATTACCCCAGAAGAAGTAGCCGCCGCTTTTGAAGATTTAAAAGTCTAAGCTTTTACCTTATTCTTAAAATCCTCTTCCAAACTGGAAGTGGGTTTGCCAGCCGGAGGGCTCACCGAACGTGCCGATCGGGTCGAAGCCGTAGCCAAAGTCGATCCCGATCATACCGACGGCCGGGACCTGTACGCGGGCGCCAACGCCCAGCGACCGCTTGAGATCAAAGAGGTCGGCATGCGAGAAATCGGCCCAAACGTTACCCGCCTCAGCAAATCCTAAGAAGAAGATGGGGATGGGTTCGCGGCTAACCATGAAGCGAAGCTCGGCAACGTAACGCGAATAAGCTTGTCCTCCTGGAGCGTAGACCGAAGTCGTTCTCACGCCTTTTTGTACACCGATCTGAGCATCGGGATAACCGCGAAGGGGAATACTGTAGACACCGGTCGCGAGTCCGCTGCCGCCCATAACGAAGAGCTGCGTAGGCGGAACGTAGGGTTCGCTGCCGAGGCCGCCCATTTGGCCGATGTCGGCGCTCGTCATGAGTACGAGCCTGTTCTGCCCGCCGAGGGTAAGCATGGGCGTGTAAAACTTCATCGTGAAACCATTGCGGAAATAATTCGCCGGCTGGTTCGGTGCGATGGATGCGATCGGCAAATATGCGATGCGAGTTAAGAGCGACATTTCCGAACCACTGGTCGGGAAGATCGGATCGTCTGTTGAAATACGCGAGATGATCTGCTGAATGCTCGTCTCGTCGTGAATACCGGTGGTGTAAATACCGCCGCCGTTCGTGATGTTCGAGTGCAAGCCGGAGAGCGTCCAATCGACGCGGAAGAAGTCGTCGGGCCAGCGGAACCGTCGGCCAAGCGCAAGCGAAGCGCCCGTGTTATCCGCCGTGTAGATGTATTCCGAATGGGTGGTATAGACCTGGAATCCGAGCGAGGTCGGCGTTTGGTTGAGCCACGGTTCGTTAAAACTGAGCGACAACGTGCGGTACGCCGATTGTCCAATTTCCGCCGAGACCGAAAGTACCTCGCCGCCGCCGCCATGCAACGGATCGGTGATATCGAAATTATTGAACGATACGCCTACCGAACCAGTAAAGCCGAGTGCTCCTCCGTATCCGACCGACGCGTTGAACGTATCGCTCGAACGTTCTTCGACATTATACGTGACGTCGACATCGGTTGCATCGCGCTGCATGTTAACATCGGGCTGTAATTTCTCCTGATTGAAGTAATTAAGCTGTGAGAGCTGCCGCATCGAGCGAATGATAGCGGCGCGGCTAAAGGATTCGCCCGGCCGCGTAAATAGCTCTCGCCGAATGACGTAATCCTTCGTCTTCGTATTGCCCTTGACATCGACGAATCGGAAGAAATGCTGCTTGCCTTCCTGTACGCGAATAACGAGATCGATCGAATCGCCCGGCACGACCGTCTCTTCTTTGGAGATATCGCTCAGAAAGCCTTTATCGTAATAGAGCGAGCCGACGTCGGAAAAGTCCGGCGTGGGACCGTGAAGATTGGTCTCGAGGCGGACCATATCGTAGATGTCGCCTTTGCGGAAGCCCAGATGATTGCGGATCTCGTCCGGCGTGAATTGCTCGGCGCCGATGACCGCAATATTCCTCACATGATATTGCGGACCTTCGTAAACGTTGATAAGAATATTAAGGTCGTTCTCACCGGTTGTCCATAACGAATCGCTGAGGATCTGCGCATCCCGATAACCGCGCGAATGATAGTAGTCGAGGACCCGCTTTTTATCGTCCTCATATTTCTGTTGGTCGAACGTACCGCTGGAGAAGATCTTCCACCACCGCTTTTCTTTGGTATCTTCCATCGCGCTGCGCAGTTCGCCCGAAGAGACCTGCTTATTGCCCGAAAAGTCGATGTGACGGACGATCATTTCCTTGCCCTCATTGATCGCGACGACGAGATCGGCTTTGCTGGAATCGCTAGTCGGGACTTGCTGGATCGTGATCGTCGCAAAATGGTAGCCCTCTTTTTCATAGAGTGCTTTCACGCGGGTGCGTCCGGCTTCTAACTCCCACGGGCGGATGTAATCCCCTTCGCGCAGCGCGAGCGCTTTTTCGATCTCAGAGGTCTTGATCTCTTTATTACCCTGGACCGTGTATTTGCCAAGGCGGGGAAGTTCGGAAACGTGAATGCTGAGGAAGAGGCCGATGGTCGAATCGCCCTGCGGCACCTGCTTATCGACGACGATATTGACGTCGTTAAAAATACCCATGTTCCATAGCTGCTGCACCGCATTGCGGACGGCGTCGCTCGGAAGCACGAAGTGCTGCCCGCGGTAGAGGCCGCTCTGGCTAATGATCGTTTGGGCGTCCGACGTACGGTTACCAACGACCGATATGCCGAGGACGGTGTATTGCTGTTCCGGCGTTCCCATTTGGGCCATCGCCGTACGGTATGGCAATACCGCAACAGACGCAAGCAGAACCGCGAAGAAAAGAGAGCGCATGTAAGCCAAGATTCTCAGAAAGGATGTATTACGAATCGATCGGTGAATGTAGTGGTCCGCACGGTTTCCTGTGACCTACGTTTAAAACACAGAAGTCTCCGAGTGGTAACAGCCAGGAAACGGAAACGTAAACGAGGATTCGGGCCATTTGTTGCCCCAATTCATCGGCATTTGTAATTGCCCGGATTACTATATTCTCCTCAACTATTCCCGGTACTCGGTTTGTTAGAGGCCGGTTATTTAGGTTTTAGCGTAGGTTGCGGCTGTTTTCGGTCGTAGCTAATAGTTACAGGTGTAGTAGCCGCTTGTTGTTTGCGATACAACAGAATTTATGAATTACAAGCATTATCCTCAACGTCCAGAAAAGTTAACGAAAGAATTTGTCGAGCAGGAGTTCGCGAAGCTGAAAGGCCGGATCGACTCGGCCGAGCGGTCGGAATCTCCCGGCGAGTGGCTCTGCCTCTATTCCGATTGGAACGCGCTCACCGCCTATTTTTCCGGTGAAGCCAGCCGTATCAGCTATGCCCACTCCCAGGATATGACGAACAAGCACTGGGAAGAAGCCGACAAATATTTCCGTGAAGTCGTAACACCAGCGTTCGAACAGGGCAGTGCCGCAATGCTCGACGCGGTGCTCAAGAGCCGCCACAAGAAGGCGATCGGCGAACACTTCGGGCCGTATCTTATCGATCAGCTTAATACGATCGTCGAGCCCATTGCGCCGGTCAACACGGAACTGCGTGTAAAAACGGGCGATCTCATTGACCAGTATGATAAGATCGTCAGTGCGGGTGAAGTAAAGATCAAGGGCGAGACGGTCACCCTGGCCCGTGCTCGCGCGATGCAGAACGATTCGAATGCGGACGTTCGCAAAGAAGCATGGTTCGCGTACCGCCAGTGGTTTCTCGATCATCACGATGAGATCGCGCGTCTTTTCGATGGCATGGTAAAGCTGCGGGACGAGATGGGGCGCAATCTTGGTCACAAGAATTTTATCCCGCTCGGCTATCTTTCGATGCGTCGTACCGATTACGGTCCGGAAGAAGCGAAGAAATTTCGGGACTCGGTAAAGCAATATGCGGTGCCGGTGCTGGCAAAGCTTCATGCCGAACATGCCGCTGCGCTCGGTACACCGACGCTCCGTCCGTGGGACTCTGGGTATCATCCGAACCACACCCTGCCGATCGGCATAGCTCCGGTGGAAACTCAGCTTGAAAAAGCGCAGCACGTATTCGACGAACTTTCTCCTCGGCTGGCCGCGCACTTCACACGCATGCGCAAGGAAGGCCTCATCGATCTCGAGAATCGCAAAGGCAAGCGCGCCGGTGCATTCTGTACCTCGATGCCGGATGAAGGCCGCGTAGCTATTTTCTGTAACTCGACGGGTGATGAAGGCGACGTTGGCACACTCGTTCACGAAATGGGCCATGCCTTCCAGGCATGGGAAAGCCAAACGATCGAGGCTGTCGACTTACAATGGCCCACGAGCGATGGCGCCGAAATTCACTCGATGGGAATGGAGTTTCTCGCGATGCCGGCGCTCCACTGGTTCTTTAAACCGGAGGAACAGCGGAAATTCCGCCAGAGCCACCTCTACGATGTGGTGTCACTCATGTGCTACATTGTGACGGTCGACGAGTTTCAGCACTGGGTTTACGAGCATCCGAACGTCACTCCGGCCGAACGCGACCAGGCGTGGAATGAGATCTGGGATAAATACTTCCCCGCGCTCGACTTTAGTGGCTATGAAGCGTTTAAGTATGCCCGATGGTACGCTCAGGGACATATCTTCCAGACGCCATTCTACTATATCGACTACGCGATCGCGCAGACCGCTGCCATGCAGCTCGGCCTTATGGATTCGACCGATCACAAGAAGGCGCTCGATACGTATATCAGGCTGTGCGAGATCGGTGGTACGAAGAGTATCCTGAATATCTTTAAAGCGGCCGGTCTGCGTTCGCCGTTCGATCCAACGACGATGCGCGACCTCATGCAATACGCCCAGAAAGAGCTTGCCGTCGAAGAGATGGCAGAAGCGTAAGAGCAGGATCACTTAAATGTTAAAGACCACTGTATACCAGTGGTCTTTTTTTATGCACTTCAGGTTTTTTTATTGTCGGAGTTCTTTATTATCGGAATTCATAGACGCGCAAGGTATCGACCAGCGTGTCATCCGAAGGAGCGTAGGCGCGAACAATATCGGTGAAAGGACCGACTCGCTGGAAGATGATCTTTGCATTCGAACGCGCTGACCACTCGATCGTCGAATCGTTCTCATCCCAATCTCCTCCGCCTTTGGTCGTAAAGGTGATCGCGTAATTGATATTGGCTCGCCGCCATAATTCTTCTCGCGTTACCCAACCCTCGTTCGGTTGCATGTACATGACCGGCGTAATGAGATCGCACGAGTCATCCATTGTCATGGCTTGCCCGGCGACCGAAGCAAAGATCCTTGGATGTCCTGGATAATGGGAGTGAATGGTCGCCAGGGCGTCGTGCATAGCGCTGCTATTCGCTGTTGCGATCGCCTCTGAAGTTCGGGCAAGACGTGCAGTATTCGTCCAATAATGCCACAATGAAAATCCTATACAGATCGCGAGAGCAAAAGCAAACACCTTTGCAGGGACACCATGTAATACTGTTTCCAACTCCGATATAAGGACAATGAACGCAAGAATGATGGTCGGCAGAACATAAATGAAGTAGCGGTCCTGATAGAATTCGAATAGAAGGTCGGCAATAATAACGAGTGCTGCAGAAATGATAAGTCGCTGTGTATGCTCTGCCATTCGTGAGAGCCAAATTCGGTTCTCCGCTCCTTTGCCAATCAGTGTGATTGCTATGATAATGGCAAGCACGACGACACCTGGAGCCCACAAATTTGCTACGTGTAACCGACCGGCAAGATTAGCCAGATCGGATTTGGGATGAAGGATCCCCATAGCAGGAATCATCGCCGAAGCACCGGTAAATGGCCCCATTATCGAGAATGATCCGAGTAAGATCCACTGAAAGAAGCAAATGATCGCTATGCCGCCGAAGGCTACACCAGCCCATAATAAAAATGATCGTACCGAAGCAAAGCCACCTGCGATCCATAATAGATATCCAAGCATCAACAACACATGCACAAGCACATGTCCGTTGATAAGAAGGGAGAAGGGAAGCAGAAGGCCGAGGATCACAAGTGATGTGCGGTTCTTCTCTATCAGCAGTGGCAGATAGCCGGTAAGAAGAAGGATCGTTAAACCAACGAGAATGTCATACCGCGCACCGTGGCTTGTAACAAAAAAGCAAAGGGTCGATGCAAGGAGTAGTACTCCGGTAAGGCTCAAAATTAAGCTAATCTGATATCTTCGCAGCGTTGACCACAGGACGGCAAGCACTGCAATTCCGAACAGCCAACTGATCGTGCGACCGATCTCGATCGTATGACCGTGCACGAAGAATAACGGCAATCCGTAGAAGGATGCGGTCAGGTAACAGCTTCCGAACAAAATGCCGGAGTTTTGTGCGAATGCCGATCCCGGAGCGAGTGGATTTGTGTAATGTCCCGTACGAACGAACTCGGCGTATTGCGACATAAGCCATGTTTCATCGCCCCGCCACCACACCCAGGAGTTTACGACCGGAGTAGTATATAAGTATCGTACATTGATAATGAGGACTCCAAGAATAAAACTAAGAAGGACAATAGCCCAGATTTTTGAGCGGGTACTCATAACAACAGATTAATAACAGGCAAAATCAACTCGACAGAAACCGGGCGTCCGATTAGAGCATGTATATGGACACAAATATACGCTAATTTAGGACTTTCGCTGATCACAGCGTACTGATGGTAGCGCGTACGGGAATCGAACCCGTGTACCCGCCTTGAGAGGGCGGTATCCTAGCCGCTAGATGAACGCGCCAGACTATAGTGCTACGAGCTTTGTCCTAAGTGTGACACCCTGGACAAATTCAAGCGGCTCACATTACACGGAACGGCTTCGCTCGGTTCCTTGTAAGCTTATTTGCTCGAACCCCGAAGATTTGTTCATTCGATGACAAACCTGAAATTGCCTCGGAGTATTTTACTTCCGATCTTCTTTTTACTTTTCTCATGTTCGGTACGATCCTTCGCTCAAACCCTTTCGGACTCCGTAGCACCGTCGAATGAAATTTCAGCGGGTCATAGCTACTTCGGAGTCGATCTTGGTATAACCGGTACCACTTACCTCGGTAACCACAATTTTTTGTGGCCGCTCAATCCTACCGATCCGACCTTACGGACCTATGTACCGTTCAATAACCTTGGGTTTGGCGTCGGATTTATGAGTGGTCTCAAACTCGGCCTCTCGCTATCGAGTAAAACCGATTTTGAGTTAAAAACCCGATTCTTTACCAATCATACGTCAAACCATGAGTTAACGGACAACATTATTCTAGATCCTTATAAACCGTCGATCACCGCTAACTCAACGAACGATTACTCGCTCACGATGTACAATGTTGGCGTGGCAATGCTCGCGCATTACCGGCTATCCGATATCTATTATGCAGTAGCAGGAGTCGAGGGGAGCGCTCATACCGGTAACTCGGTGAGCTATTCGCAACAATTGAGCGGTGGGAATTCCTATCTTCGGACGGATACGCACACACAGTCCTTCATTTATAATCTCGATCAACCTTCGACACAGTTAGTGAATTTTTTTAATGGGGTTCGAGGGGACCTACTTGTAGGAGCTGGCTCGACCCACCGGTTTGGGGCCGATAATATGATATTCGATGCGGAGTTACTCGTCAGCATTCCGTTTACGGTTTGGGTGCAGAAGACGGGACAAAATCTCTTTGCATTGACATCATCCTATTATGGTTTACCAGCCATCGCCTATCCACACCAGTGGTATGCCTCTCTCACGATCGGTGTTCGAATGCCATTCCATCAACTTCCACCGCCGATCGTACCCCCTCCGCCGCCACCACAAAAGACCGATTCTGCTCTTCACGTAACGATCCAGGCAAAAGAAGATACAGCGACAGGCCGTGTCGAGCTTACAGGGCGTGTCACCGACGCTCAGTCCGGCAAGCCGATCAAGGCCGATCTGACGACCGTCGATCTTGGAAATAATAAAGTGGTCTCAACGATCCATGCCGATTCGAATGGTATCTATCACGTGTTTGTGAATAAGCCGGGTAAATACTCGGTAACAGCCGAGGCGGATGGCTACTTGTTTGGCAGCGCCTATTTTGAGGTCGATTCCAATGGACGAATACTTAAGAGTGAACCAGATATCAAGCTTAGTCCGGTCAGTAATGGGCGGACCCGTCTGCTCGTTTTCTTTGAATTCGATAAAGCGGATCTGCAGCAGTCTTCCTCGCCCGAACTCAATCGTGCGGTTGAACTTATGAAAGCGATCCCTACCCTCAGAGTAGAGATAGCAGGATATACCGACTCCATCGGTACCAAAGCACACAATATGGATCTTTCCTTGCGCCGGGCGAATGCCGTTCGTGATTTCCTGATCCAGCATGGGGTTTCAGGCGCGCGAGTTACGGCCAAAGGATATGGCACCGATTCACCGATAGCGACGAATGAAACAGAGGAAGGACGCGCTGCTAACAGACGCGTTGAATTCGTCGTCGTAAGCCGCTAAAGGAAGCTTAAAAAAAGCTAAACTTAAAAGGGGATATCGGTTTCCGGCGAAAGCGGATCCGAAAGAGACGCCGTGTCCGGCGTCTGAGATTTGATCAGAGTGTTCAGCGCATTGAATTCCTGTTCGCTGCGAAGCGTCGGGAATTCCAGCTCATATTGCTTGCGACGGGCTGGCTCCAATCGGAAGGAGATAAGCAATTCAACGGCAGCTTCGAGCAGGTTCTCTTCCCGGAACAGAAGGCGTGCACGTGCATAGTGCGGCTCCGACCATGCCGGCTCCAGAGAGATCGCAGTTTCGTAAGCTTCTAAAGCATCCTTAAGGCGCTTGAGCTCATACAGCGTCTCGGCATAATCGAACCATGCCTCGAAATCATCTGGCGCAAGTTCAAGCACCATACGGTATGCGATGATCGCTTCCTCGTGGCGCCCGAGATTAAAGAGGGCATCCGCCTTGGCATACCACAGCTCTGAATACTTGCTGTTGATAGCAAGCGCGGCATTGTAGTCCTCCAAAGCGTTCGCATGTTGGTCGAGGGCATCGTAGCATGAGCCGCGGCCAAATAAACTTTCGGTATGCTTCGGGTCGAATTTCAAGGCCTGTGAGAAACAGCGGATCGCCTCGCGCCAACGCCGTAACTCTTCGTACGCATTGGCGAGATTATGCCATGCGCTAACATCTTCCGCGTCGTACTTCAAGCATTCCTTGAAGGACTCGACCGCCTCTGTCAGCTTGCCCAAGTTCGCATACGCGTTACCGCGGTTGTACCAGGCAGCACCAAAATCTTCCTTAATAGCAAGCGCTAACTCATAACTCTCGATCGCCTTATTGTACATCCCCATTTGCGTCTGTATAATACCCCGATTATACCAGGCGCTGAAATTATAGGGATCGAGATCGAGGTGGGCTTCATAAGAAGCGAGAGCATTTTCTAAGTCGCCCGTTGAATCGTAACAGAACCCAAGCTCATAGAGTGAATCTTTAGCAAATTCCTTTATGTCCTTGAGATACCTAAAGATAGCTATGGCGTCCTCGTAGCGTTCTGCTTTCTCGAAGCAGATTCCTTTGTTGAAGAGCGCTTCCTCGTTCGAGGGATTTGTGGATAACGTGCGATCGAAGATCTCAAGCGCTTCTTTTGTCCGACCGACCCCATCGAGTGCTACACCATAGTTGATAAGTAGTTCGTCGTCAGTAGGGTTAAGAGCCAACGCACGTTCGTACGAAGCGATCGCCTTTTCGAACTCCCCGTGATGTGCTTCGAGCATACCGCGGCGATGCCAGCCATCACCATTGAATGGCGCGCGTTCGGTTAAAAGCAGAGCAAAGTCGAGCGCTTCCTCGAATTTCTCGTTTTCGATACAATAATCGACTAATTCTTCGAGAATATCAGGATGTAAAAAACGACGTTCCGAGGGCTCCGCGCTTTCGCTTCCGGCATCGTTCGAAGAAAGCTTCCGGCGTTTCTCTTCACGATAACGCCTTAGTTCTTCCTCGAAGTATTTCCGGCGCTTTTCGCGCTGGGCCTTGGAGGTCTCGTCGTTTTCATCTTCCCCTTCAAAATCGAAGGGATCGAAATCTTCAAATACGCTCATAGGGGTCTTTCTGACCGCAGGTGACTATCTGTAGTAGTCCCTCGCAAAATTAACACCTGCCTACAGCAGAATGCTTCCTCACTACTATTATAACATGCGAATCCTGAAAAGTCAAGTAAAAAGTGGGGGAATGTGGAAAAATTAATAGTTCTTTCTTTTAGGTCAAAATTGTGGCAAGGATCGCTTGTTTTGTTCACATTCACTTTTAAAAAATATTTATCGTATCGTCTCTTAATAGTGATGCTGGAGATATAGGTTATAATTTATCGAAAACGCTTGTTACGACGAGCATTTCATTACAAAAATTGGTGAACTTATCTCACTCGGACGGCATTAGCCGTATCGAATTCATGCTACCTTTGGGTTTGTGTGTTTCGTGGACAGTAGAAGTTTCTGCATCTGGTTCGGTCATTTTTGGAGCGTCGCTTGTCTCGATGAGCGATCGTCCGTCTCTGAATCTCACGTGCTCTATCGCTCTTACCTCCCGTTTCAGCATCTCGAAGTGTAACGTTCCGTTTTCATTCTTTTAGTTTTCTAATACATGAGGATCTACGTTGGGGGACTTCCGTACCAGACGGACGAGAGTCAGCTTACCCAAATTTTTTCGAGCTATGGCGAAGTCGCGAGCGCTAAAATCATTACCGACCGCGATACCGGCCGCAGCAAAGGCTTCGGATTCGTTGAAATGAACGATAACGATGCAGCCAAAAAAGCGATCGACGAATTGAACCAGGCGGAGCTTGGTGGTCGTACGCTTACGGTGAACGAAGCGCGCCCGATGGAGCAGCGCGATGGTCGTGGCGGTGGCGGCGGCGGTCGTGGCTTCGGTGGCGGCGGTGGCCGTGGTTTCGGCGGCGGCGGTGGCCGTGGCGGCGATCGCGGTGGCGATCGTGGCGGAAAGCGCTGGTAATATTTCAGCAGAGGTGAGGGCTGAAGAACGAGGAATGAAGAGATTGCTTCATTTTTCGTCCGTCAGCCCTCTCTCATTTTAAAGACATTCTAAGATTATCATGATCAAAGATGTAATGTCCGTGTGTATCTACGTCGATGACTTTTCCAAAGCCTTCGATTTTTACGCGCATGTTCTGGGCCTCGAAAAATCGCAGGATGCGGGAGAGAATGCCTGCTTCTTCCGATTGAACGATAATCCCATGGCTATCTACCTCGAAGGAGGGCATGAAAAGAAGACCCAGGACCCCAAGGCGACCGGGTTAGCCTTTATGATGGTCGTGGAAGATGCGAAGGGTGCATATCAGTCCCTGAAAGAGGAAGCCGTCCACTTTGTCCACGACGCACCGCAGGATATGGGCGAAGGTAATTACTGGTTTCGCTTTTACGATCCGGCAGGGAATATCCTGGAAATTGTTTCGGCGGCGTAGTGCTTTAAAGCTACAGGCCACTTCCAATTTAACGTGTCTTCGGAGGAACAATGAGACGGTTCTTCATCACAGTGCTTCTCGTCTTCACGTCACTGTATGCGAATGCACAGGGACGAACGGGCAAAATTTTCATTCTTGGAGATACATCGGCCAACAAGTATTACACCCAGACTTTTGGGACTTTCTATGGTAATGTGATCGAATCTGGTTCAATTTTGCCAGCGGCCATTTCCAATTACGACGCGATATTATTATTCACTTCACGTTCTGCCGCGGATACGCTCTCGTATGGCGATCAACTACGAACGATCGATTACTTGAAGAACGGAGGGCGTGTGTATGTTCAAGGATTTCCACTACTTCACGGAGACCCTGGAGCATCGATCGACACGCTATGGCATTTCCTCGGTGATGAAAGCGAATTTTGTGAAGCTATCGAAGTATGGTGGGATGCTTATTCGGGTATCGACTCTGAATTTACGAAGGGGATTACACTCACCTGGACTCATAGCGATCCGCTTCAGTTTGATGGAGAGCCATGTGGAATGGGTGGCAATCTTATACCGGTGTTTCTCGAGCATGAAGGCAACGACAACATCGATGACGCCGTCGCTTGGAGATCGTTCGATCCTACGATCAAAGCTGTATTAGGGATGCACGATCTTCCAAACATTTTCTATGATCGCCTTCTCTGCGGTTACTTCGGCCTTTGCACCGACATTGTTAAAGAAAGTAATCTCAGGGAAACTCCAACACTACGGCTTGTAACTACTGGGACGCAGACGACAATAAGCACAAGCATGCAAGCTGGTACGTTGGATGTTTTCAACTCTCTCGGGGTATCAGTCCTATGCGTCCCTACGGTCCAAGGAGGCACGAACGTACGCATCCCATCCACTTTGCCGGCTGGTGCTTACTTCGCGGTTCTCCGAATAGCTTCCGGCACAGCGTGCCAGCGATTCATCCAACTCCCGAAATGATTCGAACGACAACGTGCGTTTGAATCAATGATGAAACGATCCTTACTTCTTTTCTTCGTAGCTGCATCTCTTCTTACAGCTTTTGTCGCTTCGGGCTGCCGGGATATCGGTTTTCGCGAACTCGACGTTTCGGCGAAGAACCGAGCATCCGTTCAACAGGCGCGCGAAGTCATGGCACAGCTTCAACAGGGGCTTCGAGCGTTCTACGAAGCAAAGCACCGCTACCCTGAGACGAACGAATCACATCTCTATGATTCGATTCGAGTGTTCCTGCCGGTCCAGCTCGATCCGATCAACCTCTATCGCAATGATAATGGCAAAGGATATTTTATTGCGGTAGGCACTCGCTCGGAGCGTATCATATATCGGTATCCACCGACGATCGGTGTGGGCGATTACACGTTGTATTGGATAGGCCCGAACGGAGTCGATGAAGAAGGCGAGGGCGATGATGTGGACGCCTGGCAGCCTGTCGATACGGAAAAGCATTACGAGCGTCAGCGAACGGCCGATCTTGAAGGTGATCGCGATCCCGAACGGCTGCGACTTATTCGCACGGGTCCCGATATTTATCGGGATTCCGTTCGATTCGAAGTTACTCGGCGCGATACCATTTTTTATTCGGATGCGTGGCCTTTATCCGCTTACTTTAAGAATCGTCCAGAGTTAACCGATGCTGATCGCAGGCGAATGGTCCGCACGGAGCTCGACCGTTTCTTATCGCCCGGCGCCTTCGTTCATACTGACTCGCTGCTCTATCATGACTGGTTGCATTGGGTCGATATACCCCCTAAATCGGCAGAGATGGCAGAGATTGTGCATACCGGCGAACTCATGTTTAATTATTATGCCGGAGATCGTGGCTCCAAAGGGCTTGCATGGCTGCCGACACAAAAGCGGTTTGCGATCGTATGGCATAGCTAAGAGAAATTATGCAGTCTGAATTATGAGTATGAAAATTGGGGAGAAGCATGGTCCGTAGAATTCTGATCGTTTCATACTTATTACTTCATACTTCTTACGTCGCATTCGCACAACATCCAGCACCCAAGCCAGGCCCTCAGCCCAGCCCGGGAGCCGGTATTGCGGTCGATTCACTCCATCTTGTCGAAAAAAGTACCGATTCACTGCTCAAACTCGATTCTATAGATCGAGCATTGCGGCTGGCAGAGGAACGGCGGTTCGAACGCACGCATCAACTCGCGACACAACGTGAGATAGATCTCACGAACGATGGTAAGCCGGAAGTGCTTCGGATATCCGGCTATGTGACGAAAAAGATCGATGATACCAAGCTGACGTTTACGATCAAGTCTGGCAAAAAGGTATTATTTGAGGATTCATGGCTGGCGAAAGGGTACTTCGATACGATCGATCATTTGCCCGATTCGATCAAACTGAAACGACTTCGTACCATCGTAACTGTTTTTTTTGCCAACGAAAATTTTGCGGTGGTCGACTCGGACGATTTTCGTGACATCATGAAGCGTGTCGATGTCGATGAGCTACAGCCGAATTCTCGGGAAACCACCGAGCTCTTTCACGAACCCCGCGTGATGTTCAGTGTATTTCACAGTCGCGATTACTGGTACGGACTTTTGTGGGATCCGAAAAAAAATCGGTTCGTCAAGGCTTGGAAAAACTAAAAAAATCCAGGACCAGGATTTTCGGGATTGCAATGGATTCTCTTGATTGAACTTCAGGATTTACAGCGATTGATTCGCTTCTTTTGCACCGAAGCGGAAGAGGCAGGATAAGAAGTTAGGGATGAGATAAAAGAGTAGGCAGCACGTTGACCAAGAAGGATAAGAGATTTACTCGCCAGTTCTATTTGCAGAGGAGTCCCGTATTGGCTCCGAAGCTGCTCGGCGCTTATTTGCAT
>Ga0070738_10001358_pt1 | contig 50397 bp, 37 predicted proteins | sample Coa_R2_2_FD_66446 | JGI IMG/M metagenome (GOLD analysis project Ga0070738, IMG submission 66446) | Surface soil microbial communities from Centralia Pennsylvania, which are recovering from an underground coalmine fire - Coalmine... | ecosystem: Environmental > Terrestrial > Soil > Unclassified ... | reverse complement strand
CCCGCGGGTGGTGCGCGATCCCGCACTGAGGCGGCTTCGCAAACAACCGCCGCCGCCACGGACTCGTCAAGCGCGGCCGGCGGCGCCGACGGCCCCGCGCAAGCCGGAAAAAACCCCGCCTGTCCCCGCCGCCAAGCCCGCGGCGGAGAGACGCTAAGATGCGGAGCGAAGCGTCCGGCTAACGGAACCCCGGGCGCTTCTCCTTGCTCTTGCGGAATCCAGAGAAGAAGCACAGGCAATCACCACGGAACAGCAACCTCACCGAACAAGGAACCTCTTCCTCCAATGACGGAGGCGGCCGTCTCGGTCCCTGTCCGGTGCTGCGCCGTTGACAAACCCTTGCTTGCCAGCCCGCAGCGCAAGCAAGGGCGAGCGGGGTCGCGTTAGCGCCCCGAGAAAGTAGCAGAGTAGCACTCGGGGCGCTAACGCGACCCCGCTCGCCAGCGCTGCGGGCTGGCAAGAGGAAGATGCTGCGTTCAACCGTGGGTCGGGCTACCCAGCCCGACCTACGAAAAGGGAAGGATTCACCACAATAGGGAGAATCAGCCGTGATTCCGCAGGATGCTAATTACCCCGAACCCAACAAGAACAATCCGCCCACGCCCCGCCAGCCCGCCAAAGCCGTGGCCGGCCGCATCGAGGCCCGGCGCGGCCGGACCAGCGATGCCCTGCTGGCCCCTGTGCCGGCGGCACTGTCGTCCGCGCCCGACGTGAGCAGCTATTTACAAGCGCTGAAACGTCGATGGGTCAGCGCCGCGGCCATCGGCGGCACGCTCGCCGTCCTCGCCGCCCTGACCGCCTGGTTCCTCTTGTCGCCCAAGTACATCGCCTTCGGCCGCATCCGCGTTGCATTTATTTCACCGAAATTCAACGACAGCCCCAGCGGCAACCACGGCGACTTCATGACCTACTTGAAGACACAGGCTAACCTGCTCACGGGCCGGCCGGTGATCTCCGCCGCGCTCAAGAAGGACGAAATCAAGGCGCTCAATTTGGAAGCTTTCTCCGGCAAGGACCCCGCTCAGTACCTTGAGGAGGAATTGAAGGTCGAATTTCAGGAAAATCAGGAGTTGGTGACGCTGCTGATGAGTTCCAGCGATCCGAAGGTGTCGCTGGCTATCGTCAAAGCGGTCATCGATTCGTACATGGATGAAATTGTCTACGCCGAGCAAACTGCGCTGAGAAATAGGGTGGTCCAGATGGACCAAGCGCTCCGCACCGCGTCCGCTAAGCTCAAGAAGGACCAGAACCAGCTCGACAGCTTGGTTAAACAAGCCGGCGAAACGGATGCGGGAATGCTGCTGTTCCACCTCCAAGAGTTACAGGACAGGATCCGTCAAGCCCACACCCGCCAGAATGATCTTCGCCTTAATATCAGACAGGCGGAAGCGGACCTGGCCAGCCACGTGGCCAAGATGAAAGCCGCCAAAGATGCCGCCGTCTCTCCCAGCATCGTCGAGGCCGCGCTCAAGAACGATCCGCAGGCCCAAAGACTCAAGGCGGAAATTGCGAAGCACCAGGAGACCGTCGACGATTTCGAGCAAAAAGCGGGGGGCAGCGTGTATCTCTCGCATATCAACGCCAAAAAGCGCGTAAAGGCAGCCCAGGAGGGCCTTAAAAAGCGGCAGAAGGAAGTTGAGACCGAATTGGCCCAGGCGGTGGAAGCGGGAGGCAGCGGCAGCCGAGAGGAACTCGAATTGGTACGCGTGTCGAAGATCAATGCTATCAAGGCTATGAAACAGCACCATGACGAATTGGGCAAGGATCTCGAGGAGTACAGGGCCAAATTAAAGAACATGAAGTTGGTCGATCACGCCGAGCAGGACCGCCTCCGCGAGAACATCAATCGAGTACAGAAATTTGTCGATAATCTTGATCTCAAATTGCACGAAGAGGAGTTGGAGCTGCAAGCGCCTGCGCGCGTGAGCAAGCACCAGGACGCCGAGCTGCAAAAGAAGGACATGAAAAAGCAGCTTCTGGGCGTCATCGTGTCGCCGGTGGTTGTGCTCCTGGGCGTGTGCATGGGCGTGGCCTGGCTGGATGTGCGCCAGCGCCGCATCCGTTCGGCCGGCGAAGTATCGCGTGGGCTGGGCATTCGCGTCGTCGGCGCCGTGCCGTCGGTTCCCAACCTGGAGCATCATTTGGTTGGGCCGACCGGCGAGCCGGACCTGGAAGGACATCCGGCGCTGGAATCAATCGACGCTTTGCGCACGCAACTGCTGCGCGACGCCGACGACGAACACACACGCGTCGTCATGGTCACGAGCGCCACGCACGGCGAGGGCAAGACCACGGTAGCCAGCCACCTGGCCAGCAGCCTGGCCCGTGCCGGCCGCAGGACGCTGCTCATCGACGGGGATTTGCGGCGCCCGTCGGCGCATCAGCTGTTCGAGCTGCCCATGCACCCTGGCTTCAGCGAAGTGCTGCTCAGCGAGGTCGAGCTGACCGATGCCGTGCAGACGACGACGCTGGACGGCCTGTCGTTCATGGCGGCCGGCCAGTGGGACCGCGAGGTATTGCACGCCCTGGCCCGCGACGGCGTCGAGGGCATCTTCGAGAAGCTGCAACAAGAGTTCGATTTCGTCGTCATCGATTCGCATCCGGTGCTGGCGGCCACGGATTCGCTGCTGATCGGCCAGCGCGTCGATGCAGTGATTCTGTCGGTGCTGCGTGAGGTCAGCCAGATGCCGCGCGTCTACGCGGCGTCGCAGCGGCTGACGACGCTGGGCATCCGCGTGCTGGGGGCGGTGGTCAACGGCGCCGATCCCGAAGAGGCGTTGGCCGCCACGGCCCACGCTCGCATGGTGGCTCATTAGGATGTTTAGGGGCATGGTAGGGTGGGCCGACGGAGGAGGCCCACCCACGCCCCCGCTGGTGGGCCGACGGAGGAGGCCCACCCTACTAAACAATGTTTATTCGTGATCGAGGAACCCAATAATGAAACGATGGTTCGCCGCTCTGATTGGCTCGGCCGCTTTGATTGCCTGCGGCATCGTGCATGGATATTGGACCGACCGCTGGTCGCCGCCGGTGGAGACGGCGCAGGCTGCCGAACGATTGAGCGCCATCCCGCTGGAGCTAGGCGAGTGGGACGGCGAAGTGCTGGCAGTGAAGGATGGCGAGGCCGGCGCGGGTGTGGCCGGCTTCATCCGACGCCGCTACGTTCATCGCAAAACGGGAGCAACGGTGTCGCTGTTTCTCGTGTGCGGCCGGCCCGGACCCGTCTCCATCCACACCCCGGACGTTTGTTACGGCGCCAGCGGTTTCACGTTTAGCACCCGCGGCCAGTACGAATCCGGCTCCGGCGACAGCATGTGGAAAGCTGACGCCGTGCTCACCAAGGCCACGGAGGAAACGCGGTTGCGCGTGTACTGGGGATGGAGCGACGGCTCCTCCTGGATGGCTGCGGACGATCCCCGCGTCCAGTTCGCCCGCCGTCCGGTGCTGCACAAGCTGTACGTCCAGCGCGAGCTGAGCGAGGCAAGCGATGCGAGCCGGAACGAGCCGTGCGAGGAGTTTTTGCAAACGCTCTTGCCCGCACTGCGGAAAGCCCTATTCACGTCGAGTTAGACGCGGATTGAAAACCAGCCCGCAGCGCCAGCAAGGGATTTGGTGGCGCTACGGGCTGGACAGCGGAGTATTGCTGTCGCCGAAGGATCTTTTGCATGGAGGCGAATCCTTTGCCGATCAAGATCAACCACCGGCCAGCCGGCGATAAGTCGACTGTCCGGAACGAGAGCCTGTCCGCGATTCATCCCATCCGCCGTGAGCGTTGGTTTGTTGACCGCGAGCCTGTCCGCCCGTTGCGGCATCGCTGGTATCTCTCGTGCAAGTACGTCGCCGATTTGGTGCTGGCCGCGCTCTTGACCGTGCCCGCGGTGCCGCTGATACTCGTGGCGGCCCTGCTGGTCAAGCTGACCTCGCGCGGGCCCGCGTTTTATACGCAAACGCGCGTCGGCGAGGACGGCCGGCTGTTCACCATCTGGAAAATCCGCTCGATGATTCACAACTGCGAGTCGTTGACCGGCCCGCGCTGGTCGATGCCCGGCGATCCGCGCGTCACGCGCATCGGCGCGTTTCTTCGCGCCAGCCATCTCGACGAATTGCCGCAGTTGCTCAACGTGCTGCGCGGCGAGATGAGCCTGATCGGGCCGCGCCCCGAACGCCCCGAGTTCGTGCCGGAGCTGGAGCGCGAGTTGCCCGGTTACTGGCAGCGCCTGACGGTGCGGCCCGGCGTGACCGGCCTCGCCCAGGTGCAATTACCGCCCGATTCCGACCTGACCAGTGTGCGCCGCAAGTTGGCCCATGACCTCTACTACATTCGCCATCTCAGCCCCTGGCTCGACTTGCGGCTGCTGTTGTGCACGGCGTTCCACGCGCTGGCTTTGCCCTTCGGCGTCGCCGGCAAATTTCTTGGCATTCCCGACGGCGCGGTCGTGGAAGAGGCCATGAACGACGTGCTCGGCGATATGCAGGTTTCCCCCGTTCGGCGGAGTGCTTGAAAAGGAGGAGTCAGGATGCGACACCTGGCCCTTGAGCAACAACGCGAGCGCCGCTTCGGCACGACGGCTGCTTCGCGCCCGTTCATCTCGGTGATTGTGCCGGTGCGCAACGAGGCCGCCTTCATCGCCGACACGCTCCAGCAATTGCTGGAACAACGCTACGACGCCGCGCGCTTTGAAATAATCGTCGCCGACGGCCGTTCCACCGACGACACGCGCGCCATCGTGGCGGCGTTGCAAACGCGCTACGCCCATCTGCGGCTGCTCGATAATCCAAGGCTATGGTCGAGCGCCGGCCGCAATGCCGCCATTCGCGCGGCGCGCGGCGATATTGTGCTGCTCATCGACGGACATTGCGAGTTAAATAATCCCTATTATCTCCAAAATCTTGCCGACGCCTTCACGGAGAGCGGCGCGGACTGTGTTGGCCGGCCGCAACCGCTGGACGTGTCCTGCGCGACGCGCATGCAGCGAGCCATCGCCGCGGGGCGGGCGTCGCGTCTGGGCCATCATCCGGCTTCGCACATCTATTCCGACCGCGCCGGCTTTGTGCCGCCCCAAAGCGTGGCCATCGCCTATCGCCGCGGCGTCTTCGACACGGTTGGCCTGTTCGACGAACGCTTCGACGCTTGCGAGGATGTCGAGTTCAATCATCGCGTGGCCAGCGCTGGATTGACGTGCTGGTTCACGCCGCGCGTGCGCGTCCGTTACCATCCGCGCTCGAATCTGTGGGGATTGTTCCGGCAGATGGTGCGCTACGGCCGCGGCCGGATGCGGCTCCTCCGCAAGCACCCGGAGACATTTTCGCTATCCGGCTTCGTACCGGCTGCGTTCCTGGCCGGCGTCGTCGCGGGGCCGCTCCTGGCGTATTGGAGTACGCTATTAGCTCTCCTTTATGCCGGCGTTCTGGGATTTTACGGAGCGGCGTTGTTGTTCTTCAGCATCGCCCTTTGCGTTCGCGAGCGGGACGCGCGTCTTTTGCCGCTTTTTCCGCTGGTTTTTCTGGCGATCCATGCCGGAGCGGGCGCAGGAGTATGGTGCGAGTTGTTGCTGGGGCCGCCTCCGCCGCCGCCGGAGACGGCCATCCAAGAACCGAGGGCTTCTTCTCGTGCTGCCTGAGCAAAAGGAGTCGCGACGCATGACAACGAGCCTGCGCCCGATGCTCAACGCGCTGACAATCGATGTCGAGGACTACTACCACGTCTCCGGCTTCGATCGTTGCGTGTCGCGCCGGCAGTGGGAGGATATGCCCTCGCGGGTCGGCGACAGCACGCGCCGCGTCCTCGATCTCCTCGCCGCCAGCGGCGTGCGGGGCACGTTCTTCATCCTCGGCTGGGTTGCGGAGCGCCAGCCGGGTTTGGTCCGCGCCATTCACGCCGCCGGCCACGAGATCGGCTGCCACAGCTACGCGCATCGCCTCATTTACGAACAAACGCCGAAGCAGTTCCGCGTCGATTTGCAATTGGCGCGTCTGGTGCTGGAGGACATCCTGGGCGAGCGAGTCACCGCCTACCGCGCTCCGAGTTTCTCCATCATCAAACGCTCGCTCTGGGCCTTGGACATTCTGCTGGAGGAAGGTTTCCTTTTTGATTCGAGCATCTATCCGACGCACCACGACCGCTACGGCATCGCCGGAACGCCGCTCCAGCCCCACTGCATTGAACGCGCCGAGGGGAGTATATGGGAGTTTCCCCCTCCGGTTTGGCGCTTGCTGAAATATCCCTTGCCTATCGGCGGCGGCGGGTATTTTCGGCTCTATCCGTATGCCCTGACGCGGCGGGGCCTGCGGGCGATCAACGCCGCCGGCCGGCCGTTCGCTGTGTATCTGCATCCGTGGGAGTTCGACCCCGAACAGCCGCGTCTTCGTCCCGGAGTCATACGGGCCTTCCGCCACTATGTCGGCCTGCGGCGGACAGAAGGCCGCCTGATTCGCCTGTTGCAGGATTTCCGCTTCGGAACGATGTCCGAAGCGCTCGCCGAATGGCTGAGTAGAAGTTCTCACACCATCCGCAGCGGTGGCGAGCGGGGTCGCGTAAGCGCCCCGAGAGAAGCACTCGGGGCGCTTACGCGACCCCGCTCGCCGGCGTCGGAGGCTGCTTGAAATAGGGTGATCGTCATGCGCGATACAGCACCAAAGCGTGCCTTGCACTCCACTTCAACACGCCCCTCGTCCGCGCTGCGCGTCGTCATGGTGGATGAAGAATTGCCCTATCCGCCGACCTCCGGCAAGCGCATTCGCACGCTGAATCTGACGCTCCGCCTGGCCCGGCGTCATCGACTGACATACGTATGTCACCGCAACGCCGACGCGGAAGAAGCCCGGCAAGCGGCCGACTTCTTCGCCGAACACGGCATCGAAACCGTTATCATCGATCGAGCCGTGCCGCCGAAATCCGGCCCGCGATTCTATCTTCGTCTGGCGGCGAACCTGCTGTCGCCCTTGCCGTATTCGGTCGCCACACACAAGAGCCGCGGAATGCGGCACACGTTAGCCGAGATCGCTCGGACGCAGCGGGTGGACGTATGGCACTGCGAATGGACGCCCTACGCCGAGGTATTGCGCGGCATCGCCGCGAGCCGGCGCGTCGTCATGGCGCATAATGTCGAGTCGATCATCTGGCAGCGCTATCACGAGACCGAGACGAATCCGCTGCGCCGCTGGTACATCGGCCGGCAGTGGCGCAAGTTTCAGCGCTTCGAATGCCGCGTGCTCGGCGAGGTTGAGCGCACCATCGCCGTCAGCGATACGGACGCCCAGCGTCTTCGCGACGATTTCGGCGTCGCGCGCGTGGACGTGGTCGAAAACGGCGTCGATACCGCGTATTTTCAGCCGCAAGCGCGGCGGCGCAATCCGCGGCGTCTTTTGTTTCTCGGCAGTCTCGATTGGCGGCCCAACCTCGACGGCGTGAGCTTGCTGCTTGAGCGCGTCTTTCCGGCCGTGCGTGCGGCCGAGCCATCGGCGACGCTTTGCCTCGTCGGACGAAATCCTCCGGAGGCGCTGCGCCGGCAAGCCGCCGCCATGCCGGGAGTCGAGCTGCATGCGAATGTGCCGGACGTGCGGCCGTATCTTGCTGACTGCGGAATGCTCGTCGTGCCGCTGCGCATCGGCGGTGGTTCGCGGCTCAAGATTCTCGAAGCGCTGGCCAGCGGTACCCCGGTCGTGTCCACGTGGATCGGCGCCGAGGGGCTGCACCTGGAACCGGGGCAGGATCTCACGGTGGTAGACGATATAGGCGATCTTGTTACGGCGATATTGTTCGGCATTCGCCATCCCGACGTTCTTCAGGCAGAGTCCGAGCGCGGCCGGGAAAAAGTGTTGGAACATTACGACTGGGACCGACTCGCGGAACGAATGGAGCAGGTGTGGAGGCAGTGTGCAACGGAACGGCGAATCGATTAGCCATGCGGGACAGTTACTTCGCAAAGAAGAAAACTTCGCGTAGGACGGCCTTCCTAGGCCGTCCGGACGGGCAAGGAAGCCCGTCCTACGTGGGCATCTTTGGCACCGGAGTAATAGAAGGGGAGTAGATTTCGACATGAATATCGTTCATTTAACGGCATCGACGTTTCACGGCGGGCCAGAGCGGCAGATGCTGGGTCTGGCCCATCATCTGCCGGAAACATATCAGACAGTGTTTCTATCCTTCGCCGAAGGCGGGCGTTGCCGGCAATTTTTGAGCACGGCGCGACACCACGGCTTCGAGGCCGTCGGTCTGACCTACGACACGCCGCGCCTCTGGTCGGCAGTGCGCGAGATCGCCGGGCATCTCGAACGCTTCGCAGCGGATGTGTTGTGCTGCCACGGTTACAAGGCCAACTTGCTTGGCCGCATGGCGGCACGGCGCGCGAAAATTCCCGTCATCGCCGTGGCGCGAGGATGGACGGCCGAGAGCTTCAAGGTGCGGCTTTACGAACGGCTCGACCGCTTCCATTTGCGCTGGATGGATCAGGTCGTCTGCGTGTCCGAGGCGCAGGCGGCGCGGGTGCGCCGCGCCGGCGTGCGGCCCGATCGCATCCGCGTCATTTACAACGCCATCGACCCGACGCGGTTCAACGAACCCGATCCGCGCTATCGGGCCAAGTTGCTGCGTTACTTCCGGCAGCCGCGAACGCACATCATCGGCGCGGCCGGCCGGCTCAGTCCCGAGAAGGGCTTTGAGGTGCTGGTGAAAGCGGCCGAGCTGGTGCTGCGCGAGCAACCCTCCGCCGGTTTCGTGCTGTTCGGCGAGGGACCGGAGCGAGCGAGCTTGCAGAAGCAGATCAATGCGGCGGGTCTGGGACAGAGCTTTATCCTGGCCGGCTTCCGCGCCGACCTCGATCGCTTCTTGCCGCATTTCGATTTGCTGGCGCAGTCCTCGTACACCGAGGGCATGCCGAACGTCATTCTCGAAGCGTTCGCGGCCGGCGTGCCGGTGGCGGCCACAGCCGTCGGCGGCACGCCCGAGATCGTCGAAGACGGCGTCAGCGGCTACTTGGTTTCGCCCGGCGATGCGGAGACGTTGGCCGATCGCATCATGGCGGCGCTCGACGATGCCGACGAGCTGCCGGAGATGGGACGTCAAGGCCGGCTGTGCGTGCAGGAGAAATTCGGCTTCGCCACCCAGGCGGAGCTGTATCGCGAATTGTTCGAACAGTTGTGCCCGGATGTTCCCGTCGAAGAGACCGGCGAGACGCCGGTCCCAATGGCCATCGAAGAGACCGGCGAGACGCCGGTCGCACCGACCGATGGCAAACCGGCGACGATGCCGGCGATTTCCCTGGATGATGACCTTTTGGCCACGGAATGGACATGCAACAGTTGATGATCCCTGGGATCGCCACTGCCCGCCGTACAACACATACCCTGACGTGGAAGAAGCGCTACGCGGAGGCCGCGCCGCGGCCGGTGCGCGTATGCTTCCTCATCGACGAGCTGGCGCCGGCCGGGACGGAAATCCAGCTCCTGGCGCTGATTCGCCATCTCGATCGCCGCCGCGTTTGGCCGTACTTGTGCTTGCTTCGCGGTGACAACGCCGTGTCGCAAGCACTGGAACCGGACGATTGCCCGATTCTGCGATTGGATGTCGGTTCGTTGCGGCATCCGCGCACGCTGCTGCGCGCGTGGCGCTTCCTCCGCTTCCTGCGGCGCGAGCGCATCGACGTGGTGCAGGCGTATTTCGCCGACAGCAGCTATTTCGGCATCCCCACGGCGTGGCTGGCCGGCGTGCCGCATCGCATTCGCACGCGCAACAACATCGGTCACTGGCTGACGCCGCTGCATCGGCGGTTGGGCCGGCTGCTCAACGCGTTCGCCACGCGGACCCTCACCAACTGCGAGGCAGGCCGGCAAGCCCTTCTGGCCGCGGAACAACCTCGGCCGGAGACAGTCCTCGTGCTGGAAAACGGCGTCGATCTCGACCGGTTCCGCGAGATTCCGCCGATGGCGGCGCGTCCGGCGACGATGGCGCCGCGCGTCGGCGTGGTTGCCAATTTGCGACCCGTTAAGGGGTTAGATGTCTTCGTAAAGGCGGCGGCTCGGATTCTTGGCCGTCAACCGCAAGCCGTGTTCACGGTGGCAGGCGAAGGGGAGCTGCGGGCGGCCCTGGAGCAGCAAGCGGCGGCGGCAGGGTTGGCGGAGCATTTCACGCTGCCTGGTAGTGTGGCAGACATGCCGAGGTTCCTCGCTAGTCTCGATGTGGCGGTGCTTTGCTCGCACGCTGAGGGCATGTCGAACGCGCTGCTTGAATACATGGCCGCCGGCCGGCCCATCGTGGCCACCGCGGTCGGGGCCGCGCCGGAATTGATCGCGGATGGCATCCACGGCTTATTGGTGCCGCCGGGTGATGCGGAGAAACTCGCGGAGGCGATCGGGCGATTGCTGGAGGACCGGGAGCTAGCCCAGCGATTGGGCGCGGCCGCACGGCAGCGAGCGTGGGAACGCTATAGCCGCGAGGCGATGGTTCGCCGCTTCGAGGAGTTCTATCTCTCGCTCGTTCGCATGCCGAACGCGGCAACGACAGCATCCACGGAGGGATACACATGGCCGGCATCCTGACAGACATTCCCGGCAAACCCGGCCGCTTTTGGGGCGATAATACGACATACGTCGGACCCAGCAAGCCGCCGGCCTGGCTCTTGCGATTGCTCGGCAATCGCTGGTCGTACAATCTGACCGGCCTGCTTGCCGGTCTGCGCCTGTTCGCGCGGCGGAAGCACTGTCAAGGCGTTGTCACCGACGGTGGATCAAGCGGCATGGTCTTCGCCTGGTTGCAGGCGCTCTGTCCCTGGGGACGCAAGCCGCACGTCCTCATCGATTGTCTGTGGTACACGCCGTCTTCGCGGTTGGGGCGCTCGTTCAAGTCGCTGCGCCTTCGCCTGGCGGCGCGGGCGGTTCATCGATTCGTCGTTTGGGCCAGTCATGAAGTCGAGGATTACGCCCGCGCTTTCGGCTTGCGACGCGAGCAGCTGGAGTATGTCCCTTTTCACCATACGCTTCACAACTACGAATTTGAGGTCCGCGATGACGGTTATCTGTTCGCCGGTGGTAATTACGACCGCGATTATCGCACATTGATCGACGCCGTGCGGCCGCTCGATATGCAGGTATGGATCGCGTCGCAGCGGCGTGAATTGTTCGCGGACCTCGCGCTGCCGGATCATGTTCGCGTCGAGGGGACGACGACTTCCGGCTTTCGCCAGGCGATGGCGGCGGCGAAGCTCATTGTCGTGCCCATGCAAAAGGGCTTGCTGCACTCCGGCGGGCAGCAGACGTGCCTCAACGCCATGTACCTGGGCAAACCGACGATCGCGGTCGGCCGCCGCTGGGCCGTCGATTTCATCACCGACGGCGAGGACGGACTGATTGTCGATTATGAAGACCCGCAAGGTCTGCGACGCGCTATCCGCTGGGTGCTCGACCATCCCGACGCGGCCCGGCGCATGGGCGAACGCGCCCGCCAGCGCGCTGCCTGGTTCACGACGGAGCGATGTATGCGCGCCGTCCACGATCTCGTTACGAACACGGCCGGCGCGATCCCGCCGCTGCCAACCACTCGCCCGCACTTTCGCCCGGAGCCTGTACACGATGTCTGTACGTCCAGCAGTATCCGCTGATTCCGCCGTCGTTTCGGCCAGCGACGCCATGCGCCTGTGGTCCGCCGCCAATCATCGGCCGCGCATTTTGCTTGTGGCGCGCTGGCCGCAGAGCGGCGTCGGCGCGCACTTGCTGGCCAACTATTCGGCCTTGTGCGCCGCTGGTTTTCGCTTCACCTTCATTGGTCCCTCCGGCGAGGCGCTCGATTCCTTGCGCGCGGGTTTCGACGGCATCGAAGGACTGGGGTTCATCGGCGTGCCGGTGGAGGAGCGGCGTTGCCGGCTATGGCCGGCGATTCGTGCGCTGCTGCGCGAGGGGCGGTTCGGCCTGCTCCATTCGCACGGCATCACCGCGGCGGTCCATGCCGCCCTGGCCAACCTCGGCATCGGTGTGCCGCACCTTGTCACCCTGCACAAGCCGCTGCGTCCCAATCAGTTTCCCGGTTGGTTGGGATGCTTGAAGAGATGGGTACTCAAGCGCACGCTCCAGCAGGCCGACGCCATCGTCACCGCCGACGAGGACGCTCGCGCGAACCTGCTGGAGCATGTCCCTTCCTTGCGCGACCGCGCGCACCGGATCGTCGCCGTAGCAGACGATAGCCAGGCGGAGCAGTTGGCGGCGCTCGTGCAAGCGCTGGCGGATCGGAAGTTTTCCCTTCTTCCTTCGGAGCCGATCGCTGCTTAGCGAGTCGGAAACAACGACATGATTTGGTTGCTCGGCGGATACATGTGGCTGTTTATTCATCGGCCTTTCGAGGTCTGGCCCGTCCTCGGTACGCTCCAGATCGAGCGCATGTACATGATCGCCGTGCTCGTCTTCTGGCTGTTTTCGCCCAAGGGCTTGGTCCTCAACCGCAATCATGGGGTGACGGCCCTGTTCTCGATCTTCTTGTTCATGTCCTGGATTCTTAGCCCCTACATGGACGCGAAAAGTTGCTCGGAGACGATTGAGGATTATTTCAAAGTACTTGTCTTTTACATCTTGATGTCAACAACCGTGCGCGACGAGCGCAGCCTGAAGCTGTTGATAACCCTGTTCCTGGGCGCCGTCGGCCTGTACATGGCCCATTCGTTTTGGGAATTCTTGTGCGGGCGCTACCAGTATCGCATGGGCATTCGCCGTATGATCGGCGTTGATACCACCTTCGGCGATCCCAACACCTTCGCGTCGTCGTTGCTTTATACGGTGCCGTTGGCGCTGTCGTTATGGGCGACGAAGCCGGGGATTCTCATGCGGCGGCTGCTCGGCGGCTATCTGCTTGGCGTGTGCATGTGCGTCGTCTTGACGGGTTCGCGGACGGGATTTGTCGGGCTATGTATCTGCGGCTTGCTCACCTTGCTCTTGTCGGTGCGGCGCAAGGCGTTGGTCCTGGTCATGGGCGGCCTGGGAGGCGTCATGGTGCTGGGGGTGGCCGCGGTGGCTTTGCCGTCCGAACTGCAAAACCGCTATCTGACCATCATCGATCCCAGTTACGGCCCGAAAAACGCGGCGGTTTCCGCGAATAGCCGTCTTGAGTTCTTTCTTGAGGCCGTGCGGGCCTGGCAGCGCAGCCCCGTGATTGGCCACGGGCCGCGCTCCTTCGATGTTATCGGCGGGCACAAAATGGGTTCTCACAACCTTTATGGACAGGTTTTGTGCGAAATGGGCGTATTGGGCGCGCTGGCATTCGCGGCTTATGTGGTCTGTTTTCTCCTTAATTGGCTGGAGGTTCGCCGGTATTATCGAGAGCAGCCGGAGCAGTCGCGCGATTTCTTGTTTCATCTGTCGCGCAACTTGGCCGTCCTCCTTGTTCTGTTACTGCTCTGCGGCTTCGCGGGCCATTCGCTTTACCGCTACAACTGGCGCTGGTTTGCCGCCTTTCAAGCCATCGCCGTCCATTGCATCCGCAAGCGGCAGCAGGGCGCTTTCGCCGCCGATGCGGCCGACGCGGCGGATGAGCTGCCGTATCTCCACCGGCACCAGACCTTGGCAGAGAATTTCGTTTAGCAACGAGAGGCGACACCGGAATGATGAGCGGTCGTTCGTTTATCAAACATGCGGCGGTATATGGACTGGCCGGCCTGTTGATGCAGGCGGGCGGTTTCGTGCTGCTGCCCTTGTATACCCGCTACCTGACGCCGGCCGATTACGGCGTGCTCGAAGTGCTCACTCGCATGGCCGAGACCATCGGTACGTGCCTGATGTTTGGCGGTCTGCGGCAAGCCTTGTTGACGTTTTACCAGCAAAGTCCCAATGACGCCGAGCGCCGGCAAGTCGTGGCCTCGATGCTCAGCTTGCTTGGCACGACCGTTTTTCTGGGTGGCGGGTTGATGTTGGCGGCGGTGGGGCCGCTCGGCGGGCTGCTCAACCACTACTTGCATACCGGCGACGCGCCCATCAGCAATGGATTGCTCCGCCTGGCGATTTTGGCTATTTTGCTCGAACCGTTTACGCACGCGCCCTTGACCTTGTTGCAGGCGCGCGTCGAGTCGGTGCGGTTCGTGACGATCACCCTCAGCCAATTTCTGCTTCGCATCGCCCTGTGCGTGCTGTTCGTCAAGTATCTGCATGGCGGCGTGGCCGGCGCATTGGCGTCGTCCGTGGTGGTCGGAGCCTTGTTCGGCGTGGCGCTGTGTACGCGGGAAGCGATTCGCTCGCCCGGCCGCCCGAACCTCCGGCAACTCCGCGGACTGCTCGGCTTCGCCCTGCCGCTTGTCCCTGGGGGATTGTGTTTCTTTGTACTCCACCACGGCGATCGCTTTTTCTTGCTTCGCTCCAGCACGATGGAGGATGTGGGCACTTATTCCTTGGGCTACAAGCTGGCGCAGGCGGTCGGCATGTTCAGCCTGGCACCCCTGTACATGGTTTGGAGCAGCCAGATGTACAAGGCGGCGCGGCGCGACGACGCCCCGGAGGTGTTCGGTGCGATGGTCACGCGCATGCTGGCGGCGTACTTGTTGGTGGCGTTGGCCCTCGCCCTCTTTCAGGATGAAGTGATTCGCCTGCTGGGCGGCGCTCCCTATGCGCGGGCGTCCGAGGTAGTGGCTCCTGTGTTGCTGGCTTGCTTTTTTCAGTCGGCGGCGACGCTCATGGACGCGGGATTGTACGTGCGGCATCGCATGGGGCTGAAGCTGGGCATCACGCTGGCAACCACGGCGGTCATGCTGCTCTTGTACGCGCTTCTGATCCCCGCCTACGGCAGCAGGGGGGCGGCCATCGCCACGCTAATTGGATTTGCTTTCCTCGCCGTCTGCACGTGGGCGGTGTCGCAGCGCGTGTTCCCGGTTCGCTACGAATGGAATCGGCTGGCGGCGCTGGTATCCTTAGCCATCGGTCTTTGGCTGATCTCGCGCCTGTTGCCCACGGCGTGGTGGGTGTGGCCGGCCAAGGCAGGCTTGTGGCTATTGGGTCCGGTCCTTGTCTGGGGCATGGGTCTGATGTCTGCCCGCGAGAAAGAACATGTGCGTGCGCTCAGCGGGACGGCCAAGCGTGTGTTGGATCGCCTTTCGTGGGCGCGTGCATTCCGGGCGCCGCTCTCCGCGGCAGAAGTTTCTTCCGAGTTTCAACCCGATCGCAGGAGGTGATCGACGTGGCAATCAGCTATCTCGGCGGCATCCTTAAGCGTGGTCCAGGGGAACGCCGTCCCGCCGTCGGCGCGGGCGCCATTGACGAAGATTGGGGCTGGATGGGCGAGGACGCCGAATTGTTCTTGCACGCGGCCGGCCCATGTTGCCGGCTGTTCACCTGGGACGCGCTGGCGCTCTTGATACGCGGCTACGCTCGGCCCAAGAGCGGTCAGGAACCGCTCGACCTGGAGCGCGTGGCCGAGGAAATCCGCTGCCATTATCTCGAACAGGGCGAGTTGGCCATCGATTGGCTGGATGGCAGCTTCACGCTGGCGCTTTTGGATGGGCAGGCGCGGCGCGTGTTGCTGTATCGCAACCTTGTCGGATCGGGATTCACCTATTATCACGCCGACGCCGGCGGTCTCTTGTTCGGCAGCAATCTCGCCGACCTGGTCGATGCCGCGCATGTTGCCCCGCGCGCGAACCGCGATGCGGTGCCGTCGTTCTTTCTTTTTCGCTGGGTGCCGGGCCGCGAGACGTTGTTCGACGGCTTTTTCCGCTTGCTTCCGGGCGAGCAGATTTGCTGGGACACGCGCGGCCTGACGCGCGTGCAACGGCAGAACTTCGCTCAGTTACGCGGCAAGACCATCGAGGACGAAGAAGCGGTGGAAGTCCTCGATGCGACGATGGAGCGCGTTCTGACGGATTGCGCCCGGCTGCGGCCAGGGACGGCGAACCTGTTATCCGGCGGCGTCGATAGCTCCTATTTGCAGGCCATTTGGGGGCGCGTGACGTTGGGCGACGAGTTGCCGCCGAGTTTCTCGATCGATGTCGATCATCCGCTCACCTGGGGCGATACCCATTACGCCATGACGGCCAGCCGGGCGCTGGGCAGCCGACATACGCTGGTGCCCGCCAACGATCCCTACGCCATCTATCTGCTGGAGACCTTGGCGACCTCGGCCGAGCCGCCCAATCACGTGCAGAGCGCCTACTTCAGCCTCCTGGCGCGGGCGATGGTCCAGCACGGCGCGACCAGCGGCCTGTGCGGCGAAGGGGCAGATAGTCTGTTTGGTCTGGGTCTGGCCAATCAGCTGCACAACGCCGGTGTGCTGCGGCATCTGCTGCCATCGCGGGGACTCCGCCGGGGTGGCGCGGTCGTCAGCGATCTGTTCGGCTGGGCGAATTTGGCCGCCACTTTTCGCCTGACCAACCACTTGAACGATTTTAGCTATCTGCAACATCCTGTAAATCGCGCGGCGGCCTTCACCGACTGGGCAGCGGTCGAGGCTTGTTTCGGAGCCCGCGCGGCGGCCGATGCGCTGGCGGAGCGGCGATCGCTGCTGGATTTATATGCCGTGCCCGACTGCCCCCAGGAGCGCCTGCATGCGGTTGGCTTCCTCGCCGAAGCGATGGACAGCGCCTCTTTGTGGACGACCCTGTTCAACCGGGCGGGCGCCGATTTACTGAGTCCGTTTCTCGATTCGCGGATCGTGCGGCTGGCGCTCAATCTCGCTCCGGAAGTCCGCTTCCGTTTCCGCAAGCCGAAAGATCTGCTCAAGCGAGCCTTGTGCCGGCTCGCTCCCGCCGAGCTGGCAACGCGCTCGAAACTCGGTTTTGGCCAGCCGATTTTCGAGTGGCTCGCTCCCGGTGGATCGCTGCGGCCCTTGGTCGAAAGCATCGGCGCCTATGAGTTCGTCGATGCCGACGTGCTGGCGCGCGTGCGGCAGCGGCCGACCTGGTTTTTGTACAGCCTCTTGGTCTACGACCTGTGGCACAAGCTATTCATCGATCGCAGCCTACCCCGGCCGCGTCCCGGTACCGCCTGCCACGACCTCGCTGCGGCCTTGACGGCGGCGCCTTGATGATGGCAAGGACCACTGAAACTGGAGAGATTTATGCCGACCGCCGACATCCATGAATCGGTCTTCTGCTACCGCGCTGTGCCGTCTGGGCGCGTGCCGCTTGAGGACGACCCGGAGCCGATGGTGCAGCAACAATTGGCCCGTTTGCACTTTTTCCAGCGCCAGGTAGGGTCCTTGGGCCGCCGCGTGCTGGACTGGGGCTGCGGTTCGGGATTCAACTGCTCCTGGCTATTGCTAGAGGGCGGGGCCGCCGAGGTCGCCGGCTTCGACCTGTCCCCCGACGCGGTTGCCCTGGCCCGCCACGCCTACCCCGACGTGGAGTTCGTCGTTGCCGACGCCTGCGATCCGGGGCTTCAGCTGCGGCCGGGGAAATGGGACCGTATCCTCTCTTGTGAGGTGCTGGAACATGTGCCCGACATGGCGGCGTTCCTGGCCAATCTGCGCCGCCATCTCGACCCGGATGGCGTTGCCTACGTGACGACGCCCAACCGCCTCGTGTTCTCGCTCGGCCATGAACCATCGCCGGTCAACAAGGAACACATCAAGGAATTGACCCTTGAGGAGTTCCGGGCTTTGCTGCGGCCGTACTTCAGCCAATGCGAGATTTACGGCCAGCGGTTCAAGGACCCGGCCTTGCTGGCAGACTGGCAAGCAGACGTGCGCCGCAAGATCGACTTGTGTGCTCAAGGACGGCGTTGGCAGCAAAAGCCGACGCTGCGTTCCCGCCTGCGGCGCTGGCCGCTCGTGAACTGGGCTTACAACGTCTCTCTGCTCCGCGGCGTCTGGCGCGCCGTCCGCTGGGGGTTGGTCCCTCGCCTGCGCGATTGGCTCCGTCCGCCGCGCCGCATTTATCACTGGAGGGATTTCGAGTTCGTCTCCGACGATCTCTCGGACGCCGTGTGGTTCTGTGCTATCCTGCGGCCTTAGTGCGCTTTCGAGGCTCGTGTAGCATCCCTTCTGTAGGACGGCCTTCCTAGGCCGTCCGAATGACGTTGTCCGGACGGCCTAGGAAGGCCGTCCTACAGAAGGGACGCTACAACAATCCGAAATCGCTCTGGCGGATGGCACACCCCTGCCTGCCGAGATTGTTGACTATTTGCGAGGGCAATTGTGCATGAATCTTTATCCTCAACTCGTCCGCAATGTGTTCCTGCCGATGTCGCTGTGGCGCGGGGGTGAGCGGGCGCAGATGAGCTATCTCCGCGAGTTCGAGCGAACGCAGTTTTTGTCCGCCGGGGAAATCCGCGAGCTTCAGTGGCGGCGTTTGCGGGCGCTCTTGCACCATGCCTACGCGCAATGTCCCTTCTACCGTGACCGCTTCGACCGCGCCGGGCTGGCGCCGAACGATCTGCGCGGACTGGAAGATTTGCGCGTCCTGCCCGCCTTGGAGAAGCGCGATATTCAAGAACAGGGCGATGATATGGTGGCGCGGAATTGGCCGCGCGGCGACCTGATTGCCAATCAGACGGGCGGCTCGACCGGAGCGCCGGTGGCGTTCTATCTGAGCAAAGCGCGGAAATGCTCGCGGGCGGCGGCGACGCTGCGGCACAATCGTTGGGCCGGTTGGCAAGTTGGAGATCGCGCCGCCGTCATCTGGGGCGCGCCGCGCGATCGGCCGGCCGATACCTGGCGCGGCCGCCTGCGCGGCGCTCTCTTGCGCGAGCCGGTATGGCTCGACACCGCCAACCTCACTGAGGAAAGCCTGGAAGAATTTCATACCACCTTGCTCCGCTATCGGCCGCGCATCATTCAGGCTTACGCTCGCTCGGCCGTGCTGTTTGCTCGCTATTTACAAGCGCGTGGGTTGACTCCCCATCGCCCCCACTCGATCGTCACCTCGGCGGAGGTGCTCGAAGCGGACGAGCGCCGGCTGCTCGAAGACGTGTTCGGCTGTCCGGTCTTCAACCGCTACGGCTGCCGCGAGGTCAGCGTGGTCGCCAGTGAATGTCCGGCTCATAGCGGACTCCATATCATGGCCGAAGGGCTGTTTCTGGAAATTGAAATGCCACACGGACCCGCCGCCCCTGGAGAGATGGGTGCCATCCTCGTGACCGATTTGCTCAACCATGCCATGCCGCTGATCCGCTATCGCATCGGAGATATGGGCGCGTGGGCATCGGGGACATGCCCCTGCGGGCGCGGTTTGCCGCGGCTGGAGCGCGTCGCCGGCCGGGTCACGGATTTCCTGGTCGGCTGCGATAGCCGGCTCGTCTCGGGCGTTTACCTGGCCACCTACGTGGTCGCGCATCGGCCGAGCCTCGGTCAGGTGCAGATCCTCCAGAACAAGCCCGGCGCCGTGACCTACCGCATCAAGCCGGGACGCGATTTTCAGCACGAAAGCGATCTGGAATATCTACGATCCACAACGCGCCGCTATCTCGGCGCGGAGATGAAGATTGACAGTGAAGTGGTGGACGAGCTGCCGGCCGAACCGTCCGGCAAGTTCCTGTTCAGCCGATCGACCGTGGCGCCCAGTTTCCTGTCACAACGGTGTGACGGGAGCGCCCGCGTTCATGCTCTGGCATGAAATGGAAAGGGATGGATTACCTTCCTTGGATGTTCGACCCAGCAGCCCCCGTCCCTCGGATGCAGGCACTGGCCCGGCTGCCTTGGTTGGTCTATCGCTTGTTTCGCTGGTGCAGCTGGCGCGGCGGTTGGCTGGCCGATTACCTGCGGCACCATCGCCCGTTTGATCGCCGCGCCTTTTCGCCGGATCAGCCCATCGACATCATGGTGCTGTACGCGGACCATTTTGAGCCGGCGCGGCGCTTCGGCGATGCCGCGGCCATCGAGTCGGTGCGTTCGTGGTGCCAGGAATACGAGAACATGGCCGCCGGGCACCACGATGCCGACGGCCGACCGCCGCAGCACACGTGGTTCTATCGCTACGACTACCCCAACTCCGGGTGCATGCAGGCGCTCAGCGACTGCGTTTTTCGCGGCTTCGGCGAGGTCGAGTTCCACCTGCACCACGGCTACGACACCCATGAGTCGATGCTGGCGACGCTTCGCTCCGGACTCGACTGGTTCAATCGCTTCGGGTCCATGCGCACGGCGGAGGCAATCCCTCAACAGCGCTATGCTTACCTGGCCGGCAACTCGGCGCTGGACAACGGCGCCCGAGATGATTCGCTGAGCGGCTGTCCCACCGAGCTGCGCGCTTTGCGCGACACCGGCTGCTATGCGGACTTTACTTTTCCCTCGCTCGGCTCGCGTGCCCAGCCGCGCTTGACCAACTGCATCTACTACGCCCGAGAGGATGGCCGGCCCAAATCCTACGACTCTGGCGTGCCTGTCGAGGCCGGCAAGCCGGGACAGGGCGACATCCTGATGTTCCAGGGTCCGGTGTTCATCGACTGGCGGCATGGCTGCTTCGAGGAAGCCGCTCTGGAAAACACCTCGCCGCCCCACCCGCGCCGGATGGCGGCCTGGCTATCGGCGAACGTTCACGTACACGGGCGGCCCGAATGGATCTTCCTCAAGTTCCAGACGCACGGCATGCAGAACCGGGCCAGTTTTCTCAGCCCTTCGAATGAGGCGCTGCTCACGGCGATGGAGAGGGAGTGGAACCGCCCGCCGTTCCGCCTGCATTACGTGACGGCGCGCGAGGCGTACAACATCGTCAAGGCCGCCCAAGCCGGCAAGTCGGGCGATCCGAATGCCTTCCGCGATTTCGAGATCCCGCCGCCGGCCAACCGTTTGATCTGCTGCGATATTCCGTGGCGGCTCCTGAGTTATGCGCCCGAGCGCGTGCAAGTTGAGCTGCTGGAGAGCAAGTCGGCGCGGCTGGAATTCGCCCAGGGCAGCTTGGCCGCGGTGTCCGGTCTCATGCGGAGGGTGGAAGCGATTTATCGCGAGGGGCAGCTGATCGATCTGCGCATCGACGGCGAGGGGCCGTATGAAGTCGTCGAGCGAACGGCCGGGCGAGCGGGGTTGCGTCAGCGCCCCGAGTGCATCTCTCGGGGCGCTGACGCAACCCCGCTCTCGGGGCGCTGACGCAACCCCGCTCGCCTCAAGTTCTCGGGGCGCTGACGCAACCCCGCTCGCCTGGCGATTACTTCTTGTGATCCGCCATCGAACCGGCGATGCCCACGACGCCGCCGGCGATGCGGTCGCCGGCATCTCCGGACGGTTGGCTCTTCAGATCGTCGGCCTTGGCGTGAATAATGACGGCGCGGCCAATGATCGAGCGCGGACCACTCAGGGCGATCTGCTTATCCCGCATGTGGATCACGGCAATCCCTCTGCCGTTGGCGGAGATGTTGCCGAGGTCGCCGACGTGACGCTCCGCGTCCTCAGGGCCGCCGTGCTTCTGCTTGTCGGGATTGAAATGCCCGCCGTGACACTTCGGATCGCCGGAGGAGCAATCGCCGAACTCGTGGATGTGGAATCCATGCTTGCCGGGCTTGAGTCCGCTGACCTCGCCACTGATCTCGACGCCCTCGTCCGTCACGGTGAAGCGGACGACGCCTTTGGCGGGAGACTCGCCGAAGCCGTGGATGACCGCGACGGCTTGCTTGACACCAGGTCCGGCCATCTTCTTGACGACTTGTCCTTCTACCGCGGCGCTACTGAGCAGCACGATCGGCACCCCCAGCGCCAGCAAAGCAATGACGAGCTTCTTCATGGGAAACCCTTTCTGCGTGGACCAAACAAGTTGAACAGGGCCAACGTGCGGTCATGCTATGAGTTCGGCTGGGCATGTGCCAGTTTACGATGAACTTCGGATTGACCCACCCTTGAAACGACAAGGCCGGCGACCCTGCATTGAGGCCGCCGGCCCGTGCTGATTCGACGATTCGCAGTCGGAAGCGAGAGGCTCACTACTTGGGTTCTTCCCTCTTTGGCTCCGCCCTCTTGAATTCTTCCTTCTTTGATCCCCCCCTCATGTACTTGCCTTTGAAGTTTCCGTGAATCAGTCTTTCAATCTCTTCAAGTTGCGCCTGCCGCTCTTGAACCTTCTGGGCGAGCTGCTGACGCTCGGCATTGATCCTCATCTCGATCGCTTCCATGAGTTGCTGTTCTCGTCTGTCCAGCTCCGCCCTTTGCGCCCGCACATTCTTCAACTCGCGCACGAGCTGGTCAAGGTTTGCGTGGGCAGGGTCAACATTGAGAGCCGCCCCTTTCACGTTGTCCACGTCCCCCTTGTCTTGCGAGGATACGCGACCTGCCAGCAATAGCCCGAAGCCTACAACCAGCAACAGCCCACTCGCGAACATTCTTCTTAACATCGGCCGATCCTCCTGAAGTGATACCGGATCAAGACACGCCGTCTGTCCAGTGTAGCCCCCTGCCCTGAGCCAGGTCAAGCGGCTCGCGGAGCGATCGTGCAGTCGATATCGAAGGAAACAAGCGTACAGATCAAAATCGAGCTTTAACCCTGCCGGGGTAGGGGTTTATCCATAGAATGGCCGGAGGGGAAAAGGCCGCGACCATGCGGCCGCTATCCACGAAGGCGTGAGCTAGATTGACGCAACCCCCGTGATTGGTGATACTTGCGGCTCAGCAGATGGGCCGCGAGCATTCCTGCGTGCTGCTTCCATCCCAACCGCGCTGCTCGCGAAGCCGTATCCGGCTCGCCACGGCGCCCGCCTTGGCATCGTCTTTAGCATCTGCCTCCTTCCCACATCCCTGACCGCTAATCCTAATTTGGGTTGACCCTGGCAAGATGGGTCAATATCAATGCTTTTCGGGACATAGACAAGCGGGAGAAGAGGCGCAAGAGCGGATGACCGCTTCGTCCGCGAAGGAAGAAGGAGAGTCTGTTTTAACCCTTTTGGACAAAGGAGGACGCAGATGCGTCGTATGCTAGGAGTGGCGGCAGTGGCAGCCGTCGTGTGGATCGGGACAGCGAACTTTGTACAGGGCTTCGGCTGAGGCGGAGGCGGATGCGGCGCTCCCAGTTGGGGAGGCGGGTTCGGCGGCTTCGGCGGTTATGCAGCCCCGCTCTTGTACCGACCGATGCCGATGCAGGTCCCGATCAACACAGCGAAGGTCTACGTGACCCTGCCCGCGGACGCAAAGCTCACCATCGACGGCACGCCCACCGTTTCAACCTCGGAGTCACGTGTCTTCGAGTCGCCCAGTCTGACCCCGGGCAAAACCTACTTCTACGTGCTGAAAGCCACGGTCGTTCGCGACGGTAAGCCCGAAACCGTCACGAAGGAGGTGGCCGTCCGCGCCGGCGAGGACACCCGGGTGAAGATCGAGATCCCGGAAACCGCAGTCGCCGAGTAATGACCGATCGCTCGCCCGTTTGTGCGAGGGGGGGAAAGGATGGCCCCCCCTCGTTCCATTTCTCCCCCGAATGAATCGCCAAAAGGACAAAAGGGACAAAAGGGACAACAAGGACAAAAGGTTATGATTATGATTTTTGTCCGTGTGCTTTGCCGTGCGGGGCGGCTTGCTCGATGACGCTATTGACCTCTGCTCCCACCAACAGGGCCAACGCTGCCAGGTACAACCACAACATCATCAGCACGACGCCGGCCAGGGTGCCGTAGGTCTCGCTGTAGCTGGAGCCGAAATGGACGATGTACCAACGAAAGCCCTCGCTGGCGGCGATCAAAACCAGCACGCCCAAGGTCGATCCCGGCGTGATCCACTCCCATTCCTGATCGACGCGCGGGCCGAAGAAGTAAGCCAAGGCGAAAGCGGCGAGAAGAGCAATCACGACAACGATCCACTGAACCAGCGTGGCCAGCGCCGTCGCCAAGGTGCTCATGCCCAGCCAGCCCATAACGTGCGGCCAGAGGGCAATGCTGAGGCATGCGCCAATGAGCAGGACGGTTTCGGCGAGCGTCAGGACGATCGCCACCAGCCGCCTTTTCCACCACGGCCGTTCGTCGCGGACGCCATAGGCGGCGTTGGTGGTGTCCATGATGGCGAGGAACAGGCTCGATGCCGACCACAACAGAATGAGGATCGATAGGGATAGCAGACCGACGGGAGTGGCCTGCTGCATCTTGTCGAGTTGATCGTGGATAATTTTCGTGGATGCTTCTTCGGGCATCAGCCGTTGAGAGAGCGCATTCACCTGTTCGGCCACACCGGTGCGCGCGCCCAGCGCGAACGCCAGGATAAGGCTGAGCAGCGGCACCAAGGACAGCATGGCGTAAAAAGCGACGACGGCGGCCTGGTTCAGCGTGTCGTGCCGGTCCATGGCCTGGTACGTCCGCGTCATCAACTCGCGGAACGATAGGCCGCCCCAGTTCCAGGCCTCCTTGAGACGAATCGAGGTGAACGCCATCCTCCATCTCCTGATGCTCTGGGAACAAATTACCCTTGCTGGCGCTGCGGGCTGGCATCAATCGGCGGCTTGCGCGGCAGGACGAAGGTGAACGTGCTGCCTTCGCCGAGCTTGCTTTCCACCCAGACGACGCCGCCCATATGGTGCATGAAACGGCGCGTCAGGGCCAGCCCCAGGCCGGTGCCGGGAATGGTCCCGGCCTGCATCGCCACCACGGGAGCTTGGCGAAACTCCTCCCAGATTGCCTCCTGCTCCTCGGAGGCAATGCCGATGCCGGTGTCGAGGACGGCGACACGAAGGGCAGCAGCCTGGGATTCGGGAACCACGACGGCGTCGCGCTCGGGGCGGTCCACCCACTGACATCGGATTGTGACTGATCCTCGCGGCGTGAATTTGATGGCGTTGGACAACAGGTTGTACAGGATCTGCTTGAAGCGGACGGGATCGGCGGCGATCTCGCCGTCAGGCTGGGGCGGCTCCACACACAAGGGCAAATTCTTGGGCGCGGCCAACGGCCGCAGCGTCGAGACGACGGCGTTGACCGCGGCACTTACCGAGAACCCTTCCGCACGCAGCTCCATGCGGCCGGACTCGATCTTGGCCAAATCGAGGATGTCGTTGACCAGCGCCAACAGATGCTCGCCGGCGTGGAGAATATCGCCCACATAATCGGCTTGCTTGGCCGTCAGCGGTCCGAAACGCTGCGTCATCAACATACGCGACATGCCGATGATGGCGTTGAGCGGCGTACGCAGCTCGTGGCTCATCTTGGCCAAAAACTCGCTCTTGGCTCGGGCGGCGCTCTCGGCGACCCCCTTCTCGTTGCGCAGCCGAGCCATCTCGTCGCTTTCGGTCACGATCCGGCTCCCCGGACGCTTCGGCGAAGCGTCGCGAAAGATTGCATTTACTTATGTCCATCCGTGGCTGATTCATGGACGGAATTGAGCGTGTGGGCGATGCGTTCGAGAAAGGTAAACGGATCGTCCGTGATGGGCTTGGTGATGTAGTCCACGCAGCCGGCCTCGCGCGCTAGATCGATGTCGCGTTGCATGGCGTGAGCAGATAGGCCGATGACAGGGATGTCGGCCGTGGCCGGCTCAGCCTTGAGGCGGCGTATCAGCGATAGGCCGTCCATCCCGGGCAATTGGATATCCATGAGAATCAAATCGGGATGATGCGTCCGCAAATATTCCTGGGCCGCCTCCGCGGAGACCGACTCTTCCACCTCAAATTGAAAGAGGAGAATATCACGCACCAGCTTGCGATTCATGGGGTGGTCTTCGACCAGAAGAATAGTCGCCATTACCCTGCTCCTGCCCGACCGTCAGCGCGGTCTTCGCGTCAGGCCGCTCTGGACCTGAACGCCAGACAAGGCCTCCGATACCAGGTCCGTGAGAGAGACAATATCGCTATCAGTCCCACAAAATTGCCAACACAATCCCAACCAAACGCCGTTAAATGGCCCAGGGAATGCTAGAAGAAGAATCTGCACAGCAGATGCCAAAGGAGAAACGCGAGACCGAGGAATTTTTCGTGCAAAACTACCCCCGCCGGTTCGACGCTTGTTCGGCAGGTCATTTCCTATTACCATGCACATAGCTTCCCAGTTTTGCTATTGGAGGTTGCCATGGAGAGAAGAATTTTGCTCGCGGAGGATTCCAAGGCCACTTCCGAACCGCTGAAAACCCTTCTGGAGGCGGGAGGACAGTTCAAGGTCGATACCGTCGCCGATGGCGAAGCGGCCTTCAAAGCTCTCAGCGAGCATCCGTACAGCATCTTGTTGACCGATTTGCAGATGCCCCGTCTAGACGGGATGAAGCTGATTGAACGAATTCAGGAACATAAGTTACCCGTCACCGTCATCGTCATGACGGGGCATGGCCCAAGCATCGATCAGGCTGTGCATGCCATGCGCATGGGCGCCTATGACTACCTGCCCAAGCCGGTGGATCATGAGCACCTGCGGCTGGTGATCGAACGCATCATGCGCGAGCGGACCTTGCAGGATGAGGTGCTGCAATTGCGCGAACGCTTGCAGGGCCAATACGCTTTTCGCGGCGTGCTCAGCGTCAATCCGAAGATGCACGCCGTCTTCGAGCTGATCCGCAGCGTGGCCCAAACGACAACAACGGTGCTGATCGAGGGCGAGACGGGCACGGGCAAGGAGCAAGTGGCGCGAGCGATTCACGATGCCTCTTCGTCGCTGCGTAGCGGCCCGTTTGTGGCCATCAATTGCGCCGCGTTGCCGGAGACGCTGCTGGAGAGCGAATTGTTCGGCCACGAGAAAGGCTCATTCACCGGAGCAGTCGGCCAGCGCAAGGGCCGATTCGAGCAGGCCGATACCGGCACACTGTTTCTCGACGAGGTAGGCGACATTCCCATGACCATGCAGGCCAAGCTGCTGCGCGTGCTGCAAGAACGCTGCTTCGAGCGCGTCGGCGGCACGGTCAGCATTGAGGTTGATGTTCGCGTCATTGCGGCCACCAATCGCAGCCTGACGGCGCTGGTCAAAAAAGGGAAGTTCCGCGAGGATTTGTATTATCGGCTCAACGTCGTCAAGATCGATCTACCGCCCTTGCGCGAGCGGACCGAAGACATTCCGCTGTTGGCGACACACTTCGCCAACAAGCATGCTCGTCCCGGCGAGCGGCCTCCGACGTTCGCGCCGGAAGCGATGGAGAAGCTCCTCAACCACAGCTGGCCGGGCAACATCCGCGAGCTGGAAAACGCGATCGAGCGTGCCTGCGTGACGGCGCGCAGCTCGAGCATCCAGCCGGAGGATCTACCATTGGAAGTGCTGCATGTCCCGTCCAGCGAGGGGAGCGGAGCGCAGGTAGATCTGAGCAAGAAGTTGCCGGATCTGCTGCGCGAGGTGACGCTGGATCTCGAACGCCGTTATCTGACACGGGCCATGAAAAAGAGCCGGGGAAATGTCGGCCGCTGCGCGAAAATCTGCGGCTTATCGCGGCGCAGCATCTCGGCGAAGCTGGCCGAATACAACATTCGGAAAGAGGCGTTCAAAGAGGAGTGAGTCAGCTGCCCGGCGAGCGGGGTTGCGTAAGCGCCCCGAGTGCTTGCCGGCGAGCGGGGTTGCGTAAGCGCCCCGAGTGCTTTCCGGCGAGCGGGATTGCGTAAGCGCCCCGAGTGCTTTCCGGCGAGCGGGGTTGCGTAAGCGCCCCGAGTGCTTTCTCTCGGGGCGCTTACGCAACCCCGCTCGCTGGGCGCTGCGGGCTGGCAGGGAAAAAAAATGCAGGCGGCCGGTGATCCGCACCGGCCGCCTGCGCCTCCCTCGAAATCGTCGTGAGCCTCGCCCGATTCCTCAGACGCTCGAAGGAGGTTCGCCCCTTAAATCAGGTTCGTACCGCCCAGAGAAATATCAGCAACTGAGATGCCAACTCCGGGCGCCTTCGTTCATTCTCGAGAATCGGTGCAATTCAACGGCCTTGTCGCAGGCTATAATGGCCGCGGCATGGTGAATGCACGAATATTATGACTCCAGAATCAGCAGTGCCAACGTGCGGCGAGTTGACGAATGGGAAGGTCGTGTCCGCAGCCGGGCAGGCCGGTTCTCACGCGGACCAAATGAACCCGAGCCGCGACCGTAAGGGAGCGACCCGGAGAGGAACGACATGAACGACTCTTCTTCTGACTTGGCCGCTATCCTTGCCCGTTGCGAAGCGCTCCAGCGCGAGCAAGTGGAGTTGGCGCGCTTCGCCCTGGTTGGGCAAGCCTTCATCGGCCTAGCCCACGAGCTAAACAATGCGCTGAATAGCATGATGCTACAAGCCTCGGTAGTGCAATTGCGCGTGGATGAGCAGGCGCGGCACGAGTTGGAGGCGATCCGCCAGCACGGCGCTCAGGCGGCTTATCTCCTGCGTTCCCTGCAACACATCGTCCAGGAGCGGCGCGAAAAATCCTACAACGTCGATCTTAATAGCATTCTTACGGAAGCGCTGGAGCAAGCCGAGCTGCGCCGCCGCGTGTCGCCGCGCTTGTCGCCGAAAAGCCCGCAAATTCAAAGCACGCGCAGTACCGTCAAGCAGCTGGTTCATCTGTTGTTGGAGGGCGTCTGCGCGGGCACGGAAGCAACGGTGAAAGCGACAACAGGCGAGCAGGACGGCTGTGCCATTTTGAGTTTGACCCTCCCCGCCGAGGACGGTGCATCGACCGTCGAGGCGCTCTTGTGGCAGAACCTCGATGAGATCGGCCGGCTGGCGGGGCAATCCCTCTTGCGCCAACTGGGAGGCGCCGTGACCTCGGAGCGAGCCAGCGACGGCGCGGTGGTTCTGCGCGTCATGTGGGCGCGATCAGCGTGAGGCAACACTCTGCCCTGGCTGGCAAAAGCCCGCCGTTGTGGCACGGTCTCCCGCCGTTGTGGCACGGTCTCCTGACCGTGCCACCAGCGTTGACCGCGTCCGTTGTGGCACGGTCTCCTGACCGTGCCACCAGCGTTGACCGCAGGTCTCCTGAAGTCCGGGAGACCTGCGGTCGGTCCAAGTGTGGCACGGTCGGGAGACCGTGCCACAACGGGGGTCCGGGAGACCTGCGGTCGGTCCAAGTGTGGCACGGTCGGGAGACCGTGCCACAACGGGGGGAGACCGTGCCACAACGGGGGTGGCACGGTCGGGAGACCGTGCCACAACGGGGGGGACCTGCGGTCGGTCCAAGTGTGGCACGGTCGGGAGACCGTGCCACAACGGGGGGAGACCGTGCCACAACGGGAGCTTCTGCGAAACGTCGCTAACCCGATTCGCGAAACCTCAACGATTCGGCAAGTAAACCTGGACGCTCTCACCGGCTGGCACCGTCAGCGCTTTGGAAAAGCCGCCGTAATGAGGCGTGTGCCGCGGTGAACGAATGACGGTCCTCACGGCCGAGTCCGTTGGGTTATGTACTTCCAGGAATGGCCGCTCTCCCGAACTCAGGCCATCGACTACCAAGGTCAGGCGGAGCCTGGCATCCTCGGCGTAGAACGGGTTGCCAATCCAGAGAGCTGGCCCATGATCGGTGTTGTGCTGGAACAAAGCCGCGCGCTCGAACACGCCCACAAAGCGAAAACGTTTCTCCCAGGGATTCCCATCCAGGACGTAAACGGCGGCACAGCCGTTGTCTTCGATCCCCTCGATGCGCAAGGGCCGGTCTATCATCATCGGCGCGGCGTGGAACTTCGCCACGAACTCGTGCTCCTTGGCCCGCCCCGTAACGAACACCTCCGTATTGATCAGTTGGCCGACCTCAACGTCTGCCGGCTTGAACTCCGGAGAAGTGAGTCCGAACGACGGGCCGACATTTTGGAGCAGTTTGGAGTCTTTTGGCGTGCGGCCGCTGATGGTCACCGCCAGGTAGCGGAACTTCAGCTCCTCACCTTTTCGGACAACCTGACCGTCGCGCGCCAGTCCAAGAAAATAACCCCAGCGCAAATTCTTCGGTCCGCTTGAGGGAGTATCGATTTCATAGCGCATTCCCTCCGTGGCCGGCACCGCCGCCAAGGTTCCGGCATCGGTGTACTGGCCGGCGATCCATCCGCCCTTGCGCAACGTTCCCACTTGATAATGACTATCTTTGGGTCCGTAATGCAGAGTTAAGTCCCCGCGCTCGGCATCGGCGATCAGCGCCTCCTCGGCCTGTCCATAGTCCGAACCCCCTTTGTAGAAAACCCTCTCCAGCACAATGGGCGGGTCGTTCTTGAGCGTCACGTCGCGATGGAAGCGGACGGCGCCCTCGTGGACAAAGACATCGCCCTGGTAGTTCGCCGCCGCTTCCTGGGGACGCTTCGCTCCCCATCTCACGGAGTAGTTCATGCGGCTGCGGAGCAAGTAGGCTCGGCGATGCAGAGTGGCATAAGGCAGGTCGCCGGCTTCCGGCATGAACGGTCCCTCGGCAGGACTCAGCAGCCGCCGCGCCACGTATTTGGCACTGGAAGCATCGACCACGTTGATCTCGTAGGAAGTGAAGGGGAAACGCAGGGGCGTTTGGATGATGCGCATGCCGGTATCATCGGGGCCAGGCTTTAGATAAAGGACGTCCTGATTCCCGGCCGTCGTCCGCACGGCGAAAGCCGTCGGAACGGTCTGGGGTTGATTCACAACCCCTACTCCCGTATCGATGCCCTGTAGCGTGGACAAGTCCCAATCCTCGAAGATGGGAAAACGCGGGAATTCATGCCGATCCGGGTGAGCGCCCGTCGGGGTCGAACTGAGCAGGTTCAGATTGTCGCCACAACGGAAAATACCTTGAGAGTGGGAATAGACGCGCTGGCCGGTAAAGATCGCCCGCCGCCCTCGCATGTCCACCGCTTCGAGCACCAGCTCATGCTGCCGGTCAAGCACCAGCTCGAACGTCCGGCTGAACTCCTTGGCTCCTCTACAGAGATAGCGGCGGAGGATTCCTCGCCCGCCATCGTGGAGGCGAACCTCCTTAAGACCGGCGTTCGCGGAAGCCCGAATAGTGCCACGAACTCGTTGCCCGCCGCGCGTGCGATAGAAATCCGCGCCTCTCCAGGTCAGCTCCGCCCATGCCAACCGCGGCCCGTCTACTCCTCCCTGGCTCGTCGAGGTCCACGATTGCCATTGAGAAGCTCGGGTGTCCACCGCGGCGGACAGATTGGGATGACGGCCGGGGTCCACGTTCCAGGTGCAACACCGCGCTGCCGCGGCGACGTCTCTTGGCGACCTGATACGGGTGAAGCAGGCTGCCGTCACGACATCGAGATTATCTCGCGCCAGCAGATATTGCTTGAGATTGTCGGCGATCAACTTGTCGCCATCGTAAACCCAAAGCGGCACATTAAAAAACCACCACAGGTTGGCCGGATCGCCGGGGAGCTTGTCGTACTCCAGGAGCATGCGGCCCGGTAAGTTAGACATGAAAGACAGCTTACCATCGCTGAGGATGCGTTTGCCGTCCTGGGCGAAGAACTCGGGGCGAGGATAAATCACTTGTGTGCCCCACGTGGCCCAGCGCACGCCGTTGACGTCTTGGTACTCGTAGCCGGGCACGACATAAACCGGCCCTTTCTGAGTGATTTCTCGACACTTCTCCACGAGCGTCCGCCACTTGTCGGCGTTCAAATGCTCCAGGGTTTCGGCCAAGACGAGGAATTGAAGGTTCGCCGCCGCGGCGGCTTGCGCATATTCCTCTACGCTGCCCTGGCCGTCGGAGAAGTTGGAGTGCGCTCCGATGATTCCGCGCGCCTGGGCAATCGGCCCTTTCGCGGGTCGCGCGGGCGGGGAGAGTTGAACCTTCTCCTCCACCGGCACCGGCGGAACATGTTCGGGGATCATTCGCTTGCCGAAATCCGCCAGCTGCCGCGAAGGCTCGCTTACCCAGGCGATGGCATTGAGCATCATTTGATGGCTGAAACTGGGTTTCTTCGCTTCGACATCGCCGCGTAACTCGACGATATGCGGCCAACGGGGATTGCCGAAGTTCAAGGACACATGAATGAGATGCATCGGATAACAAAACACACGCCCCTTGCCGAATTGGCGCACGGCGGCGATGGGGGGTGCGGTCCCGTAACTGCCCGGCTGCTTGAGGTCGAGTTTATATGCCGTTTCGTTCTTGTAACTTTGGGCCGAGGCCTCGCCAGTAACGACAACCTCCCAGTCCTTACTGTAGCGGAGAGCTGCCACAGCCGAATGATGATTGAAGGTCTGCGGCAAGGCGAGACGTTCCACGCCGCGCGTGACCGGGTGGGGCTTGATCTGAGTGGTTGTGAAATAGGCCGCGGGGGCAAGAGCGAGAGTGCCCGCGGCCGTGAACTGGTGCGACGGGTCCCAGATTCCCTCGGGCAGCACTTTGATCCCAAAACCCTCCAGAACGAGGTTGTAGTATTCATCGATCGCGCTGCCAGGGACGCTGCGCAGGTTGGGCAGAACAATCAGCCCGCCCCCGCTCGCCACGTACTGCTCCAGCACCTGCCGTTCCGAGGCGGCGCGTTTGCGCACCGCGGCATCGATGTGACGGATGTTTGGGTCTCCGTCGAAGCCGCCATAGATGATAACGTTGAATTCCTTGAGGGTCGGCAACTCCAGCGGTTCCGGGCAGAGATCCGCTTGAAAACCGTAGCGCAACAATTCGCGCCGATAGCGATCGTCCTGGAGATACGCCGGCCGCCGCTGCTTGTACTCCTTGTCGGGAAACCCCACCACCACCGCCGCGGTGCTCGGGGAAACGCCGCCCGACAGGGCAAGACAGAACAGAGACAGCAGCAGCCAACGCGGGAAAAGCGCTCGTACGATTACTCCGGCGTCCAATGTATTCCCGTAGGACGGCCTTCCTAGGCCGTCCGGACGGCCTAGGAAGGCCGTCCTACGGGAAATTCTTCTTTGCCGAAGTGCTACAGGAAGAAGGTGCATGGTAATTCAGAAGGCTTGCAACCCGTTCTGCCTCCCTACGGGGTTTGAAGAGATGCTGTCAGGCCGCGACAGCATTGCGGCCTTCTCATTTCGGATTCTAGCCATTTTCGCAATCCGGATTCAATATGCTCGCGGCTCGGACGTGCTAAGCACACCCCATACTTGCCGGAGGCACGAAGGAGGGCGAGAATGAGGACAGATTCCACAGCGATTTTCGCTCTACTTTCAGGGGGTTTCCATGACCACGGCAACGGCAACGGCGACGAAGCGTCGCTTGTATATCGACGGCAAATGGTGCGACGCGGATAAAGGCGGCACGCTGGGCGTTATCAATCCGGCCACGGAGGAAGTGATCGTCGAGGTCGCCTATGGCGGCCGGGCCGAGACGCGCCGCGCCCTTGAAGCCGCTCACCGCGCCATGCCCGCCTGGATGAAACTCACCGCCTGGGACCGCAGCAAAATCCTCAAGAAGACTGCCGAGCTGATGCGTGAGCGCGCCGATGCCATCGCCCGCACGCTGACGATGGAACAGGGCAAACCGCTGGCCGAGTCCAAGGCCGAAGTGCTGCACTCCGCCGATACTTTTGAATGGTTCGGCGAAGAAGGCAAACGCGCCTACGGCCAGGTCATTCCCCATTCCGCGCAGGGTAAACGACACATCACGATCAAGCATCCCGTCGGCGTGGTGGCGTCGATCAGCCCGTGGAACTTCCCCGTGACGCTGCAAGCGCGCAAGATCGCTCCGGCTTTGGCCGTCGGCTGCACCATCGTCTGCAAGCCCGCCAGTCAGACGCCCTTGTGCCTCATCCAGGTTTTCGAGTGCATGATCGATGCGGGATTGCCGGCCGGCGTCGCCAATCTCGTCATCGGTCCCGCCCAGGAGATCGGCGATGAATTTCTGGAAAACCCCATCTGCCGCAAGATCAGCTTCACGGGTTCGACGGAAGTCGGTAAGCAGATCATGCGCGGCTGCGCCGATCATGTGAAGCGCGTCAGCCTGGAATTGGGCGGCCATGCTCCGTTTATCGTCTTCCCCGACGCCGATCCGGAAGTCGGCGCCAAAATCGCTGTCACCGGCAAATTCCGCAACAACGGCCAGGTGTGCATCGCGCCCAGCCGATTCTATGTTCACAAGGATGTCGAGAAGAAATTCACCGAGGCGGCCGTCGAGTTCGCTCGCGGTTTGAAGCTCGGCAACGGCCTGGATGCCGGCATTGAAGTCGGGCCCATGTTCGAGAAGAAGGCGATGCAGCAGACGCTAGATCTTGTCGAGGACGCTCGCCAGCGCGGCGCCAAGATCCTGACCGGCGGCAAGCGCTCTGACCGCTTCGACAAGGGCTATTTCTTCGAGCCGACGGTGCTCACCAACGTCTCCGGCGAGCTGCGCATGATGACCGAGGAGCCGTTCGCGCCGGTGATGCCGCTGTTGGATTTCAGCAAGATCGACGACGTGATCCGTGCCGCCAACAACACGCGCTACGGCCTGGCCGCTTACGTGTTCACCAACGATTTGACGGTGTCCTTGCGGATGGCCGAGGGACTGGAGGCGGGCATTATCGGCATCAACGATCCGGTGCCGGCGACGCCGCAGTGTCCCTTCGGCGGCATGAAGGAAAGCGGCCTGGGCCGCGAGCTGGCCCATGAAGGATTGGAAGCGTACTTGGAAACGAAATACGTCTCGTTCAAGCTGCGCGAGGGATAATTGCGGATTCCGCTAGTGGTTAGCGACGCTTCGCAGAAGCGTCGGCGGTGGCCCTGTTCCCTGTTCTGGCACGGTCTCTGACCGTGCCAGCCCGCTGACCCCTGTTCTGGCACGGTCTCTGACCGTGCCAGCCCGCTGACCGCAGGTCTCCACGGAACCCGGGAGACCTGCGGTCAACGACAGGGGCACGGTCCGGAGACCGTGCCCCAACAGGGGTCGGCGACGGGGGGCACGGTCCGGAGACCGGGCCCCAACAGGGGTCAACGACAGGGGCACGGTCCGGAGACCGTGCCCCAACAGGGGCGGTCGGCGACGGGAGGCACGGTCCGGAGACCGTGCCCCAACAGGGGGCGCGAAGAATAATTTCCGAGCCTGACGCGTAAGCGAAGGATCGAAATCGCTCTTCGCTTACGCGTCAGGCTCGGATACATGCGCCGTCCGCGCCGATTATGCCGGGCGTCCCTCCGCCGTCGATGAAATTGCGGCGATGTTCCCTCCCCTATCTCCTCCGGTCATTCCGAACAAAGAGACACAGCATCGGAGCGAAGCATCAGGAGGAAGATCATGTTTTCGCAGGGATCGTCGCTTCTATGCCGGACGCTCATCGTGCCGGCAGTACTGATTTTGGGATGGAGCACATCGCCGAGCGCGCAGGCTCAACCTCCCGTACCAACGGGCGGCGCCCAGAGCTATAACGAGCCTGGCCCGGTCGTGCCGGAGGCGTACCAAGCAGGCGGCGGCCAACAGAGAACCAACACGGGGCAATCCGCGGAAAGGCCGGTGTTTACGCCGGGATACTTTGAGGTCGTTTGTCCCGCCATATGTTACGGCGGCGCTTTTCATGTGTTCGGCGCACGGGCTTACGGCGGGCCAGGCTACTACGGCCCCTTCCGGCGTTACTGGGCCTACTCAACGTATGGTCCGAATTTTAATATCGGTCCCGACAATGCCGTGCAATACGGTCAGCGAGGCTGCGGCGTCATCTACGAGGCTCAACGTAGTTGCAAGGGGCTTAGAAAGCACGGCACCGATTGTTGCAAGATTAGCTGCCTCACGGCGGGACACGGCTCGGCAGCCGGTGCCTACGGACCCGTGGCACAAGCAAGCTTGATGGCAGGAGGATCGCAGCAGCCGGCGGGAAATGTGCCATCGCCGACGACCAACCCAGCGCCAACGGGGAACGCTCCATCGCCGACGACCAACCCAGCGCCAACGCCCAACACCGCCCGTCTGCAACTGTTGGTGCCGGAGAATGCCGAGGTGCTGGTTGAGGGCAACAAAACCGCCGCGACCGGGACCGTCCGCCACTTCGTCTCGCCACCCCTGGATCCCGGCAAGAACATGCTCTACGCCGTCACCGTGCGATACAAGGACGCCGATGGCAAACCAATCGAGGAAACGCACTCGGTTCGCGTTCGCGCCAATGACGATCTTCGCATCGATTGCACCCCCCAGCCCGCAGCGCAAGCAAGGGCGAGTGGGGTTGCGTCAGCGCCCCGAGAGACGCCCTCGGGGCGCTGACGCAACCCCGCTCGCCCTTCCTTGCGCCGCTCGCTGGTAGACCGTTATCCACGCACACGCAGGGCGATATCCTCTTGGTACGCCGGCGACGCCAAACGCTTCGTTCCGCCGCCGTGCTGGAAATCTTCCTTCTTGTCCACCGTGCCCGTCTTGGTATTGATCCACTCGGCCTGGTACTTGCCCGCCGGCAGGGCCAGGTCGAGCACCGCTTGCGTGCCGCCGCGAATGTAAATGGCATAAGTCCGCCCCGGCGCCACGAGCGCTCGCGCCGTCGCCTTCGCCTCCGGCGGATTGCCGGTCAAAGGCGCGATGATGTGGCCGCCCTTGATGACGCTGTTGTCCGGCCGCATCGATACGAGATCGAGTCCGTCCATGAACTCCTTGAGGATTTGCAACTGTTTACGCAGCGCCGGCCCGCCGCCTCCGGGCGAAGTCGTCACCTTGGCGGTGCCGTCGGGATGCTTGTACGAGAAGGAATAATCGAGGTTGCTGTATACGCCGCCGCCGGCCAGTAGAAAGTCCCACGCTTCCGTACGGTAGGGCAAATCACCGGTGCCGCGGAATCCCGTCTCATCGTCGGCGATGACCTTGCCGAGCTTGGCGTTGACGGCTACGCTGTCGGGCGGCGTCGCATAATGGAAATTGAATATCGATACATGGGGATTCGGCTTGTCGATTTTCTGGGAGCCGTTGGCGATGTTCTGGGCGATCAGGTGCGGGGCCGGGAAACTCTTCTCGGCATCGCGGAGCACGTCGATGATGTGATCGGTCCATTGCCGCGTCACGCCGCCGAAATAAGGTTCATTGCAGACCTCATAATATAGATTATCAAAATCCTTCAGCTCAGCGGCGAGCTTGCGCACCAGCGTTTCCTGAGCGGCGGTCAGCGCCTTGTCCTTGAGGGTGTACACGTCGAGCCGGCCCACTTTGCCAATACCCTGCACGTTGTTGGCGGCATTCATCGGATTGACCGCCCACAATTTGTCGTCATAAATGGTGCAAAATAACGACAATTCCACAACGATGCCGCGCTTGCCGGCCTCGGCGATGAACTCTTTTAGACGAGCGAAATACGCGGCGTCCCATTTGGTCAAATCGAACTTGTTGCCGCCATCGCCCGCGCCGGGTGTGTCGCTGCGCGCCCACGGACAGAGATAGCGGCCCTTCGCCGGAGCGAGCGTGTTGTCCACGATGCCGAACGAACCCGGCACTTCGCGATAGACGCCGGAAAACGTGCGTGTCAGGTTGAATTTGCGCGCCTGTAACTCGTTGAGATAGGGGACGAAATCGAAATCGCGGTTCAAAACAGCGCCGTAATGTTCGCCGGATGTCACCAGCACGGCCGGTTTGCCGCGGAAGAGAAAGTAGTGCGGATTATCTGGATGCAGAGCGAGCGGCTTATCGGCTGCCGGCGCTGTCGCTGCAAACAGGAGTAGAATGAGCGTCGATTGGAGAGATGTTCGCATGGGGATCTTTTACGGATAAATCGTTGTCTCGGGTTCACAGCCGGCAGCGCTGGCGAGCTTCGCTGTAAGTCGCTTCCAGATCCACCGGCACGAAAAAAGCGCGCCGCGCAGGGCCAGCGGCAGCAGCGGTAACGGCTGGCCCAAAGCGAAGGCGGCCGGCCACAAATCGAGCTGATTTTTATCGCCGCGATGGGCCGGTCGGTAGGCGGCCGCATACAACGAGGCATCCGCGGGCAACACGGAGCTTTTGGCCTGGCCCAGCATATCCAGCACTTCGCGATGAAGATTGCCGCCCCGGATGGTGACAATATCCACGATGATCAGGCCAATGCCGCGCTGCAAGTAAGCGACGCATTTGGCCGCGAATGCCCGCCGCGCTTCGGGGCAGTCCTTGTTGCCGGGGCTGATTAGCTCGATCACCGCGACCAGCCGTTTGCTGTCGCGCATGTCGAACACCTGCACTTCGATGTCGTCCGGGAAATCGATGTCCACAATCTGCACGGCGGCCGGCGGCGCCCAGGTTTGAACCTGAACGGCAACGCCGCCCTGCGAGCCATTGCCTTCCTCGCCGTAGATGGAGGGAGCCAACTCAAACTCCGCCACATCGGCTTCGACCTGCCTGCCGATGTGAATCTGCGTTTCGGCAAGATAGCGCGACGGCAATATGCCATTCAACATGTCCGAAAGAGCGACCGCCCAGCGAGCATAAAACGATTCCCACTCATGCCGCGGATAGACGGGTGCGCGAAAATGTTCGAGCAACGGCATGGCGGGCCTCCTTTACCCTCTCATTATCCCCAGCCGAAAGCGAGGGACAAGTACAGCCGTCGCGGGTGAACAGATTGGTACCGTTGACGCCGAGATTCCGTGAATGCGTGACGCGCGGCGTCCTACAACACGCTCTTTATTGGAAAGCAAACCGGCGCGGCAATGGAACAGGGGAAGGACCGCACTTCTTTTATCTCGCCCAAACTCTGGACGCCGGCTGGTCGGAAGGCAACCTCACCGTCCTGGCACCCTCAGCGGCTCCACCGCTTTCTCCCTTTGGTTCAAGACGGTGCATGCTGATACAATTCACATCAAATGACTTCATCAGCATCTCATCGCCGGAGCTTACCATGCAGCGAAACATGGATTTGGTGCGGACGATCTTGTTGTGGATCGAGAATAGTCCGTCGGGGTGGGCGGCTCCGCCATTCGGCATCGCCGGCTTCACGCCCGAACAAGTGACCTATCACGCCCACATCATGATGGAGGATGGCTTACTCGAAAGCATCAGTTCTACTCGTGCTGAAAATCCAGTGTATTCGATCACTTGGAAAGGACACGAGTTTCTCGACTTGGCCCGCGACCAGAAGCGCTGGAACCAAGCCAAAATCACCATCGGCAAGGTCGGTTCGGCTCCGATCTCGGTCTGGTCGAAAATTCTTCAGGATCTCGTGCTCAAGGAGTTGAATGTAGCTTCGTGAGGACGGAATCTCCAGCAGCGAAACGAGAGAAACGGCATGACCCAGCCAGAACTGCTTGTCAATCGAAGGTTGCTGCAAAACTGTCTCAACTGGTTTCAGCCTGACTTTCAGCAGAGCATCGTATCTTTGCTCGGTATGCATTTTCCCAATTACCCGCTGCCAAGAGTGGTTCAGTCGGTCCTTGCAAGCGGGGAGCGGATTCGGCAGTTCATCGAAAAGCAATCTGAATCGGTCGATATGGCTCGCTTCTGTACGGATCAGGAAGCAGGAAATCCTGAAGATTTGCCATTATTCAAACAAATAATCCTGCGCTACCGGCGTTGGTGCGCTGCACATACAGAAGGATTGCGATCGAAGACTTTCGATCCAGAACTCACCGAAACGCTGGATGAAGAAATCAATATCTTGGACGCAATCGTTGAGGCTGATTGGTTCCAGAAGATCGAGCCATTAAGGCTGCCGCGGTCCAAGGATTTTTTGCCGATTCAGTACCTCGAACAATCCTCGTTCAGTCAGCTGGAGCTAGGTCCGCGTCAGTACGACGAAAAGTTCCACATCCTTCAAGCTCCCGCGCTGTTTCTGCCCGATTTGGCCTATTTTCGAGCCAAGTGCGCGGTTCGCGACGTCCCGCTCACGATCGCCTTTCTCGACATCGACGACTTCAAGAAATTCAACACCGAGCATAGCGAAACCAAGGTTGATCGTAACCTGCTCCCGCGCTTCATGCAAACTGTGGAAGCTCACTTGTATCATCACGGTTTCGGCTATCGTCAGGGTGGCGACGAATACCTAATCCTATTGCCCAGCCTGTCGAAGCCGCTGGCCATCGCTTTCCTGGACGAACTCCGCGTCAAACTAGCTGAGCTGAGGTATCCCGATATCGACGGCGCGACGACAGTATCCATCGGCGTCTGCATCGCCAATTCGGACTGCCCGCTCACCGACCGTGAGCTGCGCGACAGGGCCAATCATGCCAAGAAGTTCGCCAAAGAGCACGGCAAGAATTGCCTCGCAACTTACGAAGGCTCACGGTTTATCCCAGAAGAATTGAAGGTGGTCCGACCGGAGAATAGCCAACGAACAGCGTGAGGATAATTAGAGGAGTCCGCTTGACCGCCCGCTGTGGGCGACTTGATTCTACTCTATCCGCGTGACAGACGACGATCACGGCGTTTGCGGCCCAACGTCAAGAATGTTCCGCCTGTCCCGCACTTCGCCACCGCGACGGTTGACAGTTTCCCGCTGGCGTGGGAAACTGCATTTCCCTCGCCTGCCCTCGTGAACCATCGCCCCCTGAACCCGCCACCCGAACCAGCCCTCCCCGGAGGTTTCTCATGCGTTCGCATCTCGCGTCGATCTCGTTGCCTTTTGCCGCGATTCTTTTCGGGATCGCCCTGGTTGGCGTATTGCCGTGGCTGCCGGCCGCGGAAGATGATGCGGCTCCGGGATTGATCGCCACCATGAAGGGACACACGGAGCCGGTTTATGACGTCGCTTTCACGCCGGACGGCAAGTACGTCGTCACCGGCAGCGGCGATAAGACCATCAAAGTGTGGGACAGCGCCACCGGCAAGGAAATCAAAGCCCTGGGCGGGCCGGCTGGTCATCAGCAGCTCGTCTTGAGCGTGGCGGTCAGTCCCGACGGCAGCCTGATTGCTTCGGGCGGATCCGACAATACGGCGCGCGTGTGGGACTTCCCCAGCTCCACTCCGCTGCGCGCCGTGGCCAAGAGCGAAGGGGCGAGCATCCTGGCCGTCAGTCCCGACGGCACGAAGCTGGCCGGCGGTGATAAAAATGGGCATGTGAAGATATGGAACAGCGCCGATAGCAAGGAATTGTTCCGGTGCGAGGGACACAAGGGCGCGGTCACCGGGTTGGCGTTCAGCGGCAATGGGCAACTGCTGGTCTCATGCGGCAAGGACAAGACGCTGCGGTTTTGGAACCCGGCCAACGGCCAGAACCTCGGCGTCGTCGGGGCGCATGCGGGAGAAGTGCGCGGCCTCGCCGTCAATCCCAACAACAGCGCGGTCTACAGTGCTGGCGCCGACGGCACGTTGAAATTCTGGACGCTGCCGCCGGCAGCCTCAAAAGCGCTTGGCACAGCACACGGCGGGGCGGTGACAGCCCTGGCCCTGTCGAATGACGGCAATTCGCTCGTCTCCGCCAGCGCGGATAAGAGCGTGCGTTTGGTCAACGCGATGAATGGCCAGCCGATCCGCGATTTCAAGGGAGCGAATGCGGCCATCGAGTCGGCGGCGCTCTCGCCCAATGGGGCGCTGATGGCGGCGGGCACGGCGGATAAGCATCTCCTCATCTGGCAGGCCAGCGATGGGAAATTGCTCGCCAATGTGCCGAGCGAAGCGAAGGGCATGGCGTTTCACCCCGGCTCGAACCAGCTTTTGACCGGCGGCGGTGATGGCGCTCTCAAGCTGTGGGCCATGCCGCCGCTACCGGAGCGAACCTTGACGCATCCCGATGCCGTGCGAGCGGCGGTCGTCCGTGCCGACGGCAAGCGCCTGTTCAGCGGCGGGTCCGACAAGATCGTCCGGGCCTGGAACCTGGACGATCCGAGGATGCCGGAGCGGCAGTTCTCCGGCCACACCGCCGCCGTCAACGCCGTCGCCCTAAGCCCGGACGGCAATCTTCTCGCCTCCGCCGGCGATGATGAAGTGATCCGTTTCTGGAACCAGGGCAATGGCCAGCAATCCGCGCTGATCGGCGCGCACACCGGGCCGGTGACGAGCCTGGCGATTCGCGGCGGCGGACAGATTGTGTCGGCGTCGGCCGACGGCAGCATCAAGCTGTGGCAGCCGCCGGCGGAAGGCAAGCTGCTCGCTCATCCCGGCCAGGTCACAAGCGCTGTTCTCAGTTCCGATGGCTCGCGTCTGCTGACGGGTTGCAGCGACAAGCAAGTGCGCTTGTGGAACCTGGGAAATGGGCAAATCGAGCGGCCGTTCACCGGGCCTTCTCTCGGCGTTTTATGCGTGGCGATGAATTCCTCCGGCAATCAGGTCGCCGCCGGCAGCGCCGATAAGACGCTGTTCGTTTGGGACGCGGGCAATGCCAAGGAGATCAAGAAATTCACCTTGGCCGCCGCCGTCAACAGCGTCGCGTTCTCGCCCGATGGCAAATTCCTGGCCGGTGGTCTCGCCGATAACAGCATCCATCTGTTCGATTTGGCGATGGGCAAGGAGGTCAAGACGATCACCGGACATTCCGGGTCCGTCAATGCGCTATTATTCACGACCAAGGGCGATCAACTCATCTCCGCGAGCGCGGACAAGACGGTGCAAGTATGGAACATCGCCGACGGCAAATCGAAGAGGAAGCTGGAGCACGGCGCGGCGGTGGAGGCGCTGGCGCTCAGCAAAGACGGCGCACGCCTGGCTGCGGGCGGCGCGGACAAAACGATCAAGGTATGGACATTGGCCGACGGCAAAGCGCAGACGACGATCGCCACGCCGTCCGCCGTCCGAAGCGTCAGCTTTGGCCCCGATGGCAAACGGCTGCTGGCTGGCGGCGAGGATAACAAGGCGCGCGTTTATGGGATCGATGGCCAACTGGTCGAGTTTTTCGCGCATGAGGGGCCGGTGCATGCGGCCGCCTTCCACGGCGACGGCAAATGGGTGTTCACGGCCAGCGCCGACAAGACGGTGCGGATGTGGCCGGTGTCGCTCGTGTGGCAGGCGCGGCACGCCGGCCCAGTGCGGCAAGCGGTCTTCAATGGCCGCTTTGATCGCGTCGTTTCTTGCGGCGATGATAAGACGGTCAAGGTCTGGAACGTGGACGACGGCAAGCTGGTGAAATCGATCGAGGCTCACGATGGTCCCGTCACCGGCGTTGCCGTCAACGCCGACGCCACGCGCCTCGTCTCCTGCGGCGCGGACAAGACCGTGAAGATTTTCAATCTGGCCGCCAAGGAAGAAAAACCCGTAGTCATCACGCTGCCGGCTGCCGCCTCCGCCGTAGCCCTTAGTCCCAATGGCCAGCGCGTCGCCGCTGCCGTCTCCGGCGAGCGGACAGCGCGGGTCCACGTCTTCGACTCCACCAACGGCAAGGAATTGCTCGTCTTCGCCGAGCATGGGGGAGCGATTTCGTCGCTGAGCTTCCTCGCCGATAATCGCACGCTTGCCTCGGCCGGGGCGGACAAAGTGATTCGGCTATCCGACATGAACGTTCTGGCAAGTTTTGATGCTCATGCCGGAGGCGTGGCCGGCGCGGCGTTCCACGGCAACGGCACGCAAGTGCTTTCGGGGGGCGCGGACAAGACGGTCAAGCTGTGGGAGATCGTCAACAAACCCGAAGGGACGGCGACGGGCCGGCTGGTGAAGACGTTTGGCCCGTTGCCGGAAGCGGTGCGCGCCGTGGCCTTCAACCGCGCCCATTCGCAGATCGGCGCGGCAGCCGGCAAGACGGCGATCGTGTGGAACCTCGGTGACGGCAAGGAAGTGCGCAAGCTGGAACATCCGGCCGAGGTCGCGGACCTGTCGTTTAGTCCGGACGGCACGCGCCTCGCAACCGGTGCTACCGATAACGAAGTGCGCGTTTGGGAATTGGCCACCGGCCAGAAATTGCAGGCGTTCCTTCATGCCGGAGCTGTCCGTGCCGTCGCCTATCATCCCGGCAACAACGCGCTCCTCTTCTCCGGCAGCACCGACAAGACCGTCGCCCTGCACACCATGACGATCTCCCGCGTGCTATCTGTGGTTCCTCGGGGCGCTGACGCGACCCCGCTCGCCGGCGCTGACGCGGCCCCGCTCGCCGTGGCTGTCACCGCCAACGGCTCGCATGTCGTGACGGCGGGCGGCGACGGCAAGATCAAGCTGTGGAACGCCGGCAACGGCGCCAACGAGCGCACCCTGGAGGGCGGCAAGGGCGTGTCCGCGCTGGCGGTATCGAAAAACAACGTGCTGCTCGCGGCCGGCTGTGCGGATCGGATCGTGCGTGTCTTCTCGCTCAACGACGGCAAACTGCTCGCCGAGATTAAAACGCCCGGCGTCATCCGCGATTTGGCATTCACACCGAATAACCAAACGTTGGCAGCCGCATGTACACCGGAGGAGGGCGCGGGCGTCCTCCAGACGTGGAACGTCGTTTACAATCCCGGCCAGCCGGTGCCGGCCGAGTTCGGCAAGCCGGTGCAGACCTACACCGGCGCCGGCGCGGTCGGCAGTATCGTCTTCGACAATACAGGCGGCGCGTTCTACTCCGGCAGCGCCGACAAGTCGATCCAGGTGTGGAAGCTGGCCGCCGATACACCGTTAAAGAATTTCGGACATCCCAATATCGTTAATGCGGTGGCGTTCAACCCGGCCGGCACGCAACTGGCAACCGGCTGTCACGACGGCCGGGTGCGGATTTTCGATGTGGCCAAGGGCAACGTGATCCGCGAGATTCAGGCGCACGTCACCCAGCCGCAGCCGTCGGCGGTGTACTGCCTGGCCTGGAGCGCGGACGGCAAACAGATCGTCTCCGGCAGCTATGATCATAGCCTGAAACTGTGGAACACCGCCGACGGCAAGCTGGTCCGCGAATTCAAGGGATACCAGGACAAGAAATTCGAGAAGGGCCATACCGAAGGCGTGTTCTTCGCCGCCTTTTCGCCCGACGGCAAGATGCTGGCTTCGGCCGGCGGCTACGACCACACAATCAAGATCTGGAATGTCGCCGACGGCAGCGTGGTGCGCGAGCTGACGAATCCGCATCTCAAGGCGGGCGCGCCACCCGAAGCTCATCCCGGCGTCATCTATCGCGTCCGCTACACGCCCGACGGCAAGCGTCTCATCAGCGCCGGCGGCGCGCCGCGTCTGCGGGGCTACCTGGCGATCTGGAACACGGGCGACGGCAAAATGCTGTACGGCGCCGAGCAATCGCTGGGCACGCTTTTCTCGTTGGCAGTGTCTGCGGACGGCAAATATCTCGCCGTCGGCGCCGGCGGGTCCAGCGCCAGCGGCGAAGAAGGCAACAAGAACAATGCGTATGTGATGAAATTGCCTCAAAAGCCGTAAGTTTTTTAATAATTGGCACTTGTGAATTTGTATCATTTCGCTGCAACGCACAAAATGCACGTATTTTACCACAACTAAGTGCAAAGTAAGTGCAAGCGAGTGCAACCGAGTGCCAAGAAAAGAGGCCGCTCACGGTCGCGAAAGAAACGCGAACGCGGCGGCCTTGTGATTTCGGCGCCGGCCAGCATGCGCGACCGGCCGGCCCGCCGATTTTCGGCCAGGTCTCACGAAATCGTGGCGTTATTGCAGTTTTCCGACTTGATTGTACTCCTTGCCGAGATAGCCTGGAAGAGGCTTGGCGACACCAACCGATTTCCTTCACCTTTTTGGAAGAAGTGCTCTGTCAGCGACGCTTACCTTTCTCCCGTGCAGCAGTGATCGCATTGTTGGAGAGCTGCTGGGAGTTGATCGACGTTGAGCCCGACCCGTGGCATTGAGTGGAGCGATTCCTCGAGGCGAACGGCGCCATCTCTGCGGCTCTTGTCGAGGTGGGATGACGCTGCGAGCCGAGGCGCCCCGGCGAAGCAGGACAACAGGAAGAAGTAATGAGCGATCTTGTCCAGGACCATCAGTTGATAATCACTGTGCTGCGTCTTATCCCCACCCATCGCCGTTCTAACTGGACGCGCCATAAGCTTTGTCGCATCCGCGCCGGCTGGTACGACGACCAACAGGACAAGCGGGTCTTCGTGCCTGAGCAAGTCGGCGAGATTTTGCGCTGGGATTATTGTGAGTGGGAAGGCAAGGAACCGTTGGCCATCAAGCTGTACGTTCGCGTGAGATTGTAGCATTCGGCGCTGGGGACTTGACGCCGCGAGCGGCTGCCCTGGCACGCGTGATTCCCCTGAAGCCTTGTCCCGACGGCTCTGGAACTTTCCTGAAACAGCCCATCGGCTACGCGTTGAACGTCTGAGAGGGCAACTCGCCAAACAGCCGCCGGTAATCCGCGGCGAACTCCCCGGTGTGCCGGAAGCCCCAACGCTGGGCGATCTCCCCTACGGTCGTCGTGCCCGCAGCGGCCTTGAGCTCCTGGCGGACGGCATTGAGCCGACTCGCCTTGAAATAGGCCATCGGACTCAAGCCACGGAACTCCTGGAACGCATAGTGCAGCGTCCGCTCGCTCACGCCGAGTTCCCGACAAAGCTCGAGCACAGACAGGGGGTTCCCCAGGTGGGCCTGCATATAATCTTCGGCACGGCGAACTACCCGCGCTCGGTGGGGGGGCTGGCACGCAGTACAGTCGTCGTTCGGTCGAGCCAGCAACCCAGCAAAATGTCGGAGGCACTCCTGCTCGATCCATCGCCCGGACTGAGCGAGGTGATCGGGGCTGACCTGGGCCATTTCGAGCAAGCCAACCAGGTGAGACTCCAGGGTGCGGCAGTAGGCGAGGCTTGTTGTGACCACCTCCTTGCCGGCCAGGCGCTTGTCCGGGTCAAACCCGCCAAGCACCGGCACCTCTTGTCGAACGAGGTCTCCGTCCAACGCCAGGGCCACTAGCTGATAGTGGTCGGCCGCTGTCAGATGATCCGCTACCTGGCCCGGCTTACCCAAGCGGACCTGGCCCGCCTTCAGGTGCCGGCCACTCCAGACGGCGTTTTCGTTCTCCGCCAGGACGGGAAAGCAGCCAAAGCTGTCGGGGGGAGGCCAACCTTCAATGTGAACCATGCGGTTGACGCCAAGCTGAAAGATCTGAATCCCTCCTAGCTGGAGGAACTGGAGGTGACCCCGGAATGGTCCGCGGCCGAGCTGCCGGAAGCGAAGATCCCACTGAGGGAGCGCTTGGGCCAGCTCGTCGAAGTCACGGGTGTGCAGCGTCTGCAGGAGCACGAGCCGTCTCCGGTTGTCACGTTCCATCGTCGCTAGATTGCAGTTTTCCGACTTGATTGTACCCATCGCAGAGGTAGCCTGGAAGAGCTTGAAGAGAAAAGAACTCGCCAAAGAACTTCCCTCAACCGCAATGAACCGGGTGGTTGTTTCCCGAGATCGTTCAAACAGAGAGGATTCTGGCCCATGCCATCGGGAATGGACCCACAAGCCACCCGCCAACAACTCGAACGTCTAATCCATCCCGCTGTCGTCGGCTATGCCCTTCGCTGTGCTTTAAGGGTATGGGGGCGGATGCCACAAGAATTGCGGAGCAGAGGCATTCTGGATCAGAACCGATACCACATCAAGACGATCCTATCTGCCTTGCGGATCACCTGGGACTATGTCAATGGAATCGCCACCGACGCGGATGATTTGCGCCGCGCAGAAGAGGATACACGAGCGACTTGCCAGTCGCTCAATGAGTTGACGACATTGAAACTGCAAAAAGCAAATGGTATTCATCTACCACCGGACAAAGTCCTACAAAAAGTGCCGCTGTCCCAAGAGGCCCAAGCCGGACTGAAAGCGCTCTTGGCAGCTGTCCGGGCAGCAAGTTACGCCGCTCAATCTCCGGCACAGTACGGGGATCACGGTGTCGCTTCTTTGGCCCTGGATGCACAAACCTGGTCAATAGCCGCTGAAACCAAGGCCAGGGCCGCTGCAGAACGCGATCTGGAGCATTTTGCTGCCGAATGGAGCATTACTCCACCAAAGGAGAAAGACGATATGCCGGTCCTCCCAAAATCTGATAAGCCTATGCTGCTGGAGGATTGGCCCCTTTATGCTCACTCAATTCCCCGCTGGTTTAAGGATGCTATGAGCAACGGATGGGTCTTTCCGTTCTGATCCCCTGGATTCACCGGATAGGCTTCCATCTGATCCACCGGGAAGGGCATAAGTAGCGCGCGGAGCAAGTCGGGGGCGCAGCGTCGGCAGGAGCACGAGTCGTCTCCGGTTGTCACGCTCCATCGTCGCTAAGTTGCAGTTTTCCGACTTGATGGTTGCGATTCCAGATATAGCACGCGGAGCGTGGGAATGAGGAGCATTGCATGTCTTGTCGTTTTCTCGGACAACCCTGTTGTGTCCTTGTCACTACTAGGAAAAACGCTACTCCGCTGGGCGATTATATTTTCCTATTTTCTCTTGCAATCATTGGTAACATCTTTTCTAATAATTCCGGTCCTTCTCGGATAAGCTCCTTTATCGAGGCTTATAGGTCTATTACATCCATGCGCCCGCTCAATTCCCTTATCGAACTGCAACTCCAAACGAAACAGTCGCGCGATCGCCTGGAAATACAAGAGTGGGGTTTTGTGACGCGTATCCGTAATCCCATTGCGGACGGTGCGCCGCTTAGAAAGGTAGCGGATCTGGCAGAGGAGTCGCCATGAGACACAGCTTGTGGATGAGATGGTTCCAACGCGGACTTTCGCGGCCCGGCACGCCGCGCCGGTTGCCGGCACGGCGATGCGTGCGGCCGGTCCTGGAAGTGTTGGAGGATCGCACGATGCCGACTGTCTTTAACGTCGGGCCGGGCGACGTGGCGGCCCTGATCGCCGACATCAACGCGGCCAACAGCAACGGCCAGAGCAATGTCATCAACTTGACCCAAAGCACCTACGACCTGAAGCAGGTCAACAATCACTGGTATGGACCCAACGGCTTGCCGGCGATCACCAGCAATCTCACAATCCACGGCAACGGCGCCATCATCCAGCGCGACAGCAGTGCCGCGAGTTTTCGGCTGATTTACGTATCGGGCGGCATGGAACTGCCTGCGGGCAGTTTGACGATGGACAATGTGACGCTCGAAGGTGGTATGGCCAAGGGCGGCGATAGCAACGCAGGCGGCGGCGGCCTGGGCGCGGGCGGCGCGATTTTCAACCAGGGCACTTTGAGTTTGACGGACGCGACGCTGACGGACAACTTGGCGCTCGGCGGCAGTAGCGGCGTGGCGGGATTAGGCGATGGCGGCGGCGGTATGGGCGGCGATGCACCCAGCAACGGCGCCGGCGGCGGCTTCGGCGGCCCCCTGGTCGGCGGTCCCTTCGGCGGGACCGGCGGTGCCGGCGGCACGGCCGGCGGCGGCGGAGGTGGGGGCTTCCTGACAGGAACAAATGGAGCGAATGCTGGAACGAGTGGCGGGGCCGGCGGTGGTCTGGGCGGCTTCGGAGGCGACGGCTCTTTTAGCTCCGGCGGACCTCCCGTCTCCCCCTCTGGCCTCGGCGGCGATGGCGGCGGCGGCAGCGGAAACTTCAAGGGCGCCGGCAGCGGCGGAAGCGGTGGAGGCTTTGGCGGCGGTGGAGGGGCCTCGGGCGGCGGAGGAGGCATTGGCGGCGGAGGAGGCGGCGAAGCCAACGGCAATGGTTTCGGCGGCGGCGGAGGTTTTGGCGGCGGCGGCGGCTTCGGAGGCGGCACGGAGGTGCCCCCTCCACCTGGGCTGAGCCAAGGAGGACGCGGCGGATTCGGCAGCGGAGACGGGGGACCCAATGGCAGCGGAGGCGGCGACGGCTACGGCGGGGCCATCTTCAACATGGGCGCCGACTCCGCCCACCCCGGCAGCGGACGGGCCACCCTCGTTAACTGCACCCTCGCCGCCAACACCGCCCAGGGAGGCAACGGCAGCGCCAAGCCCGCCAACGGCTGGGGCGGCGCCCTCTTCAACCTCGATGGACAGGTCGTCCTGCTCAATGACACGCTGGCCGCCAATCACGTCGCCAACGGAAGCACCACCGCGAACATTTCCGGAGACCCCGCCGCCGGCGGCGCCGTCTACAACCTGGCTTTCGGCAACGACATCGACACCGGCAAACCCGTCACGGCTTCCATACTGCTCAACAACAGCATCCTGGCAACCAGCAACGGCGGCAACGACCTCGCCTCCACTGTGGGCAGCGGCAAGGGCACGAACACAGCCACAGTCAGCGGCAGCAACAACCTGGTTATGACCAGCGGCGGCACCATCGCCCCCAGTGTCATCACGCTGACAGCCAACCCCATGCTTGGCACCCTGCAAAACAACGGCGGATTGACGCCGACCCTGATGCCCCTGCCCGGCAGTCCCGTCCTCGGCGCCGGCAATCCCAGCCTCGCTCCGGCTACCGATCAGCGCGGCACGGCGCGCCCAGCCGACGGACCCACCGATCTCGGCGCTGTCCAGGTATCAGTGCCCTCCACGAGCAGCGGAAGCAACGGAGGCGCAGCGGCGACCGCGTCGCCTCCCTCTCTGTTCCAGGCCGTGCTCTCGCTGTACCTCGATGCGGCCGTCCTGGAATTAAACAACCTGGCCGATGAATTCATCCACGGGGATAACTTCAACATCGATAATTTCTTTGGAACGCCGGACCAACTCGCGGTGGTGCGAGCGAATGCGGCGGCAGCGGGATTCAACTACGATGCCATCACATCTCTGATTGGCACCCTCGAGCAATTCACCGGCCACACGGCGCTGAATTCGCTGGACGATTTGCACCTCAATTTCCCGTATGCGGGTCCATTCGCTTGGTTCGCCCTGGCAGCCGGCGTGCAAGCAGCGGATCAGGCCGTGCGATTGTAGCGAGCGTGGCGCGTCAACGCCGACGACTCGTTGGGGCACGGTCTCCGGACCGTGCCCCCGTCGCCGACCGCAGGTCTCCCGCGCTCCGTGGAGACCGCCCCCCGTCGCAGACCGCAGGTCTCCCGCGCTCCGTGGAGACCTGCGGTCAGCGGACTGGCACGGTCAGAGACCGTGCCAGAACAGGGCGTGTCAACGCCGACGACTCGTTGGGGC
>Ga0070738_10001354_pt1 | contig 50520 bp, 39 predicted proteins | sample Coa_R2_2_FD_66446 | JGI IMG/M metagenome (GOLD analysis project Ga0070738, IMG submission 66446) | Surface soil microbial communities from Centralia Pennsylvania, which are recovering from an underground coalmine fire - Coalmine... | ecosystem: Environmental > Terrestrial > Soil > Unclassified ... | reverse complement strand
TAACGCTGAATGTCCCGCGCCAAGGCATTGGCCGTCTCATAGCGGCGCGCTCGGTCTTTCTCCAGCGCCTTCATGACGATCCAGTCCAGCTCACCCCGAAGCGCTTTGACCAGCGCTGCCGGCTGCATTTGCCGCTGCGCCGATACCGACGCCAACGAGTCCTTGGTTGCACTCAAGCGCGTGCTCGGCCGCGGCGCCTCTTCCTCGTGGATGAGCCGCAACACTTCCGTGAGGGGCGCGTCCTTCAATCGCTGCCTCGTCAATGGCGTCGTGCCGGTCAGCAGCTCATAGAGCAGTACCCCCAGCGAATACACGTCGCTGCGCGTATCGATGTCCAGAGCGTTGAACTCCGCTTGTTCGGGACTCATGTACTCCAACGTGCCGACCAGACCGAGGAAGCCTGTGAACAGCGTGCGCTCGGTGAGTTTTTGTCCCATGGCCTTGGCGACACCGAAATCGATCACCTTGGGGACCGGCTTGCCGTCGTAGGCAGCGATCAGGACGTTTGTTGGCTTGATGTCGCGATGGATGATGCCTTTCTGATGGGCATGCTGAATCGCCTGGCAGACCGGCACGAACAATTCCAAACGTTGCCGCGGCGACAGCCGTTGATCATCACAATACTTGGTGATGGGGATGCCCTTGACCAGCTCCATCACGAAGTACGGCCGGCCGCTTTGCGTGGTGCCTGCATCCAGCACCCGCGCGATGTTGGGGTGATCCATCAGCGCCAGAGCTTGTCGCTCGGCCTCGAAGCGGGCGACGACCTGCGCCGAGTCCATGCCGGCTTTGATAACTTTGACGGCGACCATGCGGCGCATGGGTTCATGTTGTTCCGCCATGAAGACGACGCCCATGCCGCCCTCGCCGATCTGTTGCAGCAGCTTGTACGGCCCGATGCGGCTGCCCACGCCTTCCAAGGGCGCTCTCGGCAGCGGTAACGGATCGAGCCAACGATCCCCGGCGGCATCTTTGGTGTTCAGCGTGGGGGTGTGCCGATCGGGGCGACGATCGCTTTCATCGGGAGCGGATTGCGGCTGTTCCACGGCAAAGTGACCTCAGAATCAGGTTGCGTCGAGGAATTTCGGTTAGCGACGCTTCTACGATGCGTCGCTAACCGACGAGCTTTTACTTCTTGGATGCATCCTTGGCAGCAGCGCTGCGAGCTTTCTCTCTATGCTCTCGCCACCTGTCGGCCTGCGCTGTGTTGCCATTTGCTTCGTACAGTTGCACCAGCCGCTCCAGGGCATCGATCAAGCGCGCCTTATCTTGCTTTGGAATTTTCGATTCGCGCTCCTTCATGCCCTGGTAGCCTTTGAGAAGCAGCGGCTCGGACTCGCTGTATTTTTTTTGGCCGAGCAGCGCGTCGCCGAGCAGGGACCGTGCATGAAAAGTCGTCCACTCGTCAGGTTGTTTCTTTTCGCGGATGGTCAGGCATTGACGCAGGAGCGGCTCGGCGTCAGCGAATTTTTTCTGCTTGAGGAGATTGGCTCCTAGTTGGGCAAGCGCGCGGGCCGTGCGCGGATCATCGGGGCCGAATTGTCGCCGCCTTTGTTCCACGTCTTCGCGATGAAGGGCCTCAGCTTTAGCCAGCTGTCCGTCCTGATCGTAGATCTGAGCTAAGGCGCCGAGGACCCAGGCAATGAGGGCCGGCAAGCCATCCGCGCGCCGGCGCCCACGCTGGAGGGCGGTTTCGAGCAGAGCGATAGCTTTCTCGAGTTGGCCCGCCTCTTGATAGGCGATGCCCAAATTGGCCATCGAATAAAGCGTATAAGGATGGCTGGATCCGAGCTTGACTTCCATCCCTTTGAGGGCCTCCTGATACAGACAGATGGCATCGTCGTAGCGACCGGCGAACCGATAGGCAGCAGCCAGGTTGTTGCGAGCCATGAGCATTTCCGGATGATCGGAGCTGAACTTGGCCTCCGTTTGCTTGAGGGTTTGTTGGTGGAGGCGGATGGCCTCGTCGAACTGGCCGGCGGCATCGTACGCTGTGGCCAGATTGCTGCGAGCAATGAGTGTATCGGGATGATCGGTGCCGAGCTTGGCTTCCATTTGCTGGAGCGCTTGTTTGTGCAAGCTGATGGCCTCGTCGAGACGTCCGGCGGACTTGTACGCGAGGGCCAACTGGTCGCGGGAGATGAGTGTATCAGGATGGTCGGGGCCGAGCTTGGCCTCCCTTCGTTTGAGAGTTTGCTCAAGAAGTGGTAGCGCCTTGTCGTTGCGGCCGGCGGAGTAGTACGCAGTGGCCAGGTTGAAGCAGGAACTAAGCGTGTCAGGATGATCCGGACCGAGAAGCGATTCGCGCAAGGCCAGGGCCTTTTCATGCTGCTGGCTCCCCTGGCGATATTCACCCAAATACCAATACGTTTCACCCAAGACATTGCGGATCGATGCCTCCACCAGAGGACGATCGGCGAATGCCTTGGCAATCTCCGGCTCGGCCGCTTCCACCGCCTGGCGGAGGGTCGCGTCCCGGCCCAGACCGCCCTCCTGACCTTCGGGACGCCCCGCGCTCAACACTTTGTCCTGGAAGAATCCCAGCACCGCCTTGGCATCTTCCTCTGAACGCTTCGTCTCCTGCTCCGCCGCCACCGCCCGGTTGCGTTCGTCGAGCGCCGCTTGCTCCGCCGTTCGCGCTTCACTCTCGGCCCGCAGTGCCCACACCGCCAGGCTCGTGCTAGCCACCACTCCCGCGATCAGCAGCAGCAGCAAGGCCGCCACCGTGGCCAGGCTGCGGCGATGCTTCCAGGCCAGCTTGCGCAGGCGATACGTGGTGCTGGGCGGACCTGCCTCCACCGGCTCATCGGCCAAATAACGCTGAATGTCCCGCGCCAAGCCGATGGCTGTCTCATAACGCCGGCTGCGGTCTTTCTCCAACGCCTTCATGACGATCCAGTCCACCTCGCCGCGCACTTCCTTGACCAACGCCGCCGGCTCCATCTGCCTCTGCGCCGAGACGGACGCCAACGAATCCTTGGTCGCGCTCAAACGCGTGCTCGGCCGTGGCGGTTCTTCCTCGCGGATCAGACGAAGCACCTCGGTCAACGCCGCGTCCTGCAAGCGCGGCCGCGTCAAAGGAGTCGTGCCGGTCAGTAGCTCGTACAACAGCACGCCCAAGGAATACACATCGCTGCGCGTGTCGATGTCCAAGGAATTAAACTCGGCTTGTTCGGGACTCATGTACTCCAAGGTGCCGATGATGCCGCCAAAGCCGGTGAACAGCGTGCGTTCGGTCAATTTCTGTCCCATAGCCTTGGCCACGCCGAAATCGATCACCTTGGGCACCGGCTTGCCGTCGTAGGCAGCGATCAGGACATTCGTCGGTTTAATATCGCGGTGGATGATGCCTTTCTGATGGGCATGCTGGATCGCCTGGCACACCGGCACGAACAATTCCAGTCGCTGCCGTAGGGTCAAGCGCTGTTCATCGCAATACTTGGTGATAGGGATGCCCTTGACCAGCTCCATGACGAAGTACGGCCGGCCGCTGGCGGTCGTATCGGCGTGAAATACCTTGGCAATGTTGGGATGATCCATGAGCGCCAGGGCTTGCCGCTCGGCCTCGAAACGGGCGATGATCTGCGCCGAGTCCATACCGGCTTTGATGACTTTGACGGCGACCATGCGGCGGACGGGTTCCTGCTGCTCGGCCATGAAGACCGCACCCATGCCGCCCTCGCCGATCTGTTGCAGCAGCTTGTACGGCCCGATACGGCTGCCCACGCCCTCCACGGGCGCTCTCGGCAGCAGTAAAGGATCGAGCCAGCGATCCCGGGCGGCATCTTTGGTGTTCAGCGTGGGGGTGTGCCGATCTGGGGAACTCTCGTCTTCATCAGGAGCGGGCAACGGCTTTTCCACGGTACAGTCACCTCAAATTCACGTCGCGTTGAGGATTTTCGATATGAAATGAGGATAACCCTAGTTGTCATGGACCGCAAGTAAGGGGGCCGCGGCAAAGAAGGCGAACTCCTCATTATCGGTACCACCGTGCCCCGGTCCCTCTCCCTATGCGGCCGAATGCGCGAAACCCTTCCTTGAATGGGAACGTACCATCCGCTAAAATCATGTGATTTCAACAGGGACCGATTGTCCGCCGTTTTTCGGCGGCCCGGCTGCCGCGAGCGCGGCCTGGGAGGAAAACTCATGCCCGCACTGCACATTCTCAAAGGCACCAACGAGGGAGCCTCGATCCCGTTGGACGGCGATCGAATCATTCTCGGTCGCAATCCCGATTGCGACATCGTTATCAACGCAACTTCCGTCAGCCGTGAGCACGCGCAAATCGTCCGTGTCCAGGGCCGCTACTATCTCGCCGACGGCGACAGCGACGGAAGACCAAGCCGGAACGGAACGTATCTCAACAATCAACCGATCACCGCCCGTACCCCGCTCAAGCACAACGATCGTATCCGCATTTGCGATTTTCAGGCGACTTTTCTCGATCAACTCCTGCCCTCGCCGGACACGGACGATTTCGCCGAGGGAGAAGAACACGAAAACTCATCGACCGTCGAGGCGATGCTGGCCAACAGCCCCAGCAGCCACATGCTGTTGGAGAAACAGCCGGCCGAGAAACTCCGCCACCTTCTCGAAATCAGCGGCAACCTCACCAAGACGCTCGATCTCGATGACCTGATGCCCAAAATCGTCGAGAGCCTGTTCCAGCTGTTTCCCCAGGCCGATCGGTGCTTCGTCATTCAGGCCGAGGAAGGCACCAACCGTTTGCTGCCGCGCGTCGTGCGGACGCGCCGGCCGCACGATGAGGCCAATGCCCGCCCCAGCAAAACCATCGTCCGCAAATGCCTGGAGACTTCGACGGCGTTTCTCAGCGACGACGCCAGCCGCGACGACCGCATTCAGCTGAGCCAAAGCGTTGTCGATTTCCGCATCCGCTCCGTCATGTGCGTGCCCTTGTGTACAGCGGAGGGCAAGGCGTTCGGCGTCATCCAACTCGATACGCAGGACCGGGGCAAGAAATTCAACCAGGAAGATCTGAAGCTCTTATGGGGCGTGGCCAACCAGGCGGCCATCGCGATGGAGAATGCCCGCTTGCACGAGGAAGCGGTGCTCCGCGAGCGCTTTCGCCGCGATTTGGAGCTGGCCACGCGCGTGCAAACCAGCTTCCTACCGAGTAGCTTGCCGAAAGTCGCCGGCTACGAGTTTTACTCGTACTATCAGCCCGCCCAGGCGGTCGGGGGCGATTATTACGATTTCATTCCGCTGCCGCAGGGCCGCTGGGCGGTGGCCCTTGGCGATGTGGCCGGCAAAGGCATCGCAGCGGCCCTGCTCATGGCCAAGGTATCCTCCGATGCGCGGTTTTGCTTTTTGGCCGAGCCGAACCCCGCCCTGGCCGTCAGCCAGCTCAACGACAATCTCTATCCACACACCAGCCCGATGGATCGCTTCGTGACGCTGGCCGCGGTTGTGCTCGATCCGGTGCGACACGCGGTCACGCTGGTCAGCGCCGGCCATCCCTCACCGCAGCTGGCGCGCAAGGACACCACCCTTTTGCAGGATGTGATGCCCAAGTCCGCGGCCGGATTGCCCCTTGGTATGATCGAGGGATACAACTACGAAGCCTGTCAAACCGTCCTCCAGCCCGGCGACAATTTGATCCTGTTCAGCGACGGCGTGCCCGACGCCCTCGATTTGCGCAACAATCCCTTCGCCATGAAGGGAGTGCAGCGCGTCGTGCAGGAAGCCGGCGGCGTCTCCGCTGCCGTGCTCGGCGAACGCATCATCAAGGCCGTCGCCCAGCATGCCAGCAACCGCGACCCGCACGACGACATCACTTTGGTTTGCGTGGGACGTACAATGTAAATTGGTTTTCGGTTTTCGGTTTTCGGTTTTCGGAATTCAATGTGCATTTCCGAAAACCGAAAACCGAAAACCGAAAACCGAAGAGAAGACGCCATGACCGACACCATCACTGCTCCCAAACAACGCACGGAACAGCGTACCAAACGACAACCGCCCTACCATGTGATTTTGCTCGATGACGACGATCATACCTACGAATACGTCATCCGCATGCTGCAAGAGTTGTTCGCTCACTCGTTCGAGACCGCGTATCTGATGGCCGTGGAAGTGGACACCACGGGAAGGGTGATCGTACTGACCACGACCAAGGAACATGCGGAACTCAAACGCGATCAAATCCACGCCTTCGGCCCAGACCCGCTCAGCTCGCGCGGCTGCGCCGGCTCCATGTCGGCGGTCATCGAACCTGCTGTGTAGTCTAGTCGCGCACAACGCGCATCCGAGCCGCGCACGCAGCGCAGCGGAGTAAGCAGCCGCCCCGAGAGGCCGCTTACTCCGCTGCGCTGCGTGCGCGGCTCGGATTATTTTTCTTTCAACGGTCGATCAACCGCCAGCACTGCGGTACTCGCGGCGTTGCGGACCTCGTCGTCCGTTTCGTTGATCATCACGTCGCGCAACACGGGGAGTTGTTCCTTCGCCAACGCGCCGAACCGCCCCAGGGTTTCCGCCGCCTCTTTGCGCACGCTGGGAGGCTGCGTGCGGTCGGACAAGATCCAGGCGACGTTCGGCAACGCCGGAGCCGCGTCCGTCCCGATGCCTTGGATCGTGCGCAGGATAGCGATGATGTATTCCTTGTCGCCGCGATTGATGACGCGCGCCAGAAAGGTGACGGCTGCCTTGGCGTGCTCTCCGTACTGCTCCAAAGCTTTCGCGGCAGCGATGCGGACGCCCGCATCTTCGCGATCATCCAGCAAGCGCATGAGTCCCGGTACGACCTCGTCCGCCTGTCGTGGATAGAGCTTGCCGAGCGTTCGCGCCGAACTCCAGCGGACGAACTTATTGGAGTCGCGCAAGGCCGCGACCAGAGCAGGGATCGCCGGGACGGATCGCTCGCCAAACGTCTCCAGAGTATCCACCGATGCCAGACGAACGCGATAATCGGGATGTTTCAAATTCTCGATCAAGGTCTGAATGGTTGCATCAACGCCTGCGACCTGAGCCGGCGGCGGCAATTCGTCGAGCGGCTGAGCGAGGAAGGCAGCCGTCCGCAGTACCTCCTCTTGCTGGTGCTTCAAGCTCTTTTCCGCTGAATTCGATCGACGAGCCAGCGCGGGAGCTTGGCCTTGCGCCGGTAGCTTGATGGGCCGCTCTAGCGTGACGGCTGGCTGCGCGGAAGGGGCGATCGGCTGTTGCGGTCGAGCCGTCGCCCATTGCGAGGGCACCCGATCTTTGGCAGAGGAGGGTACAGATGCTTTTTTCTTGTACTTTTCGCGCTCCTTGCCATTGCGATCGCCCGGTCCAGGTTCCGGTAAGGGCAGAATCTCCCCCTTGTTGGTCCGCAATTTCTGCATGGCCAGAACCATCGTTTCCAGCACGCGGCAAGCGGCGACGCGCATCTCCGGCACGCGGTCGCGGGCGGCGGCGTTGATTTTCGGCAGAACCTCTTCCGCCACAACCGTGGCCGGTTGGAGCATCGCGCGTCGCTCGGATACCGTCCACGCATCGCCGGCCAAGGTGTCGAAGATCATGGCCGCTCGCGCGCACGTCTCCAAGCTGGCCCGCCGCACCCGGACATCGTCGTCGGTCAGGCCGCTGGCGGCCACCGGCAGGATGTGCCGAACCGCCGTGAGGTACGGCTCCGGCCGGCTCTTGTCCACGTCGGGCGTACTCAGCACTTCAAGGAAGCGCCCCAGCGCTTCCGCTGCCGTCCGCCGCGTCAAGACATCCATCTGCGGAGATGTGAGCAACGGTTTAACGACGCCCACGAGGTAGGTCGGATCGCTCACCAGCTCCCCCAAGGCATTGAGGGCCGCCGCGCGCACTTGAGGATCGGGATGTTCGGTCAGCGTCGTCAGGTTGCTGCTCAGCGCGCGCAAATGGTCGCGAAGACCTTGCGAACTCTCCCTAACATCGCTCCTCTTGTTTCGCATCACCTCGGGGACGCTGGCGCCGGTATCCGGGTCGTGATAGATCGAAATGTCCTGGCGGCGCGAATTGCTCATGGTATCGCCAAGCAAGTTGGAGGCGGCGATGCGATCTACTGCTCGCCCTTCGGTCAGGTAAAAGCGCAAGCGCTTCTCCAGGCGGTCCAGCAATTGCGAATGAAGCTCACGCTTGATCTCGTTCACGACGGCGTTGTTGATGTCTATGCGTTCCACTTCGTCTTGAGCTTTCGCCATCAATTGCTGCACGCCGCGTTTGAAGGCTTCGTCTCCTTCCTTAACAATTTTCTTAACTTCATCCGATGCCACTCTCGCCGTATCGAGACCGGAATCGAGGGCGGACCACTCCGACAACATCAGGACGCGGCTCACCTCGCCCAGGGAAGGCAAGCCCTCGGACGCCTTGCGCAGTTTGCGGCGATAGTCCACCAGCGCCGCGCCCGTCGTGTCCGGGAGGGGCCCGCGCTTGGAAATCATGGCGCGGAGATCGTCCACGCCGAACGGCTCCAAAGGACCGGCTCCCGCCGGACCCAGCACCATTCCCCCCAACAAGAGCAGCAAGGTCAAGCCGAACAGGCGGAAAGCCAGACCGGAACAGGCGAAGCGGATCGGCAGCATGGTAGTCAAGCTCCTGGTGGGCCGATGACCCGGCAAACAGACCAAACGCCGGACGGTTCCTTATCCATTTTTTCTATTGTAACGGTCCCAAGGGCGGTCGCAATCTCTCGTCCGTTGGTTAGCGACGCTTCGCAGATGCGTGGTGGCGTTGCAACGCTTCTGCGAAGCGTCGCTAACCGGCGCCATTCCCTACGGACTTCGGGCTAGCGTTTGACATCGGTTGTCGTTATCACAAACCTCTCGCCCTTTACGCTTAAGCAAACGGATGTTGAACGAACTCAGACGATTGTTCCAATTATGCACGATTTACCGCGCCCAGAACGTCTCGGATTTCGCCTGTCCCAAGATCACACACCTTGTTTGAAAACGCGCCGGCCCGCGAAGGTTCGTATCGAGCGGATCGGCTTGGGCAATCGTCCTAATCGCTTACTACACAAGAAGATGCTGAAAGGCGGCATGGTCGATTGGGCTTAGCGCGCGATTGGCATTCGATTCGCTCTACCTACTTCTAGAAGCTCCCTGGTGCCCGAGGGAAACCGAACGATGTTCAAGATTCTCAGAAATGTAATGCCCCGATCCATAACCCCTCCCCAACCGCCCACCCCCATTCGCAGTGTTCGCCCCTCGCTGCTCGACGTGCGCTTCACCGGCGATCCGTGGGTGGTGGACCATGAAGACGGCACGGCTTCGGTACGGCTGGATAATTATCGGCTGGCGCGAATTCAGACGATGCCCTTCGATCTGCCGTCGCTTAATCAGCTCTTGTTGCAGCTACGCCTGTGGCAGACACGCCGCCAATTCTATCGCCAGCTCCGCCGCCGCCAACCCGATCTCCACGAATCGACACTTCAACCTATCCAATAATGACCAACAAGTAGACCGGCGCCAAAAGCAAAGGCAACCAGCAGGATCACCACCACCGTTAGCCAAGTCGCTTGGGTTGGTGAGAGCACCAATCCAGGCGGAGTTGAGCGCACGCTGCCCGATGGCCGGGTAAACGATGGCGATGGGGGAATCTCGGTTGCAAACGGTGAAGGCGGAGGCGGCGCCGGCGGAGCGGCCGCTGAAGGGGCGGATACATTCTCCACGACCGGATTATTCAAAAACGCCTCAAAATCGCTGCGTTCAAACACAGGAGCGGGGACATCGGCGATCGGTTGTGCCGGAGGAGGCGCCGGCTTGTCGTCGGGGTCCGGTTGCGGGACCAACACCTCGGCCTGGCAGGTAGGGCAACGGACCATGGTCCCCGCCTTGCGGCGGGCAATCCCCATGAGTTGATTACAGTGGCTACAACGGAAACGGATTGGCATCGCGGCGATTTCCCTACGTCTCGTGGAGCCGCGACCGTAAAGGCGAGCGGGGTTGCGTAAGCGCCCCGAGTACATTTCTCGGGGCGCTTACGCAACCCCGCTCGCCGCTCCCTTACGGTCGCGGCTCCTCCTTGGTATTTTAACTGCCGCGAATCGCTCTTGCCATCAATGTGTGCAGAATGATTCTTGAAATCATTCCTTCGCGAGCCTAAGCTGGAAAAACGAATTGGTATCTGCGAAAACTGTCATGAGCCAGGTCACGCGAATTTTGTCCGCCATCGAGCAGGGCGACCCGAGCGCTTCCGAGCTTCTTCTGCCGCTGGTTTACGATGAGCTACGCCAACTGGCGGCCCGCAAGCTGGCGCAAGAGCGCCCCGGCCAGACGCTCCAGGCGACCGCCCTGGTCCACGAGGCTTATCTTCGCCTGGTGAACACGGAGGAAGCTCAGCACTGGAACAGCCGCCAGCACTTCTTCGCGGCGGCCGCCGAAGCCATGCGCCGCATTCTCGTCGAGCAGGCACGACGCAAAAAGGCCGCCAAGCGCGGCGGCGAGCGCAATCGCGTCTCTTTAGACGACGCCGATGTTGGTTACCTGCCAACGGAAGATGAAGTCCTCGACATCGACGAGGCCCTAACCCGCTTGGCCACTGAGGATCCGCAAGCCGCCCGACTCATCCAGTTGCGCTACTTCGGAGGGCTATCGGTCGAAGACGCCGCCGCGGTGGTCGGCATCTCGCGTTCCAGCGCTTACGAGCATTGGGCTTATGCGCGTGTTCGCCTCCGCTGCTTGCTCGACGGCGAATGACTCGTTTCCGTTCGCTAAACGATCACCGCGACTGTCCCTTCACTCCTCTCTTCCAGTCGGAAAAATTTTCGATTTTTTTCCGGACAAATCCACGCAAAAATACGCACAAGAGATTGACGGCGATTTCAGGAGAAAGAGTCATGCCCGCCGATTGGGAAAAGGTCCGTGAGCTGTTTCTCTACGCGGTCGGCAAACTGCCGGCCGAGGAGTGGGAAAGTTACGTTGCCCAAGCGTGTGCGGGAGATACCGAATTGCAACGGCAGACGGAGCATTTGCTCAAGGTTCACCGGGAAGCCGGCACCTTTCTGGAAAAGCCGGCGGCCCAGTTGTTGGACCTGGAAGACTTCGAGACCCGGTTGGTCGGCGAGATGGCCGCGGGCGAGCCGGAGGAAATGCCCGGCAGTCTCATCGGCCCGTACAAGCTGGTAGAGCAAATTGGGGAAGGGGGTTTTGGCGTCGTTTTCCGGGCCGAGCAGAGCCAGCCCATTCGACGCATGGTGGCCCTGAAAATCCTCAAGCCGGGCATGGATACGCGGCAGGTGGTGGCCCGTTTCGAGGCTGAGCGGCAGACGCTAGCGCTGATGGACCATCCCCATATCGCCCACATCTTCGATGGCGGCGCGACCGCAACCGGCCGGCCCTACTTCGTCATGGAGCTGGTCAAAGGAGTTCCCATCACGGACTTCTGCGGACAGAACAAACTCTCGATCCGCGCCCGGCTCGAACTTTTTGTGGAGGTGTGCCAAGCGGTACAGCACGCCCATCAGAGGGGGATCATCCACCGCGATCTTAAGCCGACCAATGTTCTGGTAACGGTGCATGATGACAAGCCCGTCGTAAAAGTCATCGACTTCGGCATCGGCAAGATCATGGGGCAACCACAGGACGACAAGTCGGCGTCCATGACCTTCCAGGATCCGTCTTCGTTGGGGCATCGACGGCTTGACGAGGACACTTTGACCACGGGTTTGGCTCATTTGATGGGCACGCCGTTGTACATGAGTCCGGAGCAAGCGGAAGCGAACCGGCAGGACGTGGACACACGCAGTGACATCTACTCGCTCGGCGTCCTGCTGTACGAATTGCTGACGGGCACGACTCCATTCGAGTATGAGCAACTGAGGATGCGGGATAAGAGATTCGCCGGATTATCCGTGAGATGGAGCCGCCCCGGCCCAGCATGCGGATGAATACACAGGAAGCCCTGGCGTTTTCAAGCCAGTGCCAGTGCGATCCCAAACGGTTGAGTCGCTTGCTCCACCGCGAGCTGGATTGGATCGTCCTCAAATGTCTGCAAAAAGACCGCGAGCGCCGGTACGACTCAGCTGCGGCGCTGGCCGATGATGTCGGCCGCTTCCTGCGCGGCGAGCCGATCCGCGCGCGGTCCGTGTCGGGGCGAGAGCGGCTTTGGAAGTGGGCGCGGCGCAAGCCGGCCCTGGCGGGATTGCTGGGTGTTTGTAGCCTTTTGTTGACCACCCTGATCGTTGGCGGTCTGGTGTACAACGCTCGCTTACGGCTCGCCATCGAACGCGCCGAGGACAAGGAAGCGGAAACGCGCCGGCAGTACCGGCAGGCCCACGACACGCTGGACCGCATGCTGGGCCGGCTGGAGGGTGAGCGCCTGGCGGACGTGCCGCAGCTCAAGGAACTGCAGCGCAGCCTGCTGGAAGATGCCCTGATCTTCTACCAGGACATCCTCCAGCAATCCGATAGCCCGGACCCCGTAGTGCGAAAGGACGCGGCCGTAGCTTGCAGGCGGGCTGCCGACATCCAACAGATTCTTGGACAAAACGACTCGGCTATGGAGAACTATCGACGAACCATCGAGTTGATAGAGAGCTTGCCGGCCGAAGACCGCGATTCCCCGGGCATACAGGTCCTCAAGGCTCGCTGTTACATAAATTGGGCCACGGCAGCCGGCGCCGCGGGCCGGCCCGAGGAACTGGAGCGGCACAACCAGACGGCCCGGGACCTTCTGGAGCGGCACGTTCGAGAGTGGCCGGACGACCCGGGACTACGGAATGATTTGGCCACGGCCGAACACAACTGGGGCGGCTTTCTCCTGATGTACAAGGGAAAGCCGGCCGAGGCCGAGCCGCACTATCTTAAGGCGGTGTCCCTCCGCATGGCCCTCGTCCGCGATCATCCCGAAGAGGAGAGCTACCAGGCGGCGCTCGGCGCGGACTACCAGGATCTGGGGCTGCTCTATCACCGAACCGGCCAAGGCGCTGAGGCATCCTCGACTTTTGCCAAGGCAGAAGCTCTACTGCGTCCCCTGGTCGATCGACACCCTACCGAGAGGAAGTACGCACTGTCGCTGGTCGCCCTGTACATCACCTCAAGCTATGGCCTGACCCTCTCCGGCCGGTCCGAGGAGGCACTGGATCGGCTCGCCTTGGGTGTCCGCCTGGCCGAAGATGCACTTCGCCGGGAGCCGCAGGACACGACTGCTCGCGCACGGGCCATAGGCGTACATGGGACGCGGGCCGAGATCTTCGAATTTCTGGAGCGCTTCGCGGACGCCGCCAAGGAGTGGGACCGAGTCGTCGAACTGGAGAGCGGGCCGGCTCGGATCAGCCGGCGCGGGTCACGGGCATGGTGTCTGGTCCGCGCCGGGGACCATGCCCGTGCCGTCGCAGAGGCCGGCGAATGGGCTGCGCTGCCCGATGCCACGGACGAAACCTTCTACTCCGTGGCCCGCATCTACTCCCGAGCGATTGAGCCAGCCCTTGGTGACAAGAAGTTGTCAGCGACGGAACGGGAGCAGTTGGCTGAGCGCTACGCCGCTCAGGCGATGGCCCTGCTGCGAAAGCTGCAAAACAAAGGCTATTTTCAGGACGCCGGCCACGCCAAGGCGCTCGGGACCGATGAGAACCTGCAACCCCTGCGTGCGCGAGAGGACTTCCGGCGGCTGATCGCTGCCGTGGGAAACAAGTGAGCAACCTTAGATAGCTTTCTGCAAAAACCTGGCGAACGACCGTTGATGTTCGATCCGGGACAGAGATTGTCCGCGTATTGGACCGTTACCTTTGTTTTTTCTCACCGTAGAGGAGGTATGTCATGTTTTCTTGCTTCACTCGTAGACTAAGCGCTTTGCTGAATCGCACTCATTGGGCTGTCGTTCCCGCGCAGACACGGCGGCTTGCCAAGCGGCAACGGACCGTTCGCCCGCACTTGGAAATTCTGCCCGACCGCATCTTGCCGTCCGTGGATATTTGGACCGGCGCCAACCACGGCGTCGATATCAACTGGAGCGACGGAAAAAACTGGTCGCTGGGACGCGCTCCCGGAAGCGGCGACATCGCCGAGTTCACTGGCAATCAGCCGGACGGCAATTCCATCGATAATATTTCCGCGACGATCGGCGGACTGCAAATCGACGGCACCTGGGGCGCGACTCTCCAAATCGGCGCCCTCAACACCCCTGTGACTCTGACGCTGGCCAGCGGCGGCGCGGATGAATGGGACAGCGGCACCATTAATCTGGATGGCAGCGACGGCACGATGATTAACAACGGCAAGCTTACGCTCAATGGTACGAACGGCGAGGAGATGGGCGGCGGAGGCAGCTTCACCAACAACGGCGTCATCTACCAAACCGGCGCGGGCAATCTGGACATTGGCCATATCGGCGGCAGCGTGGCCAACAAGTTTGTCAACGCGGCCGGCGCCACTTACGATTTCCAGAACAACTCCAGCATCACCAACAACGGCAGTCCTTACGGACCCGGAGGCTACATCATCAACAAGGGCCTCATCGAGAAGACCCCCGTCGACGGCGTGGCCACCGGCACTTCATCCATCACCGGCTCCCTAACCGACAACGCCGGCACGTTCGACGCCGCCACTGGCACGATCGCCCTTCCTGGCGGCATCAGCGATACCAACGGCACCTTCGAGGCCGCGGCAGGGGCCATCATCGACCTGACGGGGGGCAACAATGTGGCCTTTACCGAGAATGGCACCTTTACCGGCACAGGCGCCGGCGCTGTTTACCTCGACGCCGGGTTGCTGACAACCGGTTCCTCGGGCGCCACCTTCAACATCGCTTCCACGCTGGCGTTCGATTGGAGCGGCGGAACCATCAGCGTTCCGCAAAACGCCACGCTCGCCTACAACGGCACGCTCACGATCCTCGGTTCCGGCGGCGTGGAGTTGAGCGGCGCCGGAACTTTCCGAAACAACGGGACGATCGATCAGACCGGCACCGGCAACCTGGACATCGGCCATGCCGGCGGCAATTTGGCCACCACTTTCATCAACGCCGCCAAGGCCGTTTACGATTTCCAGAACAACTCCAGTATCACGAACAACAACACTCCTTACGGACCCGGCGGCGCCATCGTTAACTATGGTCTCATCGAGAAGACTACCGCCGCCGGCATCCCCACTGGCACCTCGTCCATCACCGGCCCCCTGACCGACAATGCCGGCACCCTCAACGCCGCCACCGGCACGCTCGGCCTCTCCTACGGAATCACCGACACCAACGGCACCTACGTGGCGGCTGCCGGCTCCACTCTTGACCTGACGAACGGCGGTACCTTCTCGGAAACCGGCACCTTCACCGCTTCCGGCTCCGGAACCATTACCCTCAATGGCGGCACGTTCTCCATTTCCAACAGCACCGCCACACTCAACATCCCCAGCACCGTCACCTTCGTCTGGCCCGGCGCGACCATCTACGTGCCCACCGGCGACAGCCTCAACGTCCACGGCAACCTGCTCCTCAACGGCACCAACAACGAGGGGCTGGAGGGCGGCGGCACCATGACCGAGTATGGCACGATTACCCAGTCGGGAACCGGTTATTTGGCCATCGGCGGCACGAACACCAACGCCACCACCTTGATTATCCCCGCCGGATCGATGTACAACTTCACGAACAACTCCGGCATTGAAAACTGGCCCTACAACGGCAGCGGCGTCGTGGACAACTCCGGGACTATCGAAAAGACCGGCGGAGGAGCCAGTTCGCCCATCAGCACCGCCTTCAACAACACCGGCGGCACGATCAACGTCACTCACGGCACCCTAGCCCTCAGCACCAGCGGCGGCGAAAGCACCGGTGGCGTTTTCAACGTCTCTACCGGCGCGATTCTCGATCTGACCGGCGGCAGCACCGTTACCTACAGCGGCACATACACCGGCTCCGGCACGGGCGAGGTGCTGTTGGGCGGAGGCACTCTTTCCGTGGCCGGCGGCACCAACGGTGCTACTTTCGATCTGCCCGGCAATCTGTTCATCTGGTCCGGCGGCACCATCGACACCAACGGCAACACCATGACCATCGAGGGCAACGTTAGGATCAACAGTACCAACGGCGCCGAGTCCCTCACCAGCGGCAACAGCAGCGGCGGCTATCTGGATATTGGCGGCGCCAGCTCCGGCGTGCTTAATGACAGCGCCGCCGGCAATACGCTGAGCATCGGCTCGGGAACAACGCTGCAAATCGCCAGCAATGGCACCGTCAACCTCGCCGACGATACCATCAAAGGCAACGGAGCGATCACCAACCTGGGCAATCTGGTCAAGAACCTCGGCACCAGCGGCGCAACCATCTCGACCTACGTGGACAACGAGAAGAACGTGGCCGTGTATGATGGCACGCTGACGCTCAGCGGTACGGTTGATCAGGTGTTCAACAACCAATTGACCGGCGGCTCGTGGCGAGTGGTGGGTGCCAACGCCAACGCCGTGCTGGACATTTCGTCGGCCAGCTTCAACATGATCGATCCGGGCGTGGCGGTGATACTCAATGGCCCCTATGCCAGCTTCGCGAACCTCAGCGCGTTGACGACCAACGAGGGCAGCCTCAATCTGTGGGGCGGGGCTTCGTTGACCACGGCGGGTAATTTCACCAACGCTGGAACGCTGGCCCTGCTGCCGACTACCACGCTTGACAGTGTGCTGACTGTCAACGGCGCTTTCACCCAGACGAGCCTGGGCACCTTGAATATTGGTCTAAGCGGGACGACCAGCGCTCCAACGTGTGGGTACATCAACAGCAAGGGCGCGGTGAAGCTGGCGGGTGCGCTGAAGGTAACCTCCTCGACGCAGATCCCGGCGGTGGGTTCGAGCCTGGACCTGGGGGAGAACGAGAGCAGTTCGGCGATCAGCGGCACGTTCGCGGGTCTGGCGGAGGGCGCGACGTTCACGGTGGACGGCATGACGTTCAAGATCACGTACAAAGGCGGCAGCAGCGGCCATGACGTGGTGATTACCCGTACCGCTTAAGACGTTACTATCCAAATGAACCGCCAAGGCGCCAAGAACGCCAAGAAAAGAAAGAGAGAGGAAAGGAAAGAAGAGAAAGAGCAAGAGGAAGATTACGATTAGGAAGAGGATTAAGAGCAAGAGAAAGAGTAAGAGTAGGAATGGCCTTGCGGAGGCCACGACCATGTAGTCCTTCTCTTGCTCTTGCTCTTAATCCTCTTCCTAATCGTAATCTTCATCTTAATCCTTCTCTTCTTCTCTCCTTCATCTTGGCGCTCTTGGCGTCTTGGCGGTTCATTCGGTTAGAGGTTCCAAGTGTTTGGCGCGCCCACAATCTCCGTCAAACCGCTACTTGACGATGCGGCCCCCAAACAGGCAGAATACTAAGAAGAAAATCGCAATCGTCCGGGGAAGATGGTGCCTATCTCACGGATCATCTCTAGGGAGCCTATCTCATGCGAAGCGCTAACCGTGTCTTCTGGTGCCGTCGATTTCTGGTCCTGGCCTTCCTCAGCACGATTCTGCCGTTGACTGCCGCTGTCCACCTCGCACGCGCCGAGCTGCTTTTTTTCAAAGACGGCTTTCCCGTCGAAGGCAAAGTCACACGCGAGATGACGATCGAGTTCGATCAAGTGGGCCGCGATGCGTATTACATGCCCAAAGGCTTCTTCTTCCTCAACGACGGGCCGCGGCGCATCTTTTTTAGTCCCGCACGGGTCCGCTATGTCTCGGAGAAAGATCCGCCTGCCGAGGAGCGGATCATCTATCGCAACCCGCGCGGTCAGGTCAATCCGAAGAAATTCCCAGGCCTGGCCGCGGTGGTCTCCGCGCCGGAATGGGGCGAGGATTGGAGCCGGCGTTTCGAATTTCTCAGCGGCATGGGAGCGAAGGTGGGGGTGCCGCAGCATATCAGCGTGTTGACGCCGTACTGGGCGCAAGTGGATTCGATGGGGCATTACTTTTGGAGCTGCGCTTACCTGACGCGCGAGCTGGGTCCGGAGACGGTGCAAGCGCTCCTCTCCTCGCATGCGGATTTTCAGGAAAAGAAGAATCTGCCGGCGGAAAAGCGCGCCTCGCTACGGCTGCGCAAGGCGGATTTCTTCGCCCAGGCCGGTTTTCTCGACCTGGCCGACAAGGAGCTAGACCGGCTTGCCGAGGCCATGCCCGATCAGAAAGAGCGTGTTGAAACTGCCCGTAAAATGCTCATCAAGCTCCGCGCCGGCGAGCGCATCGAGGAGATCAAACGCCGGCAACTGGCCGGACAACACAATCGCGTGCGCAAACTCTTGATGGACTTTCCTACCAAGGACGTACCCGCGGAAATGGTCGCCAAGGTGCAGGAGTTCCGGCATGAATACAAGGACACCGATCAACTGCTCAAGGAGACCGCCCGCTTGTTGGATAAGACACGGCGGGAAGCGAAGGGCGAGAAGAACGCCGTTCTGCGCAACGCGGCCGGCGTTATCCATGACGAGCTGAATTTCGAGAATGTCGCCCGCCTGGATGCGTTTCTGGGGCAAGCGCGGCAAGCGGAACGGCTGCAAAAAGCGGGGAAACCATCCGAAGTCAGCCCGGAACAGCTCTTGAGCTTGGCCATCTCCGGCTGGTTGCTCGGCAGCGCCTCGGCCGAGATGAGCGTCGAGACCGCCCTGCGTCTGTGGAATGGCCGGGACATGGTCCTGAACTATCTGCGTACTGAAGACCCGAACAAACGCCAACAGATGATCCAGCAGCACGTAGCCGGCACGCGCACCGAATCCGCGAGTATCGACGAGTTGGTCCAGATCATTCGCACCCTGCCGCCCGTCGCCGCGGAGAAGACACTGCCCGAGGACGCGGCTCAGTTCAAAACGGAAGGCACGACCTACCTCGTCCAGCTGCCGCCGGAATATCGGCATGGCCGGGCCTATCCGGTGTTGATCGCGCTGCACCAGGCCGGCGAGAAGCCGAGCGACATGCTCAAACGCTTCGCCGACGCCGCCGCCGAAAATGGCTACATTCTGCTCGCTCCCGAATGGCAAGCCGGATCGAACAACCGGTACAGCTACAGCGAGGCCGAGCATGCTGCCGTGTTGAATTCCCTGAGAGACTTGCGGCGGCGCTTCAACACCGACGAGGACCGCGTGTTTCTGACCGGACTGGGCGATGGCGGCGCCATGGCTTTCGATGTCGGCCTGGGCCATCCGGGCTTGTTCGCCGGCGTCCTACCGATGGGGTCCGGCCCGCATTTTCACGCAGAGATTTGCTGGCGCAACGCCCAGGATCTGCCGTTCTACGTCGTCTCCGGCAGCCAGGAACCTGATCACGAGAAGTTGAAAGAGCTGTTCCACAACTGGTTGATCCTCCGCCCGAATTACCCAACGCTGTGGATCGATTACAAGGGCCGCGGCGCCGAGTGGTTCGCCGGCGAAGTGCCCAACATGTTCGACTGGATGCGCAACAAGCGGCGTGCCTCTCTCTCTTCGCTGCGCAAGCTCGGCAGCGACGGCATGGGCGGCATGTTCGGCAACGAGTTCTGCACGGTGCGGTCCTGCGACAATCATTTCTACTGGCTCAGCAGCGACGACATCCGCATCACCCGGGACGTCAACAACTGGAGAGCGCGTTACAATCAGCAGGCAACGCTGACCGCCAGCATCGACACCGACAACAAACTCGGCACTGTCATCAATCTAAAAACGTCCGGCATCGGTCAGGTGACGATCTGGCTGGGACGCACCAACAAAGGCGAGGACATGATCGACTTCGACAAGCCGGTGACAGTGCGGCACGGTTTCTCTACCGTGCTGGGCAAAAGCAAAGTGTCGCCGAGCCTGGAAGTGCTGCTGGAGGATTTGTATCAGCGCGGCGATCGAGAGCACTTGTTCCTGGCCAAAATCGCGGTGGGATCAAACAAGCTGGGAGTGCGGACCCGCCGGTAATAGGCGAGCGGGGTCGCGTTAGCGCCCCGAGGAATTTCCTCGGGGCACTAACGCGACCCCGCTCGCCGGGTGCTGCAGGATGGAGTCAATCCGATGCGCGGCGCGCCGAGACAATCACCACATCCTCCACGGGCACGTTTTCATGCGGGCCGCGACGGCCGGTCGATACGGCCTTGATCTTGTCCACCACGTCCATGCCCTCGACGACCTTGCCGAAAACGCAGTAAGGCGATCGGCGATCGTCCAATCCCCCATTCTCGACGACGTTGATGAAGAATTGGGCCGTGGCGCTGTGTAGATCGCTGGTCCGCGCCATGGCGATGCTGCCGCGCTCATTGGACAGACCATTTGGCGCTTCATTCTTGATGGCTGCCTTGGTCTTCTTCTGTTTCAGGCCCGGCTCAAACCCGCCGCCCTGAATCATGAAATTGGGGATGACGCGATGAAAGACGGTACCGTTGTAGAACCCGTCATCGACATAGGACAAGAAATTCGCCACGGTGACGGGTGCCTTGGCGTCGTCCAGCTCCAGCTTGATCGAACCGAGCGAGGTCTCCAGGACAACGAACGTGCCGGGCATGAGTCGGCCCTCCTAATTCACTTTTTTGGTGCTTCTTCCTTCTTCGGTGCTTCTTCCTTCTTCGGTGCTTCTTCCTTCTTCTCGGCGCGGCGGATGGATTTGATGATGACATCCTCAACCGGCACACCCTCCATGTCCGCGTAATCGCGGACGGAAACCGACTTGGTTTGCACCTCGCGGATTTTATCCACCACGTCCATGCCCTCAATGACTTTGCCGAAGACGCAGTAGGGCTGGATGGGAGAATCCAGACCCGGGTTATCGACGACGTTGATGAAGAACTGCGCCGTGGCGCTGTTCAAATTACGGGTGCGAGCCATCGCGACGTTACCGCGGACGTTTTTCAGGCCGTTGCGTCCTTCATTCTTGATCGACGGCCGGGTTTTCTTCTCTACGGCGTCGATGTCTTTTTTGCTCGTGGCATCTTTCAGTCCCGGCTTGAAACCGCCCCCCTGAATCATGAAATTCCGGATGACCCGATGGAAAATGGTGCCATCGTAAAACTTGTCATCCACGTATTGGAGGAAGTTCTTGACGGTTTCCGGCGCGCGGGCATCATCCAGCTCGATTTTGATGGTGCCCATCGACGTGTCCATGACAACGACCGGATACTTGCCCCCGGGGAGTTTTTCGGGTTGACTTTCACTGCTGAGGCCGGATTTGTCCTCGGCGCAGGCGACGAAAGCGAGACAAATGGCAGCTGTGAGGGTGAATAACAAATGCCTCATGATTACAACGGCTCCTGGAGAGTGATAATCGTTTATCTACCCCCATAGGATACAACCCCGTAAGGGCGGAGAACAAGGGTGAAAGGGGAGCGGCTGGCCTGATTTCCTTGACGCGCGGGCGGTTCAAGAGGTATGGTCAGACGGAGAAATTTCCGAACCTCAACTCAGGAAGGACCATGATTTCGATGCTTGTGACAGGAGGTTGCGGCTTCATCGGCAGCAACTTCATCCACTATGTTCTCGAACACGAGTCCGATGTCCACGTCGTCAATTTCGACGCTTTGACCTACGCCGGCAACCTGGCGAACCTGGCGGATGCGGCTCACAATCCGCGCTATCGCTTCGTGCATGGCGACATTACCGACCGCGAGGCCGTGCGGGCCGCCATCCAGGGCGTTCACAGCGTCATCCATTTCGCGGCCGAGAGCCATGTCGATCGCAGCATTCTCGACTCCGGTCCCTTCGTCCGCACCAACGTTCTGGGAACGCAGGTGCTCCTCGATGCCGCCCGCGCCGCCGGAGTCGAAAAATTTGTTCATGTTTCAACCGATGAAGTGTACGGAAGTCTCGGTCCCACCGGCTTCTTCACCGAGGATACGCCGCTCGCCCCCAACAGTCCCTACGCGGCCAGCAAGGCATCCTCGGATTTGCTCGTGCGCAGCTATGTTCATACCTTTCATTTTCCCGCGCTCATCACGCGCTGCTCCAACAACTACGGACCCTATCAGTTTCCGGAGAAGCTGATTCCCCTGTTCATCAGCAATCTGCTCCGCGATGAGCCGGTCCCAGTCTACGGCGACGGCCAAAACGTCCGCGATTGGATTCACGTGCGCGACCACTGTGCCGGCATCCTCGCCGTTTGGAAACGCGGCCGAGTCGGCGAGGTCTACAATCTCGGCGGCCGCTCCGAACGCACCAACTTGCAGCTGACGCACGCCCTGCTCGACGCCCTGAACAAGCCGAAATCGTTGATCCGCTACGTTCAGGACCGTCCCGGCCACGATCGCCGCTACGCGATCGATTGCAGCAAGAGCGAGCGCGAGCTGGGTTGGCAGCCGGCCATCGCCTTTGAGGACGGCCTGCGGCAAACCATCGACTGGTATCGTGGACACGGCGACTGGATTGCTGCCATTCGCACGGGCGATTATCTCAAATACTACGAGCGGCAATATGGCTCGTTCGCACGGGAGACACGCACATGAAACGGGCACTCATTACCGGCATCACCGGCCAGGACGGCAGTTATCTAGCTGAATGGCTGCTGGAGAAGGGATACGAGGTGCATGGCGTCGTCCGCCGCTCCAGCACCGAGAAATTCGACCGCATTGCCCATCTGACGGACCGCATCCAACTGCATCAGGCCGACTTGCTCGATCAGCTGTCGCTTATTGACGTGCTGAAGCGCGTCCAGCCGCGCGAAGTCTACAACCTGGCGGCCATGAGTTTCGTGCCGACCAGCTGGCAGCAGCCCGTCCTGACCGGCGAGTTCACCGCCATCGGCGTCACGCGCATGCTGGAAGCGATTCGCCTGCTCGATCCCCAAGGCATTCGTTTCTATCAGGCCAGCTCCAGCGAGATGTTCGGCAAAGTGCGTGAGACGCCGCAGAAGGAGACGACGCCGTTTTATCCGCGTTCGCCTTACGGCGTGGCCAAGGTCTACGGCCATTACATCACCGTCAATTACCGCGAAAGCTACAACATGTTCGCCGCCTCCGGCATTCTCTTCAACCACGAATCACCGCGGCGCGGACTGGAATTCGTCACCCGCAAAATCACCCACGCCGTTGCCCGCATCAAGCGCGGCAAGGCGAAGGAACTGCGCCTGGGCAATCTCGACGCCCGTCGCGATTGGGGTTTCGCCGGCGATTATGTACAAGCGATGTGGCTGATGTTGCAACAAGACAAGCCCGACGATTACGTGGTCGCCACCGGTGCTACGCATACCGTGCAAGAGGTCGTGGAAACCGCCTTCGCGCATGTGGATCTGGATTGGCACAAGTATGTAGTGCAAGATCCGGCATTGATGCGTCCTGCCGAAGTGGATCTGCTGATCGGCGACCCCAACAAGGCGCGACAGGAGTTGAACTGGCAGCCGCGTGTCGATTTCCATCAACTTATCCGCCTCATGGTCGATGCGGATTTGAAGCAGTTAGGTGGTTAGGTGGTTGGGTGGTTAGGTGGTTAGGAAGGAGGTGCTCGTGTGCCCTATGAACCAGTCGAGAGCAAGCGCGTCTATCAACGGGCTGAAGCCATTGCTGACCAGTTTTGGGAATTGATTATGACTTGGGAGTGGTTTGCCAAACGAACGGTCGGGTTACAATTGGCCAAAGCCGCTGATTCGATTGGGGCGAACATCGCGGAAGCAGGTGGTCGGTTCCATCCGGGCGACGTGCGCAATTTCTTTTACTTCGCCAGGGGCTCGCTCCGAGAGACCAAATACTGGCTTCGCCGCGGGATTCAACGGGGACTGATCCCTCCTGAACAAGGCGCCTCACTGGACGAAGCGCTAGAACAGTTGGCGCGTGAGATAAGCCAGTGCATCTCTTTCCAAAAGCAGCGTACAACTCAATCTCAACCATCCAACCACCTAACCACCTAACCACCCAACCACCTGAGTTTTGCCATGCGTATCCTGGTGACTGGAGTGACGGGCTTCGCGGGCGGTCATTTGGCCGAGGCGCTTCTGGCGCAGGGAGGACACCGCCTCGTGGGCGTGGCTCGCCGGCCCGTATGGCCCGACGCCTGGGGCCATCTCGCGGGTCGGGTGGAGCTGCACGAATGTGATGTCTGCGCCGGCGAACCGCTGGAGAGGATTTTGCGTGCCGTTCAGCCGGAGCATATTTATCATCTAGCCGGCTATCCGCACGTCGGCCGTTCGTTCCAGGAGCCGGACGCCGCCTGGCAGGGCAATCTGACGGCCACGCGCAGCCTCTACGACGCCGTGATTCGCTGGGGAGGTCGGCCGCGCATCTTGTTCGTGGGCAGCGGGCTGGTTTACGGCGATAGCATCGCTGGCCAGCACGGCTGTACGGAAAACGACCTTTTGTTGCCAGACAATCCCTATGCGGCGAGCAAAGCGGCTGCCGATCTGGTGAGCTATCAGTACACGCGCTCGCCGAAGCTGGACATTGTGCGTGTCCGGCCATTTACCCACATCGGCCCCCGCCAATCGCCTCAATTTGCCGTGTCAAGTTTCGCCCGCCAGCTGGCAGCCATCGAACGCCGCCGGCAACCGCCCGTGCTGGAAACGGGAAACTTGCGGCCGAGCCGCGATCTCACCGATGTCCGCGATGTCGTCGCCGCTTATATGCTATTAATGGAACGAGGCCGAATCGGCGACGTATATAATGTCGCTTCCGGTAAGGATTATGCCATTGGAACGGTCCTGGAGCGATTGATCGCTCTATCGGGCGTCGCGGTTGAGGTTCGTCAAAAAAGTAACCTTCTTCGAGAGACTGACGCGGCCACCGTCCGGGCCAACGCGGAAAAGCTGCGGCGCGAGACCGGCTGGTCGCCGCGCTTTACGCTCGATCAGACTTTGACCGATCTGCTGACCTACTGGCGTGAACACTCATGAGGTGGTTAGGTAGTTGGGTAGTTAGGTGGTTAGGTGGTTGGGTTGTTAAATACTAAATCACCCAACCACCCAACTACCTAACCACCTAACCACCCAACTACCTAACCACCTAGCGATACGAGGAAGCGAGAATGAAGATCGCGATCATCGGGACGGGTTATGTTGGATTGGTGACGGGGACTTGTTTCGCCGAAAGCGGCAACGAGGTTACGTGCATCGACAAGGACGCGAGCAAGATCGAGATGCTCAAGCAGGGCAAGTTGCCGATCTACGAGCCGGGCCTTTTGGAATTGGTGCAGCGCAATCGCCGCGAGGGCCGGCTGCATTTCACGACCGATCTGCACGCTGGCGTCGGGCCGGCGCAGCTGGTGTTCCTGGCCGTGGGCACGCCGCAGTCGGCGGACGGCTCCGCCGATCTCTCCACCGTCTGGGCCGTCACCGACGCCCTGGCAGACGCCATCACCGGCCCGAAGATCGTCGTCATCAAGAGCACGGTGCCCGTCGGTACCAATCACGGGGTTGCCGAGCGCTTGGCGGCACGGAACAAGCAAGCGATCGACGTGGCCAGCAATCCGGAGTTTCTCAAGGAGGGGGCCGCCATCGACGATTGCATGAAGCCCGACCGCGTCGTCGTCGGCGTGCGCCGTTCCGAAGTGGCCGACGTGCTGCATGATCTTTACGCGCCATTCCTTCGCACGGAGCGGCCGTTCCTCGTCATGTCGCCCGAAAGCGCCGAGATGACCAAGTATGTCGCCAACGCCATGCTGGCGACGAAGATCAGCTTCATCAACGAAATGGCTAACTTGTGCGAACGCATGGGAGCCGACATCAACGACGTGCGCCGCGGCATCGGCCACGACGGCCGTATCGGGTTTCAGTTCCTCTTCCCGGGTGCCGGATACGGGGGGAGCTGTTTTCCGAAAGACGTAAGAGCACTCGTTAGCATGTCAAAAAATTTAGATGTTCACTGCCACATGATCGAAGCCGTCGATCGCGTCAACGAGGCACAGAAGCAGGTGTTGGTGCGCAAGGTGCGCGAGCATTACGGCGATGCCTTGAAGAACAAAACGCTGGCGGTCTGGGGTTTGGCGTTCAAGCCGCGAACCGACGACATCCGCGAAGCGCCGTCGTTGGTATTTCTCGACGCCATGCTGGAATCGGGAGCGCGGCTGCGCGTCCACGATCCGGAAGCCATGCCCAATGTCAAGGCGCTTTACGGCGACAAGCTGGTTTACTGCGATCGGCCATATGGAGCGCTGGAGGGAGCGCACGGTCTGGTGATCGTCACGGAATGGCAAGAGTTCCGCAATCCCGACTTCGAGGTGATGCGCCGGCTGCTGAGCGAGCGAGTCATCTTTGATGGCCGCAATCTCTACGATCCGAAAACGCCCACCGGTTTTGGATTCACTTATTATTCGATCGGTCGCGGCGTGGCGGCGACACGAGAATGAGATGTTGTCTCGAACCCTGGCGAGCCGGGAGCGTCAGCGACCGGAGAGAAGTTCCGAAGAGACTCTCCGGTCGCTGACGCTCCCGGCTCGCCTGTCATTTGGCGAAGAAAACCGCCTCCGCCGTCCGCCGTAGCAGCCATTCCTTGTCCGCCGCGCTCAAAAAATCCAGGCGTTTGCTTATCAGTTCGATGCTGTCGGCGTACTTGTGTTCGACAACCTGAAAAGGACAATCGCTCTCCCACATGCAGCGTAGGGCGCCGAACGCCTGCACCACTTTGCGGATAAGCGGCGCCAGATCGTCATAGGGCGGCTTCTTCTGGCCCAGCGCGTAGAAGGCGCCGACTTTGACCATGACTTTCTTGTGCTTGGCCATATCGCACAGCGCCGCCACGTCGCGGTCGCGGATCGTGCCGTCGTGCCCAATGCGACAGAGATGATCGATGAGGACCGGCGCCCCGGGATATTTGCGACACATGCGATCCAAATCCGGCAGCGCATCGGTACTGATGAGACAGCTCATGGCTTGATTGTTCTTGGCCGCGGCGGCGAACATTTTGTCGTAGCCCGCCGAGCGCAGCCAGTTCTCTCCCTTGCCTTCATTCGGCTTGATACTGCGCTCCAGTCCGGGATAGATGCGAAAGGCACGCACTTTTTTCTTCGCCAGTTCGCCCATGAGCCTATCGGGCGCGTCGGCGGCGGGATCGATGACGGCCGTGCCGCAAAAGACGTCCTTATGCAGGGCGATCATATCCAACATATAGCTGTTGTCGTATCGGTAATAGCTCATTTGAATGAGATTGATGCGGTTCACGCCTGCGGGTTTGGTGTGCTTGAATAGGTCCTCCGGCGTGAACCGCTTGGGTTTCATGTCCTCGACTTTGTACCCCTGTGCCAGCGGATAATGAGCCGTGTCATCGGTCCAGACGTGAACATGCGCGTCGATGTAGTTAGAATCACGCATAAGAGCAATATCCTGAAAGCTTGCTGGATTCGGTACCCTAGCATAACCGAAGACTGGCCGAGGATGCAAAAAGAATGAAGAAGAATCAGCGGATGAAACGAGGCCGACGCAGCACGCCGCCCGGCCAGCATCGCGCGGTGATGCTTGAGGAAGTGCTGCGTGTCCTCGATGTGCAGCCAGGGGCGGAGGTGGTGGATGCGACCGCCGGCTGGGCCGGACACTCGGTGGAATTGCTGCGCCGCGCCGGACCGGACGGCCGACTCATTGGACTCGATCTCGACGCAGAGAATCTGCCGAAGGCCCGCGAGCGGCTGAGCGAAACGGGTCTGCAATTCCACCTCCACCACAGCAACTTTGCCGCCCTGCCGGCGATTTTGGCGAGCGAGGGCGTCGCCCAGGTGCAGGGGGTCCTCGCCGATCTGGGCATGTCGAGCATGCAGGTGGATGATGCCGAGCGTGGCTTTTCGTATGTCCGCGAAGGACCGCTCGACATGCGGATGGATCGCTCTCGCGGTCGTACCGCGGCCCAACTGTTGGCGACCCTGCCGGAGTCCGAGTTGGCACAAGCACTGCGTGAGCTGGGCGATGAACCCGAGGCCGAACGCATCGCCGCAGCGCTCGTGGCGGCACGGCAACAGACACCGCTGGAACGTACCAGTGACGTATCGCGCGTCATTCTGGAGGCGACGCAGCCCAGCGAAGCGAAAGGTCGTTGGCGGCTGCATCCCGCGCCGGGCCGCTGGAACCTGCATCCGGCAGCCCGGACTTTTCAGGCCCTGCGCATCCTCGTCAACCGCGAGCTGGCCAATCTGAAACAGTTGCTGCGAATCCTGCCGGACGTCCTTGCGCCCGGCGGCGTGGCGGCGATCATCAGCTTTCACAGCGGCGAAGATGCCCTCGTCAAAGCCGCCTTCCGCGATGGGCTGCGGGCGGGAGTTTACCGTGCGATCGCCGACGCTCCTCTCCGCGCCTCGCCTGAGGAAAGATGGGACAATCCGCGCTCCCGTTCGGCCAAGCTCCGCTGGGCGCGACGCGGATAATGGAAAAGAGTGAAGATCTGTTTTTCTGACCCTTGCGCCAAAATGTGAACCTTGCCATGCTTGTCGATCCAAATCCGCGCCTCCCCCGAGTCCTCGCCGATTTGCCGGTATCACCGGCGATCGAACGCCTGCTCGCAGGCCGCGTCGAGCTGCTGCCCTGGCACACCGCGCAGGAAGGCGAGGCCCGATCCATCGCGGGCATCTACACCTACGGCCATCCGCGTGTCGATGCCGCCATGCTCGATCACTTGCCAGAAGTCCGCGTCATTAGCAATTTCGGCGTAGGTGTCGATCATATCGATGTATCCGCCGCGATGGCACGGGGAATCGCCGTCGGCAACACGCCGGGGATTCTCGATGGCGCGACGGCGGACCTGGCGTTCGCTCTCTTGCTGGCCGCCGGCCGGCGGCTCGTCGAGGGCGATCGTTATGCGCGCGGCCCCAACTTCCTGAGCTATGATCCCTCGTTCATGCTGGGCCGCGAGGTCCACGGCAGCACGCTGGGCATCCTCGGCATGGGCCGAATCGGCGAGCAAGTGGCCCGCCGCGCGCGAGCCTTTGATATGCACATCTTCTACCACAATCGTCAGCGCCGCCCCGCCGTTGAGGAAGCCCTGGGCGCACGCTACGTTACGCGAGACGAACTGCTCGCCGCCGCGGATTACGTGGTGCTGACGGTTCCACTGACATCCCAAACGCATCGTCTCATCGGCCGCGCGGAGTTGGCGCGCATGAAGCCGACCGCCATTCTGATCAATGTTTCCCGAGGAGCGGTGGTGGATACAGAGGCGCTGACCGAAGCGCTAAAAGCGCGGACCATCTACGCCGCCGCTCTGGACGTGACCGAGCCGGAGCCGTTGCCGCGCGATCATCCGCTGTTGCGACTGGACAATGTCATCATCACGCCGCATCTGGGCAGCGCTACGGATCAGACCCGGCAGCGCATGGCCGAGGTGTCTGTCGAGAACTTGTTCGCCGGCCTCTCGGGGCACCCGCTGCCGTGCCCGGTCGTCGCGGGCCTGCCTGCAAAGTGATGTCCGCCCCTTTTACTTGCTGAGGCACTTTCTACACAAGCAGAAACGGTTCGCGGATTCGCTGTGTGATTCCGCGCAGTTACTCCGTCATGACGTGCCGCCTTGTGCCAAGTCATACCGCCACCCCGCCACGCCGCCACAGCTACACGCTCACTCTGTCATTCCGTGCCGCCGCGTGCCAATTCGTGCCGCCACAGGGTATCTAGTGCATACTGCCAGCGTGCCTTGAACCGCCACTTCGTGCCAGCAAGTGCCAACTAATGCCGCCACTCCGCCAACCGGCATTTACATCCTACCGTGCATGAACCCCAGAAAAACGCTCTTCTGAATTCGCCCGAGCTCTCGTATACTGTCCCGAGATGTCCGAAGGAAACAGTCATGTCCATCACACAAACTCCAGGAACCAGCGCGAGCGAAGCTGCCATCTTCAGCCGAGTCTTCGCGGAAGGCCGGCGCAGCCTGACGCCGGAACTGGCCCGCCACATCCTTACTCTGGGGTTTAGCGACGACGACAAGGCCCGGATGCACGAACTGGCAGTGAAGAACCAAGAGGGACGCATTTCTCCTGAAGAACTCCGGGGTCTGGTCGGTTACATCAAAGTCGCCGACTTGGTGGCCATCCTCCAATAGAAGGCGCGCAAATTCCTGCGAACCAAACCCAAGTGACGGGATGCCTCATGGATGGGTCGGCGGTTGAACTTGCTATTCGGCGACAGAGGAGATACCGTGCCAGCGGAACGCGAGATCCGAGCTGACTTCGACCGAGAGACGATCGTCATCTATCAGGCGTACGCCCCAGTGATCGCCGATGCTGCCCTGAAGGCGCAGCGGTTCGTTTCCCCGTTTTCATTCCAACGCATGACCTGGATCAAACCCTCGCTTCTGTGGCTCATGCACCGCAGCAATTGGGGACAGAAAAGCGGGCAGGAGCGTATCTTAGCCGTTCGAATCAAGAGAACCGGCTGGGACAAAGCGCTATCGCTGGCTGTCCCGACTTCCTTCGAGCCGTCCGTCTTCCGCTCGGCGCAGGAGTGGCAGGAGCAGTTTGCGCGAGCGCTAGTCCATGTCCAGTGGGATCCGGAGCGGTCGCTCCGCGGGGCAGGGCTGCCGTACTACAGCATCCAGGTTGGACTAAGCCGGCACATAATCCGGGAGTACGTCGAGGAGTGGATTACCAGCATCGAGGACTTGACCGCCCGAGTGAAGAAGATCTATGGTCTGCTCCAGGGAGGGCAGGCTGACAAGGCCAAGCGCCATCTGCCGCCTGAGCGGGTGTATTCGGTTAGTCCTGAGATTGCGCGTAGGTTACGGATCGAGGTCTAATGGTCGCGGCGAACAAATCACACAGCAGACCGGCCGTGCGACAAATAGTTTCACCAGGGCTTCAACACCGAACTGCTTATCTGTCTGTTCCTGTGAAGACGCACGAATAACATCTAGGATATGTTTGTCTAGCAAGAAAGAGATTGATTACCCGAGTTGCCGCAGGGACGCGATTGAAATGAGCGTGCCCCTCTGCTGCACAGCTCGCCCCAGCATCGGGTCCGGCGTATCTTATCGCTGGCAATTGCGAAATCCTTCCCTACACCCCTGCGAGGAGTCCCCACCGATGTCGGCACGAAAAACGCTTGCTCTCTTTGCGCTCCCTCTGTTCCTTGGGTTGCTCTCGCTTCACCTACCTTCCGGCCCAGGATGAGAAGCCCGAGCGAATACCGGGCATTGGCCCCGCGGGGCCGATCGTCAAGCTGCACACCGGATTCAAGTTTACCGAAGGCCCAGCCGCCGACCGCAACGGCAATGTCTATTTCAGCGACATTCCCAACGAGCGCATCCACAAAGTGGATGCCGACGGCAAATTGTCGATCGTTCGCGAGAAAACAAACCACGCCAACGGCCTGATGCTCAACGCCAAGGGCGAGATCGTCGCTTGCGAAGGGGACGGCCAGGTCGCCGCGTACAGCTCCGATGGCAAGTCGCGGCGCGTGTTGGCCGATAGCTACGACGGCAAACGCTTCAATGCTCCCAACGATCTCGTCATCGACAAACAAGGCGGCGTCTATTTCACCGACCCCTACTTCGGCACTCTGAAATCGTTGCCGCAGGGCAAGACAGCCGTTTACTACCTCGCGGCGGACGGCAAGGTATCGCGGCTGATCGACGATCTACCCAATCCCAACGGCATCATTCTTTCGCCCGATGAGAGAACGCTGTACGTCATTCCTTCCGGACAGGCCGAGATGATGGCGTATGCCGTGGAAGCGCCGGGAAAAATCGGCAAGGGCCGCGTCTTCTGCACCTTGAAGCAGCGAAGAGAGGGAGAGAAAGGCGGCGGCGACGGGCTGACGGTGGATGTCAAAGGCAATCTGTACATCACCTCCGGGCTGGGACTGCAAGTGTTCGCGCCGGACGGCAAACTGCTCGGCATCATTCGCTTTCCGGAGGTGCCGGCCAACGTCACGTTCGGAGGCAAGGATCTCAAAACGCTGTATGTCACGGCCCGCACTTCGCTCTATACGGTCCCGATGGAAGTGGAGGGACATCTATTCTCGCTGCCGCCGAAGTGAAAATCTCGTTCCCACGCTCCCGCGTGGGAACGCACGTTCGGACGCTCTGCGTCCCGTCCCTGCGGTGGTTGGGCCGCGGAGCGGCCGGGCTTGCGTTCCCACGCGGGAGCGTGGGAACGAGACGGCTCACCCCTTCGAGAACAACAGTTGCTGGATTTTGCCGTCCGGGGTGCGATACAACGACGCCTTCAGCACGGCATCCTTGAAAGTGAAGCGCAGCAGCGTCACTTCCATGCCGCCACGCTCCAGGGTGTGTTGGACCTCGATCTTGTCCGGTTCGCCCAGGGCTTTCAGACGCGGGGCCGCCGACTTTAAGCGCTCGTCGGTGAGGTAGATGCTGAACTCCTCGCTCAGCTTACCGCGGTCCACTTTACCCGCCTGCATTTGGTGAAAGAAATCGAGCGCCGCATCCTTCGCGGAAGGGCCATGCACCTTCGGAACCTCGGGAGCTTCCTTGTCCGTCTGGTCCTTCAGCAGAAGCGACAAGATGGTTTGGTGCAGCGCCCCAGGGTCGAGATGCTCACTGTTCGTGAGGAGAATCACAGCGGACTTCGTGCGCGGCACCAAGGCGTTGAAAGCCATAAAGCCGCTCACGGCACCGGAGTGCGTCAAGATGGTTTCGCCGTCGCGTTCGATCACGCCCATGCCGCAGCCGTAATCCTTGGTCTTGCCGTTTTGGAGCTTTCGCCGCGTCGAGAGGAGACGGTACGACTCCGGCTTGAGCACCTTGCCCTCCATCAAGGCAAGGTCCCAGCGCGCCAGGTCGGACGCCGAGGCCCACAAACCGCCCGCGGCGTGTACCCAGCCTTCCGCCTCTCGCGTAGAAGGCTCCGCCGGCCCCAGCGCGAACGACGTGTAGCCCTGGGCCAAGCCCGCGACCTCCGAACCCGGCTCGAACATGGAATGCTTCATGCCCAACGGCTCCAGGATGCGCCGTTCGAGGAACCGGCGCATCGGCTCCTTGCTGACCTTCTCGATCACTCGGCCCAGGAGCAGGAAGCCGGTATTGCTGTATGACCAGCGTGTGCCCGGTTCGAAATCGAGCTTACCGCCGGCGTACTCGGCGAGCAGACGATCAATGTCACAGGGTTTGCGCATCCGGCGATCCACGAAATCGAGCGGATAGTAATCGGGATAGCCGGAAGTGTGCGTCATCAAGTCGTAGAGGGTGATGTCGCGGGCGCGCGTCAAGTCGGGGTAGTATTTCGCAACCCGATCCTCGATGCTCAGTTTGCCTTCCTCCGCCAGCAGCAAAATGCAAGCACATGTGAATTGTTTCGTCACTGAGCCGATCGCGAGGGGAGTGTCCGGCTCCACGGGTTCGTCGCTCGCCAACGAGCGCCGGCCATATCCCTTGGCGAGGACAACCTTGCCGTCGCGCACGATGGCCAGGGCCAGGCCGGGATAGCCCTTGGCGCGAACCTGGTCGGCCACGTAAGCATCGATGGCCCGAAGGTCGAAGGTTTTTGGCGCCTCGATCGGTTTCGGATTGTCCGCCCGGACGTGGGGGGCGGCGAGGAGCAGTGGCAGAAGAAACAAGAAGCGAGGACAGGAACGCATACAATATCTCCGCTTGTAACGAAAGCCGCGATTTGCTCTCAGGATCGACGAGCGGTGTATCCGCCATTTCTGCGTAACATGGTCGCAGAAAGAAGCGGGGACAACAAGGGAGAAGTCTTTTGCTTCGTTCTCGTTCCCACGCTCCGCATGGGAACGCACACTGGCGACGCTCCGCGTCGCGGCCAGTGCCCAGTCAGCAGAGCAAGTCGGGCCGCGGAGCGGCCGGACGTGCGTTCCCACGCGGAGCGTGGGAACGAGAGGAATCTTCTGATCCGCAAACCTCGATAACGGGAGACGAATGATGAGCGAACCCACACGATTTGATGTTCACGGCGACCGGCGGTCTTTTTTGAAAGCGAGTGCCGCGGCCGCGTTTTTGCCGGCTTGGTTCGTGGAAGAGTGCCGGTCCCAGGATAAACCGGCTCCGTCCTCTTCGCCGAACGAACGGCCGAACATTGCCCTCATTGGCTGCGGCGGACGGGGGCGCGGCATCGCTCAGGAGGCCGCAAGCTTCGCCAACGTCATTGCCGTAAGCGATGTGGATAGCAAGCATGCCGAGGAGGCGTCGAAACAGTTCAAGGGCGCGAAGGTTTACAAGGATTTTCGCAAGCTACTCGAACGCAAGGACTTGAACGCCATCCTCAACGGCACGCCGGACCACTGGCACACGCTGGTCAACCTGGCCGCCCTGAAGGCTGGGAAGGATGTCTACAGCGAGAAGCCGCTCACACTCACCATCGATGAGGGCAAGCGCCTCATCAAGGCTGTGCGCGAATCGGGCCGCATTCTACAAACCGGCAGCCAGCAGCGGAGCGATCCGCGCTTTCGCCTGGTGTGCGAGCTGGTTCGCAATGGCCGCATCGGCAAGCTGACGCACATCACGACCATTCTGCCGGCAGGACCCAATCGCGGCCCGTTCAAGCCGGCGGACAAACCAGCGGAGCTGGACTGGGACTTCTGGCAGGGCCAGACGAAGGCACACGAATACGTGCCGGAGCGCTGCCATATGTGGTTTCGCTATTGGCTGGACTATTCGGGCGGCACCATGACGGATTGGGGCGCCCATCATAACGACATCGCTCTATGGGCGATGGGCCTGGATCGCAGTGGACCGGCAACCATCGAGGGCAAGGTGCTGGTCAAGCCGATCGAGGGAGGTTTCACGGCCCCCGCCCAGTATGAGGTCGAATACACCTACGCCAACGGCGTCCGTCACCGCTGCATCAGCACGACGGGCGACACGATTTTCGGCAGCTCCGAGCGCGGGGCGAAGTCCGATGCACAGCATCACGGCGTCAAGTTCGAGGGGACCGACGGCTGGATCTTCGTCACGCGCGGCCACAGCGCGGCCAGCCGTCCGGAGCTGCTCAGTCAGCCGCTCACGTCGCCGAAGGTGCGGCTCTATGTCAGCAATAATCACATGGGGAATTTCTTCGACTGCCTGCGCTCGCGCAAAGCCCCGGTCTGCGATGTGGAAATCGGCCATCGCTCGGCATCGGTGTGTCATCTCGGTGTCATCGCCCTTCGCCTGGGGCGGAAACTGAATTGGGATCCGGACAAGGAAGAGTTTTCGGACGATCGGGAAGCGAACGGTTATCTGGTGCGCGAGATGCGCAAACCGTGGACGTATGACATGGTCTAGCGATTCCTTGCAGTTGATTGGTATCGGAGCCTGAAGCGTCAGCGAAGGCGACTCTTCGCTAACGCTTCAGGCTCCGATACATCGAATCGAGCTGCGCCCGGCTACCGCCCGGCGGCGGATGACAGTGACCCCAGCGTTGGCCGAAGATAGATTGCCTGAATCAGTCCCGCCTGGACGGGGATGATGCGTGTTTGGCTTACGATTCGTCCGTTTTCGATCCAGGCCGCGCGCACTCGGTAGGTGTACTTTCGGCCCGCCTGCAACGGCGGTGACTGAAAGTAACGCGTCCGGCCGGTCGAATGGGTCCGGGTTCCCTCCACCCAGAACGCGGCCTGTTCGGGCAAGTGGGCGATCAGCACCGCGGTCTCCGTTCGCGCCGCGGAAGCGGCCTGGGGCAGCGGGGTTATCTCCAGAGCGTATTTTTTCGGCTCGGCGATCGAGGAGTCGCGGAGGACTTGCGTCGGCTCGTTATAATCCTCAAACCCTACTTGATTCCAGGGAAAGGCAGCCGCGGGGATGCCGAAGGGCAGCAGGCCCGCCGCGGAAGACGGCGGATTGAGCGGCCCGCCTCCCGCGTAGAAGGACGCGTAACTGAAATCGCCGTCGGGAAAGTAGTCGCGCGGCGTCTTCGGTGTGGTGGGCACCAGTTTTATATTTTCCGACTCCGTGGGAACATACTCACGCTCGCGACGAGTCTGAATGAAGCCCCCGCTGTAGCGCATCTGGGCATGGCATTCCGGTAGGCCGGTCCCTGCTAACCCCAACAGAAACACGGTCCCACCCAACACGGCCTGCCAACTTCCGCCCCACAATCCGCCGTTGACTCGCATGGTTCCGCCCTCCGTATGTTTTCGGATGCCGGACTTCCTTACAGCACATGGCGCGCCGTCAAGATCTCAACGACCCACGGACGATCCCTGTCCAACCTTCGATTGCTTGCGTTTCAATGAGATTTGCATGTCTTTATTGTAGATCGATGCCCGCAGTTCCTCAAGAGAGGACCAAGATCGCTTTTTCAAATATCCACGGGCGGCGAACCGGGTGCGCGAAAATAATCTGGCTGCGAGGCATTTTTCGTCTTTGCCGAGTCAAAAGGGCGCGGAAGTGATTGAAATCCGCTCATCGGGTGTCGAACACCGCACAGCGCGGAGAGGGTATTTCAGGACAGCAAGCGCTCCGTCGGAACGGGCAAGGGCGGCCGTTCGGGCCGTCTGCCGTCGGGCAGCTGCCAACGATCGTTCTGCTTCTCGAACGGCATGGCCACCACTTTCGGCAGCGTCACTTGTTCCGGATCGCGGTAGGCTGGAACGCCGATGGTGATCGTTTGCTGCGGCACATTGAGGCGCAGTGTCCCGTGCAGCCAGTCCCACACCGTCAAGCCGCTCGACCAATTCGTAGCCATCTCCTCCGCGACGATGGAGTGATGAATCCCGTGCATGCGCGGCGTAACGATCAGCCGGCACAACCACCGCTCCCATGCAACCGGCAATTCGACATTGCTGTGCTGAAACATCACTTCGATCAGGGTAGCGATCTGCCACAGCGATAAGGCGCGCGGCGATACGCCAATCAGGAGGATCTGCCCCGCGCGCCACGGTACGGAAAGGACCATCTCGCCGAAATGAAAACGCAGCGCCGTCGAAGCGTCCATGTCGAGATCGACGTGGTGCGGCTTGTGGAAGCGCCACAGGAAGGGCACGCGATGCAAGAGGATGTGCCAGAGATACAGCGTGTAATCGAGCAAGGCCACGGCCAGGGACGTTTCCAACCATTGCGGCAGATCGAGCTGCTTGAGTAGTCCCCAGCGGCGGCGCTGGACGAGCTGAGTGAGCGGGGCCGTCATCGGCTTTTCGGTGATCTGGATGGCCGCGGCGCTGAGGGTAGCGACGGCGAGATTCCGGCCCTGGCGGCGCAGCTTCGATTCAACAGAACGCCGCAGTGGCCGGCGCCGCTCCAGCCACACCAGCGCCCCGAACGCGCCGCCGATCAGCAGAAGGTTCAACCATCCCGATGGCTTCTTCCCGCTCATGATGCGCCTCATTCGCGGACGTTGGGAACTTTAACCTCGACCTCGATGGGTAAAACATGGCTGATGACAGCGTCGCGGCGGTCCTCATCGCGGTCCATTGGCTGCGTCCTGCCTTGCGCATCCGTGGCGCGAGCCATGAGGATGCACGGCCCGCTCTTTTCCGGCGTCCGCCACTTGTAGCTCCAGCGACGCCAGGTGAACGGAACGGGTTTGTCCTTGCTTAATAGCTCGGCCTCATGCCACGATTTGCCGCCGTCGCAGCTGGCTTCGACTTTCGCCACCGTGGATTTCCCTGCCCACGCAGCACCGAAGACCTCATACGTGGATTTGCCCATTACCACTTCCTTGAGCATGGGCCGAGCGATCTGCGACTTGACTTGCATGTCGCGCACTGGCACCAGGTTCGGCACACCCTGGCTGCGGTCCCACATGGAATACTCGAACGTCTGGAAATAGCCGTGGTATGGCCGCTTGGTTACAGTGAGGCGTTGGAGCCATTTAACGGAGGCCATGCCGTACCAGCCGGGGACGAGCAAGCGCACCGGCGCGCCATGGTCCGCCGTCAATTCTTCGCCGTTCATCTTGTAGGCCAGTAACACTTCCGGCTGACGGGCTTTCGTCAACGGCAGACTGCGAGCAAAGGGAATGACGCCGGGCGATGGGGGACTGGGCGGCTTGAACTCGCCCTTGTCGGCCCCTTCGGCAACGACCTCGACGGCATCCTTCGCGACGCCCGCGCGCTCCAGCAGGTCGGCCAAGCGAACGCCAGTCCATTTGGCGTTGCCCACGCCACCCAACTCCCAGCGGAGGCCGTTCTGCGGCGGCTTGAGGAAAATGCGGCCATTGCCCGAACACTCCAGCACGGCCGTTACAGTGTGGGATGGCATCCTTCGCAGATCGTCATAGTCGATCTCTAGAGTCTTCCGCACGGCCCCCTCGATTTTCAGCCGCCAACTTTTCGGGTCCAGTTTCGGGACGTGAAAATGCGTGCGGACGAAGAACTGCTCGGTGGGAGTCAGAAAGTCACGGAGTAGCGCGAACGGAAATTCCAGATTATCCGGATTCCTCCTTCGAGCGATGACGCCGGGGAACTGTTTGGCATTCTTTGGACGTTCCGCCGAGGGCGATTCATCCGCCCGCGCAGCGGAGATAAGAGGCAACGCGCTGGCGGCCGCGCTGCCGAAGAAGGTACGGCGATCGAAGACGATGCCGAGCGGATTTTCCTGCCTGGCTTCCATTGGCTTCCCCCTTGCGATCGGATTTGCTCAGAGTTCAGCGGCCGCGATCGCTTCGGGAGTGCTGCTCTTTCGGCCATCGGTCTCGGTCAGCGAGCGGAAATCGCCGCGGAGCGCCTTGAGGGCGTAGCGTTCATAATCGATCTCCGAGGCGGTGCGGATGCCGAGATGGCGGAACAGCGGCACGGGCGGGCACCAACCCTGGAGAGCATGTTGTAGAAGGAAGCCGCAGACCAGACCAGGCAGAGCATAAAATCGGCGATCCACAAAGGTGCCGAGTCCCAGGCCGATTAGCGCGACGATCGAGGCGTTCGTTTCCAGCGAGCGCTCCATGTCCCATTCCTGGTCCAGCTCGCGCAGCCGCTGCTCGATCGCCCTCGGACCACCGGCGGCAACGCGAGCAATGTTCTCTTCCGTCTGCTTCCGAATCGCTTCGTTGTAGCGCTGGGGTGTGTGCAAAGGGACACGAGCCGTCGTAGCCGGCAACATACATTCACCTCCCGTGAGATTGGGCCGAAAAAGGCACCATTGTGGGGAATGCAAGTGCCGTGCCGCTACCCGCGGCCCCGCAGTTTCGACAAGCGCGTCACCAGCTCGTTGGCGATGGTCGCCAGCAGCAGAGCACCTCCGATGACCGTGTACTCCAGCTCGCTGCCGATGTACGGGCTGGTGTTGCAGATCTGGGCCAGCAGAGGCAGGACGGCAGCGCCGAGGATCATGCCGGGGATGGTGCCTTCGCCGCCGCGCAGATTGCAGCCGCCCAGTACGGCGCCGGTGATCGCATACAGCTCCAACAAGGAACCTGAGCTGCTCGGCGTGGCGTTGCGATACTCCAGCAAGAACAGCACGCCCCCAAGACCGGCCAGTGTCGAGCAGATGACGTAGGCGGCGATCTTGTAGCGATCCGTGGCGATGCCCGCGTAGCGCGCGGCCTGTTCGTTGTAACCGATGGCGTACCAGTATCGGCCATAGATGCTGCCGTGCAGCAGCAGCGCCAGCAGACCAGCGAGGAGAAGCAGCAACAGAAGAACGTGAGGCAGGCCCAGGGTTTTATCGCTGACCACCGCGGAGCGCAGCCACTCCGCATCGGAAGGCAAAGCCAGGGCGCCGCTGCTTAGCTTGCGTGCCAGACCGCGATACATGAACAAGCCGCACAAGGTGACAAGAAACGGCTGTAAGCGCAACCCCGTCACTAGCAGGCCATGAAAGAACCCAATCAAAACTGAGCCGGCAATGACAACCGCCGCCGCGGGGACCGGTCTCCAGTGATACACCGTCATGAGATGGCCAAAGGCGACGGCGGCCAGTCCCACCAGCGAGCCAATGGATAAATCGATACCGCCCGTGACGATCAGCACGCCGACGCCCAGCGTCAAAACGCCGTAATAGCCGAGCCGGCGCGCCAACACTTGATGGTTTTCCGGCGTCCGCGATTTTTCAAAAAAGCCCATGAGGGTGGCGTACAGGATCAGCACCATCAGCAGTACGCCAATCAATCGGGTCATCCCAACAATTCTCCTCTCTTAGGTAGTTAGGTGGTTGGGTGGTTAGGTGGTTCGGTTGTTAACCACCCAACCACCCAACCACCTAACCACCCAACCACCCAACCACCTAACCACCCAACCACCTAACCACCTAACGATCGCCGCCCGTGGCCAGGTGCATGATGGCCTGCTCGCTCAAGGCGGCGCGCGGCAGCTCACCGGCCAGGCGGCCCTCGTGCAGCACCAGCACACGGTCGCTCATGCCCAGGACTTCCTCCAGATCGCTGGAGATCATGACGATGGCGATGCCGGCGGCGGCCAGTTCATCCATTAATGCGTAGATTTCGCTTTTGGCGCCCACATCGACGCCGCGCGTCGGCTCATCGAGGATGAGGACGCGAGGCTGCCGCGCCAGCCACTTGCCCAGCACGACCTTCTGTTGATTGCCGCCCGAAAGCAGACCGACCGGCTGACTCAGACGCGGCGTCCGCACACGCAAACGTTCGCACAGCCGCCGCGCCATTTCCATCTCGCGGCGGGGCGAGAGCAGACGGAAACGACTGTTGACATCGAGGTTCGGCAGGCCGAGATTGTGTTGGACGCTCTCTTCGAGGACCAGGCCGAATTGCCGGCGGTCTTCGGGTGCCAGCAGCATTCCGGCGGCGATGGCGTCGCCGGGCGAACGGATCGACACGGGCCGGCCATCCAGCCTTACCTCGCCGCGGACCAACGGCCGCAAACCGAATAGCGCTTCGGCCAGCTCGGTGCGGCCGGCGCCGACCAGCCCGGCCATACCGACAATCTCGCCGCCGCGCACGGCAAAGGAAACCGGCGTTTGCGGACCTCCTTGGTAGCATACCTCGCGGACTTCCAGCCGGATGGGATGCTCTTCCGGGCGAATGGCGGCGGCGCCGGTCTCCGCCACGATGCCGGTCACATCCTGGACCGGCGGGACGCCGGTCCCACTGGTGACGGCATGGCCGCGGCGGAAAAATTGCTTCAAGTCCCGGCCGACCATCAGCGCGACCATGCGGCGATGCGAGATTTCCTCACGCGCCAGCTCGCCGGAGTTGCGGCCGTCGCGCAGAACGACGACGCGATCGGCGATTGCCTGCACTTCCATGAGCCGGTGCGAGATGTAGACGACCGCTACCCCGGAGCGCTTCAGCTCGGCGATGACATCGAACAGCCGTTCCGTTTCGCGCTGCGTCAGGCTGGAGGTGGGTTCATCCATGATGAGAATGCGCGCCTTCTGCCCCAGGGCGCGAGCGATCTCGACCATTTGCCGTTGACCCAACGGCAAGTCGCCGACCAGCCGGTTTGGAGCCACATCCAGTCCGACGCGCTCCAGCAGCCGGCGTGCTCCCTCGTTCATGGATCGACGATCGAGCCAGCCCAGAAAACCCCCACGAACCGCCTCGTTGCCCAGAAACAGGTTAGCGGCAACCGAGAGATTGTCGGCCAGATTCAGTTCCTGATGAATCAGAATGATGCCGGCCGCCATCGCCTCGGCGACGCGGCTAAATTTCACCGCTTGGTTATCAAGAAGCAGCTCGCCGGCATCGGGAGTGTAGATGCCGGCGAGGATTTTCATGAGCGTCGATTTGCCGGCCCCGTTTTCACCCAGCAAAGCGACCACTTCGTTGGCATGAACGCTCAGCGAAACGCCGGCCAGCGCCTGCACGCCGGGGAACGCTTTGTGAATGCCACGCGCTTGTAACATAGGTGATTAGGTGGTTAGGTGGTTGGGTGGTTAGGTGGTTGGGTGGTTACTCAGTAATCCAACCACCTAACCACCCAACCACCTAACCACCTATTTGCCCAACAATTCGTTCAGCTCCTTCTGGAACGTCGCGGCAGGGATGCGGTCTTTGCCGCCGTCCTTGGTGATGATGCGATGCGGTACGTACAGAATGCCGTCCTTGGGCAGCACGGAGCGGTCGCCCTTGGCCAGGGACGCCATCATACGCACTGCTTGATAGCCGAACTCGAAGGGATTCTGCACGACGGTGCCGTAAATGTGGCCGTCGATGATTCCTTGCAGCGTCGCGTCGTTCTCGTCGAGGCCGATGATCTTGACCTGGCCAAGTTTATCCTTGTCCTTGACGGCGGTGAGGATGGCCGGCGGATTGTAGGCCCACAGGCCGATGAAACACAGGTTCTTTTCGCCGGCCAAGTCCGTCAGGGCGTCGCTGGCATTCTCGGTGGCTTGTTGACTCCCTCTGGGCTGATCGGTGTAGGTACGATGGAGGCGATATTTGCCGTACATTTGCCCATCGGGACCGTACTCGATGTCATTGATGTCCTTCGGTTCGGGTTTGCCCGCCAATTCGTCGAGCATGCCTTGACGGCGCTGGCGCGCGTTGAGCGGCTCGGTTTGGCCAACGAAGACGGCCAAAACGCCGCCGTCAGGCAGCACTTCTTTAATCAACTGGCCGACGGCGCGGCCGGCCTTGTAATTGTTGGTGCCGATGTAACAGAGGCGGCCCGAATCGGGAGCGTCGTTGTCCTGGGTGATGAGCGGCATCTTGGCCGCGATTTCCTTGAGATGGGCGTTCTGCCCTGCCGGATTGATGACGCTGACCGCCAGGGCCTTGATGTCCTGGTTGAGGAGATTGTCAAGGATTTCGATCTGGCGCGACGCATCGCCGGAATCCGGCTTCCGGAAGACGACTTCGACGCCGAACTCCTTCTCGCCCTTGGCACAGCCTTTTTCGGCGATGTTCCAGAACGTTTCGGGATTGTTGGTGACGAAAGCGACCTTGGTGCGCGCCGGACCTTGCTGACAACCCATTGTCAGGGCCAGCATAAGGCCGGCCGCCAGCCAGCCCAGAGGACGGAGAGGTTTCATGATGGCACTCGTTTCCGTGGGGACGATTGCAGAGCGCGGAAATGCTATGTTTATAGCAGCTCGACCGCGATTCGCCTATGGTATCGATTACGGAGAAAGATATTGGGCGAGCGGGGTTGCGTCAGCGCCCCGAGAGTTCGAACTCTCGGGGCGCTGACGCAACCCCGCTCGCCCACAAGACTCGGGGCGCTGACGCGACCCCGCTCGCCCACAAGACTCGGGGCGCTGACGCGACCCCGCTCGCCTATTTGCCGGTCATTGACTGTTCCACGCTGCTCTGTTTCTCGGCCTTTCGCAGAAGCGGGGCCACGGTCTCGAGATCCTTGGGGTCAAAACCCGCGCTGCTGAGATAATTGCGGGCCAACGTCTCCGGCGGGGGAGGGGAGGCGGGCAAGGTTTGCCGGCTCTGTTGCCATTCTTTCTCGAAGTGGGCCGCGATCATGTCATCCGTGCGGTCGGCAGCGCCAATCGAGCTGCTCACATCGTTGCCGGCGTGCGGCCCCGAGAGGAGATACGTCGGAATGGGCCTCCGCGCCGGCCGCGCCTGGACCATCTGTTCCGACATCAGCTTGCCCAGCTCCGCACCCAACACCGCCGCCAGCTCGCCATCGGTGTTGCACTTCTTCGCCAGTCCCTCGGTGATATAGATAGCGCTGGCATCCTTCTGCGTTTGATGGAAAATCTCCTCGTGAGGCTGGCCGATCGTCATGAAAACGATTTTCTGATCGATGCGCGGGTTGCCGGCAACGATTTTCTGGCCGATGCGAGCCACGCGAAGCGAGACTTCTTTCGTGGCCGCCGGCGGCTGCTTAAACGCCGCCGCCTGGGTACGGGGCGATTTCCCGAATGGACTGGTGGGAACCGTCGTCAGTTTTTTGTCGTCGGAGAGACAGCCTACCACGGCCAAGATCAAGCCGAATAGCAGCAGCGCTGTGCGTGCGTTCATGATCCTTCTCCCGGGATGGATACACCGCTCCCTTACGGTCGCGGCTCCGCGCGGCGGGGAAGGTAACGATCGGGAGTTGATTTGTCTAGATCTTCTCGCTGAGCCGCGACCGTAAGGGAGCGGTCTTTCCTCCGCTCCCTTACGGTCGCGGCTCACCGATTCGGCGGCTCAGCTATTCGGCGTAATAGGCAACGAGGCTCGATAGGCGGCGCACGGCGCGTAGCTCACTGATTTCGTAATGCTCGGAAATATCGCCAGCCGCGGCCTGGATGGCCCGATGCTCGACCACTTCCAGAGGCAGCGATTGCTCGGCGGCCTCGGCGCGGAGACCGGGGCCGCTGAGGACGAGCACGGCCCCATGTACCGTAATGGCCGCCTCCACTTCCGGAATGCCCTGGTTGGCCAGCCATGCGTATTGTTGTTGCAACAGCGATTCGAACTTGCGAGAAAACTGGGCGTCGTCGAGTTCACCGGCCCGATAACGGCGGAGCTGGCGGTTCAATCGCTGCGCCAATCGGGGCAACACAATGTCCATCAGCTCTTTGCTCATCGCAACCTCAAGATGGTGTGTACAGCCGGCCTCAGACGGCGCACCGTCCGGAATAGGTTCGAGCGAACTCTTCTTGCTTCCTTTCCTCATTGTAGGTTGTCGAGGCGAGGCAAGCAAAATCGAAGGGCGGTGGAAGATCGGTCTGCCGCCTCGACATCCGAAGGATGGGAGGGAGACAACGATATTTCCAGCCGCTTTTCGGTTCGCCGTTCTCCTCAAATCCCCGGTTGCCAAAAGACAAAAAAGCCGAGTAGAGGAAGCGGGCGGACTGGACACCTGGGGAAAAATTGCTCTTGTTTTTTTCTGAGCAACAAGGTAGGAAAGGGAGTAATGAGAAGGAATGTGGGTAATGGAGTCCCATTCCATTTCGTAAAATGGCAGGAGGCTGCATCCTTCAATACACCCAGTAGCGTTTTACTTCCACCCCAAAATCCATCGCGATTCCCTTAACACCCATTCAACGTTGCATGGACTGCTCTCTCCTTTCGCGCTTGCGAGGTTGGGGATGGCCGTATCGTCCGGATGCGCGCCGTAAGGAAGGCTCGAACGCTCTTCTACGGAAAGGATCGCCGACATGCTCGTACTGTCACGACGACTTCATCAAAAGATTGTTATCCCCAGCATTCAGACGACGGTGCAAATCGTCGCCGTTAAGCCGGGCACGGTCCGTCTGGGCATCGATGCCCCCGAACAGATCGCCGTTTACCGACAGGAATTGCTGGATCGAACCGATCTCCAGGCGGCAGCCGCGAGGAACGATCTGCTACCCAAGAGCTTGACGAACGATACCAGGCACCTGCTGAACAATCTTCTCAACGCGAACACGGTCGGCCTGGCGCTGTTGCGCCGCCAGCTGGCGCTGGGTCGTACCGGCGAGATGAGCGGCACTCTCGACAAAATCGAATCGAACCTTCGGAACATCCAGCAGCGTACCGAGGACCTTGACGTGGGGCACCTGTGTCCCGCTCGTCTGGCGAAGCGTCGCGCGCTGATCGTGGAAGACGACCGCAACGAGTGCGAGTTGTTGGCCGGCTTCCTGCGTTTGGCCGGTCTAGATGTCCACACGGCCGGCGACGGCGCCGCCGCCCTCGATTATCTGAATGTGGAGGGCAAACCCGATTTCGTATTGCTCGACATGCTCCTGCCGCGCTGCGATGGGCCGACGACGGTGCGCGCCATCCGCGGCAATCCCGCCTATACTGGCCTGCGCATCTTTGGCGTAACCGGCGCCCCGGTCGAGCAATTTGGTCTGGACGAGGGACCAGGCGGTATCGATCACTGGTTCCGTAAACCCCTCAATCCGGAAATACTGCTCCGCGAGTTGGGCGAAATTCCCCCACCTGAGGAAGCGATGGGTTGAGCCTTTCTTGCCAGCCCGCAGCGCAAGCAAGGGAAACACTTACCCTTGCTTGCGCTGCGGGCTGGCAAGAAACGTGGGCAACAGGCGAGCGCCGCGCTCGCCTGTTGCCCACGGTCAGTAGCTTTCGCCGCATCTAGACACCTTCTCCCTCTCATCCTAATACTAAAAGAAGAATTGCCCTGCTCGCATTCGCGTTGAGGTCGAGCGGAACGGGATTTGCACTAGTTTTCCGCCATGATAAAACAAGCGGACAAACTGGTTGACGTTAAAACAAACGGTTCCTCCTTATGGCATGCTCCCCAGGCTCCGCGTCCTCCAGGGCGGTTCGAGAAGGCGTCGCCGCCGCGCGCCCCGTTGGGCGGCCCCTTGCGCAATGCCGCGCCTGAGCTATTCGCCGAGTTGGTTCGTCACTACGGCGCCTTACTGGATAAGGCCGTGGATCAGCGCATTCATCAGGGCGAATCGGTTTCCACGGAATTGCACGACTTGAGCGCGCGGCTAAAACGACTTCGGGCCGGCGCCCGCGACGTTATCGAGCTCCATGCCCGTACCCTCGACGAGAAGCTCGCGTCGGCGCCGCCACCGTTGACAAAGGCGTATGTAGAAGAGGGACGCCTCGTGGTGCTCGAACTTATGGGGCGCCTGCTTTCGGACTATCGAACCGCATTCCTTCAGGCGGCACAACCGCCCAGCTAAGGAAGCTGGCTCTGCCCTCGGGCGAGCCGAGGCAACGAGGAATGAGCAACTATCTTCTCAAAATCTACGTCACCGGCCAGACGCCCCGCTCGCGCCGCGCCATCGACAACCTCCGCCGCATCTGCGAAGACGAATTGCGCGGCAAGTATGAGATGCACGTCATCGACGTTTTAGAGCGGCCGCAGCTGGCCGAGGATGAGAAGATTTTGGCCACGCCCACGGTGGTCAAGGAGCTTCCCATACCCATCCGTCGGATCATCGGCGATCTCTCGGACGCCGATAAGGTGCTTCTGGGTTTGGACTTGCAGTCGTGTCAACCGCGGAGCGACACCGCATCCGGAAAGGAGAGAAGCGTTGACCTGGCATAACCATCGCGGACCCGTCGCCAAGCTGGCGACCGGCATTCCCGGTTTCGATTTGATTGCTTACGGAGGGTTGCCCGAAGGACGCTCGACGCTGTTATCGGGCACGTCCGGCAGTGCCAAGACCGTGTTTGCTTGTCAATATTTGGCCGAGGGCATTCGCCGCAACGAAGCAGGTGTTTTTGTCACCTTCGAGGAGAGTCCCCAAGCCATTCGCAAAAACATGGAGGGGTTCAATTGGGACATCCCTGCCTGGGAAAATGCGAACAAATGGGCTTTCGTCGATGTCTCGCCGCACCCCGGACAGGAAACCATCATCAGCGGCTCGTATGATCTGAACGCCTTGCTGGTGCGCATCGAGAACGCTGCGCGCAAGGTCGGGGCGAAGCGCATGTCGCTGGATTCCCTGGGTGGAATCTTCGCCCAGCTCGGCGACAGCAACACCGTGCGCAATGAGCTTTTCCGCATCGTCAGCGCCCTCAAGGACCTGGGAGTCACGTCGATCATTACCGCCGAACGCACCGAAGAGTATGGGCAAGTGTCGCGCTACGGCATTGAGGAATTTGTCACCGACAACGTCATCATTTTGCGCAACGGCCTGGAGCAAGAGAAACGGCGGCGCACGATTGAAATTCTCAAATTCCGCGGCGCGACGCACCAGAAGGGCGAGTATCCATTCACGGTCAGCCCAAACCAGGGCGTCGTCGTCATTCCGCTGTCGGCCATCGAGCTGAAACAGAAATCGACGGACGTGCGCATCCGTTCGGGCGTTCCGGAGCTGGACCGCATGTGCGGCGGCGGCTTCTTCCGCGATTCGATCATCTTGCTATCGGGAGCGACCGGCACGGGCAAGACGCTGGTGACCACCATGTTCATCGCTGGCGGCGTCGATTCCGGCGAGCGCTGCCTGCTGTTCGCCTTCGAGGAGAGCCGCGATCAGCTGTTCCGCAATGCCACCGGCTGGGGCATCGATTTCGAGAAGATGGAGGCGGCGGGCAAGCTCAAGGTCGTCTGCGAATATCCGGAGACCGGCAGCCTGGAAGATCATCTGATCGCCATGAAAGCAGTGGTGGACGAGTTCCAGCCGCAGCGCATCGCCGTCGATAGCCTCTCCGCCCTGGAGCGCGTGGCCACGATCAAGAGTTTCCGCGAGTTTGCCATTGGCCTGACCTCGTACATCAAGGACAAGAACGTGGCCGGCCTATTCACGGCCACTTCGTCGAGTTTGCTGGGTGGATCGTCGGTGACGGAGACGCACATCTCCACGATCACCGATTCCATCATTCTTCTGCGCTATGTCGAGATGCACGGCGAGATGCGGCGCGGCGTAACCGTGCTGAAGATGCGTGGCTCGACGCATGAGAAGAACATCCGCGAGTTCACCATCGACCATAAAGGAATGCACGTCGGCAAGCCGTTCCGCAACATCTCCGGCATCCTCTCGGGGCATTTCATGCACCTTCCGCCCGGCGAGATCGAGCGTCTGCGCGAGCTGTTCAAAGATGACATCGATGTCACCGCCGCGGTGGGCGGTCCCGAGACGTCGGGTCATCCGCGATGACGCGATCTCTGTCGAGGAGATCAGCCATGATGGAGGAGTACAAACGCGCCTTGGCCGCCAGCGAGGCGCGTTTCCGCAATCTGATCGAAAAGACCGCCGATGGTGTCGTCGTGGTCAGCGCGGACGGGATGATTTGCTACGTCAACCCCGCTGCCGAGACATTGTTGGGCCGCCGATCCGGCGAATTGCTCGGCGCCCCGTTCGGCCGGCCCTTGACGGCGGGCGAGACCGCGGAAATTGATCTGTGTCCGGCGCCGCGCGGCGATCGATTGTCCTTCCTCGTCGTGGAAATGCGTGTCGTTGAGATCGATTGGGAGGGGCAGCCGGCGTTCCTGGCCACGTTGCGCGACATCACCGAACGCAAGGAGGCCGTGCGCCGGCGCGATGAATTCCTGGCCATGCTCGCCCACGAGCTGCGCAATCCCTTGGCGCCCATTCTCAATGCCGTCCACCTGATGCGCTTGCGCGGCCTGCCCACCGCCGAGCTGGAGCGCGCTCGCGCCATCATCGAACGACAGGGCGAGCATCTGGCCCGCTTGCTGGACGATCTCCTCGACCTGTCGCGCGTGACGCACGGCAAAATCGAATTGCGCAAACAAGTTGTGGATCTCCGCGCCATCTTGACGAACGCGGTTCAGACCAGCCGATCTTCCATCGAGCAGAATCACCAACAATTGACGACGGTTCTGCCGGAGGAGCCGCTGTTCATGGAGGCGGACCCAACGCGGCTGACGCAAGTGATCGTCAACTTGCTGAATAATGCATCGAAATACACTGAGCCGGGCGGCCGAATCGCTATCACGCTCTGCCGCGAAGATTCCCAAGCCGTGTTATCCGTGAAGGACACGGGCCAGGGGATTCCACCGGGGCAGTTGGCGAGCATTTTCGAGCCGTTTACCCAGTTGGATGCTTCGCTCGACCGTACGCGCGGCGGTCTGGGTCTGGGTCTGGCGTTGGTGCGGCGGCTGGTGGATCTGCACGGCGGCATGATCGCCGCTTTCAGCGATGGGCCGGGAAAAGGCAGCGAGTTTGTCGTTCACCTGCCGATTGGGGAACAAGCCCAATCCGACCGGCGAGACGCTGGTCCTACCAAGGAAGGGGTGAGACGGGTGTCTCGCCGGTCGGACGCTTGTTCCATTTTGCTCGTCGAGGACAACCAGGATGGCCGCGAGATGTTGCGCGATCTGCTGCGCTCCTGGGGGCATCGGGTCGAGGAAGTCGGCGATGGCTTGGAAGGGCTGAACGCCATTCGCCGGCAAGCGCCGGACGTGGCCTTGGTGGATGTCGGTTTGCCGGGCCTGGACGGATACGAGTTGGCGCGGCAAGTCCGCGCCTTGCCGGACGGCGGCAAGGTCCGCCTCATCGCCGTGACCGGCTACGGCCAACCCGATGACCGCCGCCGGGCACTGGAAGCCGGCTTCGACATGCACTTCGTCAAGCCGGTCGATCTCGAGAAACTGGAGCAATTGCTTGCCGAATTGCCGAGCGATTCGTTGCGATTTCAAAACCAACCCGACGCGTAAGCGAGGGCTGTTCTTCTCCCTCGCTTACGCGTCGGGTTGGTTAATAGAGATATCACTTCCCCAGCACATTCAGCACCGCCATGCTCATCGCCAGCACGCCTGTCTTGAGCGATGGCTCCGGCACCGGCGCGAACGAGTCGGAGTGCAGCGACGGCAGCGGCTTCCCCTCGCGCTCAAACTCGGCGATGCGCTTCGGATCGATGGTGCCCAGCCAGAACATGCAAATCGGCACATTCGCACGGCCGTAACGACTAAAATCCTCGCCGCCCATCATCGGCGGACGAGCCGTCACCTTGTCCGCCCCTAGCACGTCTTTGAAAAGGGTCGCCGTTTTGCGGGTCAGCTCCGGATCGTTGCGAAGCGCCGGGGTGAACTCCGTTGGGCTGACCTTCACCTCCGGCGGCGGCGCGCCCGCTCCCTTCGCCGCTGCCTCCGCGATGCGCTGGATGCCGTCGAGCAAGTGTTTGCGCACCGAATCTTTGGTGCTGCGCACCGTCAGCTGCATGCGCACCTCGTTGGGAATGATGTTGTGCTTGCTGCCGCCGTGGATCGAACCGACCGTCACCACCGCCGGATCGACTGGGTTTGTCTCCCGGCTAACCAGGGTCTGCAAGTCGAGCACGATCCGCGCGGCCAGAACGATCGGATCGATCGTGGTGTGGGGGGCGGCGCCGTGTCCGCCTTTGCCGTGGACGACAATGTCCACCGAATCGACGTTGGCCATCGCCAGTCCCTCGGTGTAGGCGATGGAGCCATAGGGCAAATTGTGGGCGCAGTGCAGGGCGAAGGCATAGTCGGGCTTGGGGAATTTCTTAAATAGGCCGGCTTCCAGCATCATGCGAGCGCCGGAGCCGACTTCCTCGGCCGGCTGGCCGATGAAAACCAGCGTGCCCTTCCAGCGTCCTTTCATGCCGGCCAATACACGAGCGGTCCCAACCCAGCAAGTCATGTGCATATCGTGGCCGCAGGCGTGCATGACGCCGACCTCGTT
>Ga0070738_10001349_pt1 | contig 50614 bp, 71 predicted proteins | sample Coa_R2_2_FD_66446 | JGI IMG/M metagenome (GOLD analysis project Ga0070738, IMG submission 66446) | Surface soil microbial communities from Centralia Pennsylvania, which are recovering from an underground coalmine fire - Coalmine... | ecosystem: Environmental > Terrestrial > Soil > Unclassified ... | reverse complement strand
TGAAGTACGTGGAGCGGATGCGCCAACGCAGCCGCCCGTGGGGCTCGACGACGATGCTCACGGCGCGCGCTTCTCGACGTAGAGCGCCATGGTCCGCGGGAACCGGACGGCCAACACCTCACGCACGACGAGGGCGTACTGCCGAATCTCCCATTGCGCGTGGCTGTCGTCGCGCAACGTGAGAAACTGCATCCAGTTGCGCAGGTTCGCACTCGCGCGCATTCGTGAGTAGCGCCCGACCGGGACGATGAGCCGTGCCAGCTCCTTCGGGACGCCGCTCTCCAGCGCGTGCTCGTAGCGAGCTTGTGCTTCGGCGTACCCACGTTCGAGGTGACGCTGAAAGACGGCCGCTGTGTCCTCCGTAAGCTCCGCAGCGCCCTTCACCGTACCCGCCTGCTTGTTCGTCTTCGAGTTGAGCATCAGCCGCCCAATCGACGGCACGTAGTTCTCGTCGGGGAGCGGTGTGTAGCGCGCGCTCATCTCGTTGTAGCTCTGCGTGCGGTGCCGGTGCCACTCGCGGAAGACCATGATGGGCGCCTTGACCTCGAAGATGGCGCCGGCCATCTCGAAGGGAGACATGTGCGCGTTCTCGTAAAGGTACCGGAGGAGCTTCTCGTCCCCAGCAACCTCCTTCGTCTCCACCTCCCCCCAACACGGTTCGTCGTCGCCGACCGGCTTGTAGTGGCCACGGCCGCCGCCGCCTTCCGCGAGGTACGTCTCCTCCTCGGAGATGTTGTCCTTGCCGCACTTCGTACATCGGTAGACCACGCGGGGCCCCCAGCCGAGAAAGCCCTTCGCGGTCGACATGCGCGCCGCTTCGATGATGCCTTCGTCGGAGCCCCACGCCTCCACCAGCTCGACGTAGCCGTGATCGAGAACCGACACGCGGTTGAGCGTCGTCTCTTCATCCATCGTCGTCACCCCTTCGTGTCTGCTTCCACCGTCAGCCGCCCGCGATGCTCGCGGACGCGAAACCCAAACTCGCGAAGCGCTTCGACCTCTTGTACCCGCAAGGGCTCGTCTTCGAGCGCTGCGACGTACCCGATGGCCGCGTCAGCCGCTTCGAGCCATGCTCGCGACGGGCGCATGTCGTCGCACTGCCCGCGTCGGTAGGTGGCCCACACCGCACGGCGCAAGCTCGGGTGCACCATGAACCAGTGACGTCGACACATGAGCATCTCGGGGGGCACCGGCATGCGACAGCTTCGCGCGTGGCACGTGTGAACCGCGCGCCCCCGAGTAACACGTCCACATAGGCGGCACCTAGCGCCCGGGGGCGGATTCGGGTCGCCCCAACAGCGGCAGCGCCTGCGCATCATCGCAAGACGAGGGTCTCGCCCGCGAGCAGATGGTCGACGCCTTCGGGGAAGGCGGCCGCGTAGAAGTCCGCGAGCGGCGAGGACTTCACCAGCTCCTCGAACGTGAGCCAGTGCGGGTGAACACCGTCTCCCGCACGTCGGGGCTCACCGGTGATCTTGCAGCAGTAGTAGAGCTTCATCTCGCGGCCGTAGCAGGTGACGCCCGTGTGCGCCAAGATGAGGCGCCCAGGGGTCGCGAGACAGCCGACGGTCGAGTAGAGCGCGCGGCACGCGCAGATCTTCGGGGTCTCATCTTCGGCCACGTCGCCGCCGGGTAGGAGGTAGCCAGGGCCATCGCGGCGCGTGACCGCGAGAACCTTCCGGTCACCACCACGAACGAACAGTACACTAGACGACACGCCTGTATCCACGTCACACCCTCCCCGGGGGCTTCTTCGGCAGCGGCCGCAGGAGTACCTCAGGGACGGGCGTCGCGAGCTGCTCGCCCCGAGGGACCTTTCCATTCGACCAAAGGTTCTCGTACGACACTTGCCCGAGCACCTTCTCGGCGATGCTCTCGACCCACGTGAGCTGCCTGTCGGTAAGCGGTCGCCAGTTGTCGAGCATCGACTGAAACGCCTTGCGCCAATGCTCCTCGTCTTCGGTGAGGTCTCGTTCGGCCTCTTGCTCATTGGCCCACGCGAGGAGCGCGCGGAGCTTCTTGGCGTGGGACGCTTTCACGATGTGCGCCCCTCAGCTCTCGGCGGTGGACCTGTCGTCGCGAAGCTTGCGCAGGACGCGCTTGACTCGACCCTTCTTGCTCGACTTGAGCTGCTCGATGTGTTCTTGCAGCCCACGAACTTCAGCGCGGAGCATGTCGACGTCGCCACGGGCTGCATCGCGCTGGAAGCGCATCTCGTCGAGCTGCGACTTGCTCGGGCGCTCGGCCAGCTCGATCTTGAGCTTGTCGATCTGGTCGTTCATGTCACCCACGCGTTGCGCGAGGATGACGATGAGCGCGTTGCAGGCCTTCTCCATCGGCGTGAGCATGCTTCTCTCCTTGATCCAACTGGCGACGTGGTAGGGCAGCAGCCCACCAACAAGAGCCGCGAGAGCGCCGGCCCACGGCGTCTTGCCGGCGAGCGCTGCGAGGTCCAACTTCACCTTCACCCCTTGGACTCCTCGCGCAGAGCGCGATTGCGGGCGCGCGCCTGGCCACCCTTGCGCCCGATCTCGGCCATGTGAGCGCGGTCGCTGCTCGTGGTCTCACCGCCCTTGCGACCGGCGCTGCGCGCCTCCTCGCTCGTGAACTCGTGCGCGAGACCCTGCGCGTGCGCGGCCCTGCCCCCCTTGCTCGCGATCTCGGCCTGCTTCGCCCGGTCCATCGACGCGAATCCCCTCTTGCTCTTGCCTTCCATCTGTCTTCCTCTCCGTCAGCAGCGAGAGCTGCTTGTCGTTGGTCTTCGTTCCGTAGTGGATGCTCATGTGAATGTCCACCCACGTCTCGTGACCGGTCGCGTCGTGGTGCCGAACGGCCACGCCTTGCGCGTGCCCGCCATGCCACATCATCTCGCCACCCTTGCAGTCGAAGCATCCCGCGATGACGTCACGGGAGTAGCGGTAGTGGCGCATCGTCAGCGTTGCCCGCGCGCGGGCGGCTCGGGCCCCTTGAGCGGACGCGGTGTCTCCTGCGCGTAGACTTGCTTGAAGCCAGCGTTCTGCATGTGGTTGCGCAAGCGTTTTGCCGCCTGCTCGCGATAGAGCGCGAGGTACGCCACCGCCTCGTCGTCTGTCTGACAGACGACGTCAACCAGCTCGGTGAAGAGGCTCTTGTGCACGGCCTCACCGGCAGCCACCACGTGAAGCGTGTGCTGGTAGCCGGGGACGAACTTCTGCACTCGATCCAGCCACTTCTGATGCGCGAGCGCCATGCCCAGCTCGACCCACGAGCCGTAGGACGTGTCGGTGCTCGGGACGAGGACGAGGACGACGTCGGCGGCGAGCACTCCTGCGAAGTTCTCGCCCGCGAACTGCACGCGCTGCTCCTTGGTGAGCTTCGCGTCGGGGTGGCTCTTCTCGCCCTCGGGGGGCTTGGGGCGAGTCCAGTCTTGCGTGATGATGAAGCCCGCGGTGCGTAGCCTCTCCATGACCGGCCGGGCGCGCTCATGCTGCTCCAGCCACGCCCCGCTGACGTAGATCCTCATCGACGTCCCCTCGCGCGCTCTCGCTCCCACTTCTCGCGGCACCGATCGTACATGAAGGCGTCGATCGCGAGCGCAACCGCGAGCGGGCTCAAAGCGATTCGCAGCGCCATGTGGTCAGCCGGTGTATCTGTGAGGATGTACTCGCAACGCGTAGCGCCCTCAACGACCGTCAGGCGACGGCCGTCATCGGCGTAATGATGCGCCACGCCCCACTCATGTCGACTCGTCACGTGACCGACGTGTCCTTCTCCTTCCTCATCCGCACCGAATCCGAACCGTTTCAACCATGCGCTTTCGTCTTCGTCGTTCCATGCGTTCTTGCCCGTCAGTGTGATGGGCTCGAAGCCACGAGCTTGTGTGAACTTCAACAAGGAGAACGACGGCGCTTCTGTCTTTCGCTTCTTCATCGACGTGCCTCCCGTCGGCGCCGCTCGGCGCGCAGCTCTCGAATCTTGGAGTCCTGACCGCACCCGCGCTGCGTGAAGTAGAGGATGGCGTTCGTCAGATGCGCGTCGCTCATGTCGACGATCGCGATCTCGACGCCCTCGCGCGTGCGCCAGTACCCGACCGGGACTAGATTCCAGTCTTCGGGCGGAGGCGGGTCCGCCATCATCTCGTGGTACTCACCCTCACCGATGTGGGGCATGTCATTGAGGTGCATCATCGCCGCGCCTCGCGCGCAGCGAGCGCCTTGTCCCACTCGGCCCACGCGCGGTCGCCCTGTGCCTTGTGCGCTTCCCACTGCTCACGACTGCCAACCTCGTGGAGGTTGATCGTCATCGTGGGCGCGCCGACCTTGCCGCTCTCGACCTTCGCCAAGACGCACGCGTACTGGCTGCCCGAGTGGTGCCGGTCGGGCGCGTAGGTCACCGAGAGAACGCCCGAGTCGACCACCTTGGTCTCGTCCTCGACTGTCGAGGACGCCTGCCCCACCGCGCTCGTATCCGCGCTCATCCTTGCCGCCGCCTTCCTCTTCGCCGACTTGCGAAGCGAACGAGACCGTGTTCTAACAGCGGCCCCTTGCATTCGTCAACTAGGAATTGTTAGCCTCGAACTTCATGGCGAAAGCTAGACAGACCATCGCGCCGCTCGTCACCGACCGCCAAGCGGAAGTGCTTCGTCTCGCGCGCGATGCGGGCGGCATCTACCAACACCAGGTGCCAAGCGCGTCGACCTGGCGCGTTTGCGTGAACAACCGCTGGCTCAAGTCGAACGAAGACGGTGGCATGTACGGTCTGACACATCGAGGTGTCGCCGCGCTCACCTACTTCGACACGGTCACGGCCTAAGCGAAGCGCCCCATCACGATCATCCCTTGTCGGGCTCCGCGCGTAGCTCGGTGCGCTTGGACTCCTTGAAGCAGCCCTCTTTTTCGAGCATCCGCAAGACCGGCAGCGCGCGCTTGCCCATCGCCTCCTCAATGGAGGACTTGGAGAGCGTGCTGCGCGTGGACTCGCGGATGATCAAGACCTTGCCGTCAGGACGCTGCGCGGGGCCATTCTGCGCGACCCACGCCTTGATCTGCGCCTTGAGCCCGTCCTTGAGACGCTCGTACAGCTCGATGGTCTGATGGATCTTGCCCACGCGGTCTGCCGTCAGCGCGGTGCCGTTCGCCTTGAGCATCGCAAGCGCGTTGGTCTTCGAGGGGCACACGGCCAACGCGGGGCAATACTCGCTCGTGCAGTGCGGCCCAGGGCGGAGCGTGCCGTCGCCGATCATGGCGAGCGCGCGCCGCAGAGCCTTGCGGTGCGCCTCCATGCGCTTGGACGTGACCGTGATGGCCTGGATGGTCGTCAGGCCGTCGGCGGGCGCGTGGATGATGCCTACGATGACGCGCTTGGCCTTGCGCAAGCGCGAGGCGGCGAGCGCCAACGTGAGGAGCTGGCCGCTCTGCGCTGGGAGCACCGGGTCACGACCGGTCTTGTAGTCGAGGACGTAGAGCGTCGACTCCTTCGGGTTCCACAGCTCCAGGTCGCTCGTGCCGGGGATCTCGTCGGGACCGACGTCCTTGTAGAGATGCTCCTCGGCCGTCGCAGGCGTGGTCTCACGCCCGACGTCGTCCCACGGGTTGTATGCGAGCGCGCGCTCCTGGGTCACCTCCCAGCCGTCGAGGCTTCCGATCTCGCGCTTGATCCACTTGCGCACGGCCGCATGAACCACGAGCACGTGGTCGGCGATCTCCTTGGCGCTCGCACGCGTCGCGTACTTCTTCTCCAGACGAGCGGCCTTCGTCAGGATGAGCGCGCGCTTGGGGAGCTTGCTCTCGGGCACGCCCGCAGGGAGCACGCCGATGAGACCGTGGAAGGCGTTACCGTAGTCGGCCTCCTCGTTCGAGGTCGACTTGACCCCGAGTGCAGGGTCGAATGGAAAGCTGCACGCCAAGAGCAGGTCGCTCTTGCTCGCTGACGGTTGCATCTGAGACCCCCAGTGGGTTCGTCGTCGTCGTCGTCGTTCGTCGTTGCCCGCGCGTCACGTAACCTTGGCGCCCATCTGTCGGAGCTGCCGCTGCAAGTCTTCGGCGCGCTTGCGCCAGTAGGCTGCGTTCGCCGCCTCTTGCACCGCGGTGATGATCCAAGCGCGAGCGAACATCTTCCAGTCGTCCACGGTCGCGGCGACCGCGCTCTGGCCCGCGATGATCTCGTCGGCCATCTTCCCGCGTTCCTGGTCGAGGCGCCGCTGGCGCGCCACGAGCTTGCGGACGATGGTGGCGACAGATGCTGTCACGCGGCCCTCGCCGAGGCAGACTCCTTGCCCCTCTTGGCGGCCTTGTCGTGCTTGCCCTTCTCGTGCGGGCGACCGCACGAGGGGCACGGACCTTCGAGCACCTTCGCGGCCTCGGAGTCGGCAGCGCGCAGGACGAAGTTGGAGACCGAGTCGCCGCGCGCCTTGGCGGCGCGCCGGATGCGCCTGAGGACCGCGGGGTCCTTCACGTGCAGGCTCGTGATGAGCCCCCCTGCCGGCTTGCGCTTTGCCTTCATGGGATGAGGACGCTACTAGGTTCTACGAGCAACGTCAAGAACCTGTGAAGCGCCCTCTTGCGGCCGCAAGCGCACTCGTGCGAAGGTCAGCGCTCTGGGCGGTTACGAGTAGGGAAAGGACGAGGCTGATGGACGATCGTCCGCCGACGACGGACGACGGACGCTCGGGCGCCGAGGTGATCGACTTCGCCTCCGCCGCCCGGCGTAAGCGTGGAGGTGACGGTGGCGGCGCCAAAGGCGGCGGCCGTGGCACCCGTCCGCCCACGCGCAAGCTCCTTCCCGAAGAGAAGATCAAGTTCACGGACGTCGGCAACGCCGAGCGCCTGGTCCTCTGGTACGGCAACGACATCCGCTTCGTCGAGGAGTGGGGCCAGTGGATCGTATGGGACGGCAAGCGTTGGGTCGTCGACCGAACCGGCAAGCGCGTTCAGAGCCTTGCGATGGAGGTCACGCGTCGTCTGGAGAAGGAGTCGACGCAGAAGCTGAAGGACTTGCGCAAGCTCGACCCCCCGACGACCGCCGGTGAAGCGGAAGACCGCGAGCGTGTCGTGCTTCGCGAGGAGGCGATGGCGAAGTGGGCCAACACCTCCCAGACCGGGGGCCACATCGGCAAGATGATCGACTTCGCGGCGAGCGAGCCCGAGGTCCGCATCTCGTTCAAGAGACTGAACCAGAAGCCGCACCTCTTGAACTGCCGCAACGGCACCATCGATCTCGACAAGGGCATCCTACGCAAGCACTCACGCGCCGACTACCTGACGCAGATCACCGACATCAACTACAGGCCCGACGCCGAGTGCCCCACGTGGTGGTGGTTCATCGACCACGCGATGGGGTCGAACAAGCGGATGATGCGGTACCTGCAACGTGTAGCCGGCTACAGTGCGTCCGGTCACGTCAAGGAGTTCGCCATCTTCTTTCACTACGGCAACGGCGGCCGAGGCAAGTCGACCTTCCTCATCACGCTCAAGCACGTGCTCGGGGAGTACGCCGCGAAGGCGCCACGCTTCCTCCTATTCAAGACGCCCACGCCGCGCCACGAGACCGAGCTGACGGTGCTCTACGGAAGACGCATGGTCTTCTGCGCCGAGGTCGAAGAGAACCAGAAGCTCGACGAGGGCCTGGTCAAGGACATCACCAGTCAGGACCCCATCACAGGCCGGCGCATGCGCGAGGACCACTGGGAGTTTCCCCCGACCCACAAGGGCCATGTGGGGTGCAACTACAAGCCGCGCATCGACGGCTCCGACGATGGGATCTGGCGGCGCGTGCACCTCATTCCCTGGAACTTCGCCCTCGGCCCGGAGCACAAGAGCATTCTGGAGGAGCTACTCTCTGAAGAGGAGGGCATCCTCGCGTGGCTCGTGCGCGGGTACTCGCGCTGGAAGAAGCACGGCCTCATGAAGCCCGAGGAGGTCATCGAGGCGACCGAGCAGTACCGCGAGGAGAGCGACTCGGTCGGCGAGTTCTTGCGCGCGACCTGTGAGTTCGGTCACGACAAGAAGATCTCCAACGAGAAGCTCCGCGACGTCTACGAAGACTACTGCAAGGAGAACGGAGTCCACCCCATGAGCGCACGTCGCTTCAACGCGCGCCTACGCGCCTTCGACCACAAGGTGGATGGGCTGGAGCTTCGCGAGAACGCGTGGGTCATGCGAACCAAACGGGGATGGTTCGGCGTCGGGATCAAGAGAGACACGAGAGACTAGGAGGACGAGCACCATGATGAGGATGATCCGCAAGCGGGACGGCGTCACCACCCAGCCCTTCGACGAGGAGAAGATCCGACGGGCGGTGAGCAAGGCGTGGAGCTGCCAGCACCCACTCGACGCATACGGGTGGGAGCGGGTCGAGCACGTCGTGCGCGACGTCCTGACGATGCTGCCCTCGGGAGACTTCGAGGTCACCGTCGAGCAGATGCAAGACCTCGTCGAGGTCGCTCTCATGCGCGCCGGGCACTACCCGGTCGCCAAGCACTACATCCTCTACCGAGAGAGCCGCGCGACCAAGCGCAAGCTGCGCGACGCGAAGCCAGACCCCAAGGCCATCAGCGACTACATCCACGCGGGCAAGTACGCGCGCTACCGCCCCGACCTCGGGCGCCGCGAGGTGTACGCCGAGACCGTGACCCGCTGCGCCGACATGCACCTGCGCCGCTTCCCCCAGCACGCCGACATGATCGCCGAGGCCTTCCAGCTCGTGTACGAGCAGCGCGTACTCCCCTCGATGCGATCGATGCAGTTCGCCGGGCCCGCCATCGAGAGCAACCACTGCAAGATCTACAACTGCAGCTTCGGGTACATCGACCGGCTGCGCGCCTTCTCCGAGGGGCTGTACCTTCTGCTCTGCGGGTGCGGCGTGGGCTACAGCGTGCAGCGCGAGCACGTCGAAAAGCTCCCGCCCATCGGCCGCATCAACGACCGACTCGTGCGCCACCACATCGTGGGCGACACCATCGAGGGGTGGGCGGACGCCGTCGAGGCGCTCTTTCAAGGCTTTCAAGACGGAGTCTACGTCGAGTTCGCGTACCACCAGGTGCGCGACGCCGGCAGCCCGCTGCGCACGAGCGGCGGCAAAGCGCCAGGGCACTGGGGCCTCAAGGCGAGCCTCGAAGCCGTCCGGGGCATCCTCATGCGCGCGCAGGGCCGACGTCTGGAGCCCGTCGAGTGCCACCGCATCATGTGCATGCTCGCGGAGGCGCCGCTCTCGGGCGGCGTGCGTCGCAGCGCGATGATCGCGCTCTTCTCCTCCGACGACAACTACATGCGCGACATCAAGACGGGCAACTGGATCAAGGACGAGCCCTACCTCCAGAACGCGAACAACTCGGTCGTGTTCAAGCGAGGCGAGGTCCGCGAGAAGCAGTTCAAGCGCATCTTCGACATGATCCGCCAGTGGGGTGAGCCGGGCTTCTACTTCACGAGCGACCCCGAGTACGGGACCAACCCGTGCGGCGAGATCGGTCTCTACCCGAAGCTCGTCATCGACGCCCAGGTGAAGGCGAGGCTCGCCAAGCGCGACATCCAAGTCGAGATCGGCGACGTCTACAGCGGGTGGGCCTTCTGCAACCTCTGCGAGATCAACGCGTCGAAGCTGACGAGCCTGGACGACTTCATGGCGGCGGCGAAGGCCGCGACGTTCATCGGCACGCTGCAGGCGACCTACACGAAGATGCCCTACCTCGGCTGGGTCTCCGAGATGCTCGCCGAGCGCGAGGCTCTCCTCGGGGTGGGCATGACCGGCATCCTCGATGCGCCGAGCGTCGCCTGCAACCCCGAGTACCAGCGCAAGGTCGCCGCACGCATCAAGCTCTGGAACCGCGAGTTCGCGGCGATGCTCGGCATCAACCCCGCGGCCCGCACGACGTGCGTGAAGCCTTCGGGGACCGCAAGCCTGGAGCTGGGGTGCATTGGCTCAGGGCACCACGCGCACCACGCGCGGCGGTACATCCGGCGTGTCGTCGCCGACGAGCTGGAGCCCGTCTTCCAAGCGTTCAGGAAGCAGAACCCGCACATGTGCGTCCGCAAGCCCGACGGCAAGTGGGTCATCGAGTTCCCCGTCGAGGCCCCCGCGGGCGCGACGGTGAAGGGCGACCTCGACGCCATCAACTTCTTGGAGATGGTGAAGTCGACGCAGCAGAACTGGGTCATTCCCGGCACGGGTGACAGTCTCTATGCGCCCGACCTCACACACAACGTCTCGAACACCGTGCAGGTGAAGGACAGCGAGTGGAGCGCGGTGGCAGCGTACCTCTGGGCGAACAGGAGCTACTTCACCGGCGTGAGTCTTCTGCCCGACATCGCCGACAAGAAGTACCCCTTCGCGCCGAACGAGGCGGTGACGACCGAAGCGGACGAGGCCCGCTTCAATCAGCTCATCGCCGAGTACCAGCCGCTCGACTACTCCACGCTGCGCGAGGAGGACGACTCGACGAGCCTGCGCGCAGAGGCAGCGTGCGCCAACGGCGCATGCGAGGTGCACGTCTGATGGCCGAGTGCTCCGCCTGCGGGTGCGACATCGACGGGGTGCCGCCGTCCACCGCGTTCCTCGCGGGCATCGCGTTCCGTGCGCAGTACACCCCGGATGCGATGCGCGAGCGGCTGTGCCCTCAACATCAAGAAGCGCTGCGCCGCGGGGCTGATCGTGCCGCGCTCGTCGTGCCGCCGCACGCCAAACGGGGCGAAGGCTGACGAGAAAAACGAAGGGCCGCCATCCAAGTGAAGGAGGGCGGCCCTTCGGCCCAAGAACCAGTCGCGAGGTTTCTCTCTTCTCTTTCCCTGACGAGGCTACTCGTCTTCGTCTTCCTCGTCGAGGCCCTCGTCGAGTGGGTCCTCTTCGTCCTCGCCCTCCTCGTTCTCGATGAGGAGCTGGTCTGCCTTGACGAGGTGATCGACGGTCCACTGCTCGAACTTCACGCCGAGGTCTTGTTCCAGCAGCGGGATGTCCTCGACCTCGCAGTCGAGCAGCGCGGCGACCTGCTCTCGGGTCGCCATCACTTCGCCGGGGCTGCGGCGGGCGCCTGCACGGTCTTGGCCTTGGCCGCGCGCTTCTCGGTGAGCTTGGTCTGGACGCGCGGGTCCTGGGCGTACGCCGCAGGCATGGCCGCCGCCACCGCACCGGCGCCCTCGGCGATGACCTCGACGTCGGCGATGACGTCGACGGCCGCCGACTCGGCGCCCTGGAAGCACTCGCCTGCGACCTGCAGGACGGGCTCACCCCAGTGCTGCTCGACGCAGCCGATGACGTTCTGGATGTCCTGCTCCTGCTGCGGGATGCTCGGGGGCTTGAGGCACCCGGCTAGGATGAGAGGGACGGAGGCGACCAGGGAGAGCTTGACGAGGTTCATGTGGCTCAGTCTACCCCACCTTGGAAGGGATGGGCACTCAAGGCCTGCCGGGCAAACTCCAAGCGCTCCTCCGCCTTCGGGCAGTGGGGCCACGTCTCGCCCGTGTACCGGCAGAGGCTCTCATCGCTCGATGCGATGGCGAGCGCGCATAGCGCCGCTCCTACCCGGTCGCGGGTCACGATCTCGGATCGACACTTCGCGTAGAGGGGCGAGGTGGGGTCGTCCTTGGGCCAGATCTGCCAGAGCGTGTGGGCGCGCCCGTGGTCGCAGTTGCCCCCAGCCTTGATGAGCATGGAGGCCGTCCACCCTTGGTCCTCACCAGACTCCCTCCAACCCTCGTCGTTGCAGAGGCCCGCGTCGACGTAGTGCGCGAAGCGAGCGCCCTCCCAGTACGCGAGGCCTGCGAGGAAGACTGCGTCAGCGGCGGGGTCGCTGGAGCCTCGCTTCAGGGCCGCCTGCGCGATGTCGCGCGCGAGGGGCTCGTAGGGCACCGCGGGGATGACGGCCGGCGGCCACTCCTTCATGCGGTCGAGCGTGTAGCTCGTGAGCTGCTCCTCGCGGACGTCTACGCGAGGCTCGTCGGGGGCGCGCGTGCGAGTCTCGCACGTCGCTCGCGGCATCATCTGGGTGACCCCGACGGGCGCGCGACGCACGTCGAGCGTCAGGACGAGGACGGTGGCGCAGAGCAGCCCGAAGAGCGTGGTTCGATTGAGCATGGTCCGCGAGCCTGGCCGCTCGCGGGTCGCCCGTCAAGTTTTCGCATCTAGTCGCCACGGGCCACCCACCGCGCGACACGGGCCACGCCGAGCGCGGGGAGGACCAGTAGGGACCATGCGATACGCAGGGCAGAACGTGGAGTCAACTTGCCGGACAACCCAGTCTCGACAATGACGACGACAACCCCCGCCATGTGCAATCCGATCCCGATCGTTGGTGCCAAGACCCGTTCTGGTATCTCGTGCGGCGACCAAGTCGTCGCGACGTAACCGACCCAACCACACTCTAACGCGGGGGCCGCAAGCACCGCGAGTAGGATTCCGAGCCTCGTCATCCATGGTCGCCACACCCTCGGCCGTAGCACCCTAGACGGCGAGGTCATAAGTACGCCCTGATCGCAGCCGCCTTCTCGCGGTGCGTTCCCGGCTCGCCGAGCGCCGCCATCGTCTCGTGGAACCAGACGAGGATGGGCAGCAGCCAGAACTGCTCGCTGCCGCCTGCGCCGTGCGTGCGCAGGAAGTACCGGCGACGACGGGCAACGTCGGCGAGCCGTGGTCTGCGCGGTCGTGTTCGATGTGCGTCAGCCACGGTCGACCACCCCTCGCGCCCCGGCGAGCAGGTCCGCCGCATCCAGCAAGAGTCGTTGTAGCTCTGCGTACCGCTCCTTGCGAACAGCAACTCCGCGTCCCGTCTCAATCCATACTTCGCAGGCGGCCACGTACGCCTCCGCGGCGAGCGCGATGGCCACCATCCGCTCATCCACCCGCGGCGTAGGCGACTTCTCCAGTCGCTCCGTCACGCACCGCTGATGGAACCACCGCGCCTTGCCCGGCTCACCACCGACGAGACCAGCGGACAGGCGCACGGACCACTTGCCCGGGTCGCCTGCGAGGTCGTCGCACGGCTCGCCGCAGTAGCCGCACGGCTCGTCGTGGCCTCGCGGTGGCGGCGTCTCGCTTCCGCGATGGCGGCGGAGGAGGGCGAGAAGCGGTTCCGCCTCGATGCGCGCGCACTCGGGGCAGCGCGTGTCGCCGGTGCTGCTGACCCATGCGCTCGGATTCGGACCCTGCTTGCCGCACACGGAGGTGGCCGGCGTAACGGTCGTTCCGTCACCGGCTCGCGTGTACGGCACGTCCCACGCGTGCGCGACACCGCTGACCGTCGCCCACGTCAGGGCGCGCTTCGGCGCATCCAGCCACTCCCGCGCCTCCCGCTCTAGCCCCGCCTCGTCCGCGTCCGTCTCCACCGCGCGGGCGGCGAGGGCGTCGGCCCACTCGTTCACCGCGACGCGCACCCCGTCAGCGCTGATGAACCGCAGCCACGTGCCACCGCCGGCCAGCGTCTCGGGTCCGCCGGGACGGTCGCGGACCTCCCGCAGCGAGCCGTCCACGACGAGGACCCACACGTAGCGCGCGTTGCCGATGCGTTCTCGCAGCTCGCGCGCGAGGGCGGCGGTGTCAGCGGCGGGCATCGCCCACGACCTTCCCGAATCGAGCCGCGAGATACGAGAGCACACGCTCCCGCTCTCCCTCGTTGAGCCTCGCCATCTCGCGCACGATCGCCTGCAACGCGGCGATCTCGTGGTCGATCGCGGGGTTCTCGTTGTCCTTCGTCTCGTCACTCATCGTCTCGCCGCATCTCCAACATGTTCTCTTGACCACGTCGCCCATCGCGTGCATCCATCCTTCTCGGCTGCCCAATCGTGAAGTCTGCACCACCCCCCAGTCGCGACCCGCGCTCACCTACGCTCCCCACCTCCTCCGCTGCCGGAATGCTCTGCCGCGAGCGCGTCGTCCGTCTCTTGTTCCAGCCGGCGAATCTCGCCCAGAACCCACGCAACCCACGCGGCGGAGTCTCGTGGCGCATCCGTCGACTGTCGTTTCCATATGGTGCGCCACTCTCTCAGGATGCGTACGCATCGAGCGTGGCGTGTGTAGATGCTGTCGCTCACGTCTTCTCCTCCGCCTTGCCCGTCGCCCGCGCCGGCTGCGGGACGGTGCTGCGGAGGGAGCGCAGCCGGTCGCCGATGCAGCGCACAACCTCGCGGGCAGCCTGCTCGCCGCTCTCGATGTGCTCCCACCGCTCTTGCACGTCGGCCGCGATCGTGTGCGCCTCGTCCAATCCGAGCAGGCGCCCCTCCTCCCGCGCCCTCGCCACGCGCGCGTCGCGGTCGCGCTCCGCCTCGGCCAGGCGCGTCGCCAACTCGGGCAGCGCCTCGGCGGCGTCCGGGGGGAGGGGTTTCGCGGTGTAGCTGTAGTCGAGCACCGAGCCGCTGTTGCACCTCATCGCTTCGCTCTCGGCCTCCTCCTTCGTGCCGCTCCACCAGTGTTTCGTGACGCGGCTGCTCAGCACCCAGAACGGCTCGCGCCCGCCTGATGGCTCGCACCACACACCCCACCGCTCGCCCTGCGGCTTCGGCGTGGTCTCGGCCTGCGGCGGCTCGACAGCGGGGCGGGAGGAGGGGACGGCGCGGACGACGTTTACGACGAAGTCGAGCCGCTGCTCCGGCGTGCGGCTGGTCTCACGCGTCGCGTAGTCCTCGATGCGTCGGAGCGCTCGCTCCAGCTCCCCCACGCGCTCCCGCGACACGGCGAGGTCGCGCAGCGCATTGAGCCGCCCTGCCGCGATGTCGTCGATGCCCTCGACAGCCTGCTTGTAGGTCAGTCCGCGCACGTCTGCCGCCCGCTCCACGGCGCGGATCACCTCACCCTCAAGTCGCGCGATCGTGGCGGTGGCAGCGGTGAGGCGGTCTGCCCGAACGTCGATGACCTCAACGATCTCCGCGGGAGTCACGAGCATGTCGAGGTCCAGGTGGCCGCGCACGGTGTCCCACGACCGCACGCACTCGTCCCACTCGGCCTTGCGCGATGCCTCAGACGCATCGAGCTTGCGGGCGTCTACGTAGCGCACGAGCGTCTCGCCCTTGTCCGGGAGCGTGGCCACTGGATAGTCTCGGAGGCTGCCGCTAACGAGCTTCCCGTCCCGCATGGCACCCCACACATCCGGCCCGAACGCGGGAGGGGTCACCCCGTCGACCGTGTGTACCGCTTGAGCCGAAGCCGTAGCCTCCGAGCCACGTCCCGCGCTGCCGCTGGCGTGTGCTCCGACACGAGCTTCGGGAACACCGCCACCACGTGACCGTCGATCCGCACCTGCGCCACCAGCGGCGTCTCCGTCACGTCGATCACCGGAACCGCCCGCTTCGCCATCGCCCTTCTCCTCTCGGTTCGTCACGCCGCCATCCGGCTGCCGCCCGCCTGGCGACAGAGCGTCGCGCTGCCCATCCTCGTACCCGCGTAGGTACTGTTGCCGCCCGTGCTCGACGCGGTCATGTTCACAGCACGCATGTGTAGGCGACATCTCAGCCACCACCTCGCGCGCGACGGCGCGGATGTGGGCCTCGATGGCGGCGATGAGTGCCCGAGCGTCCTCCCGCTGCGACGAGTAGACATAGCCACCTTCGCGCTTGAACTGGCACAGTGCGGCCACCAGCGCCGCCTTCGTGTCACTGGCCGGCATCGGAGGCTCCGATGGCAGGCACGTTTCGTAGGTCGACGCGATCCATGACGTCCCATGGGTCGACGCGATGGATCGTGCCACATTCCGAGCACGGGATGACCATCGCGAAGCCCGGACCCGAGACGATCTTCGATCGCTCCCGTCTGCGCGGGCACGTTGCTGGATCGCGCAGCAGCCTCGTCTCCTCACCCATCGCCCTCGCCTCCCTTCTGCCCCCGCGCCGTCGATGCGCGGGCGTCTCGTCTGCGTCGAAGCTCGGTCTCGATCTCGTTCATCTGCTCCCAGATGCCCTCGCCCGGAGAGCCGCCGTGGTCCCCGCGCTTCTCGAACTCCGCGGCGAGTCGCTCCAGCTCCTGCCGGAGCGAGCGATCGGACCGTCGTGCGAGCGGAAACGGGCGGCGTCGCTCCCGAGCCAGTGCGGTCAGGTGCGGGAAGGGGTCTCGCGTTCGCTTCGCTTTCGATGCGCGGGCGTCGTGGGCTTGCAGGGCGGCGCGGCCGGCGGGGGTGATCCACACAGAGGAGCCGCGGAAGGGGTACCCGTCGGTACCGCGTGCGTACCCCAGTCGGATAAGGGCCTTCTCCACCCGCGTATCAGCAACGATCCTGCCGTCACCGATCGAAAGCGATGTACCCTGGACGTATCGACGAGGGCCGACCGCCTCGCGCAATGCCGCAGTCTGCGCCTCCGTCAACGCCCCGCTCCTGCCGCGCGCGGTGGTCATCGGATACGCCTGCCCTTCACGAAGCCTAGCCGCTTAGCTTCGCGTGTTCGCTGCTGGTGGCACCACTTCACATCGCGGACACGTCCCGTGTTGAAGTTGCGCGCCTTGCACATCTCGCCGGGCCTCGCGCCGCAGAGATGGCACTTCGCCATGCGTGTTCGCGTGAGCAGATCTTGCTGATAGGCGCTCTGTGCCTGCCGCAACCTCAGCGGCATGACGAACTCGCGTTGGGTCATCGAGAACACTCCCTAGGCGGACCGTCTCACGGCCGACGAGATCAGGCCGAGGCTGACGAGCAGCTCCAAGATCTCCTTGTACGTCTTGCGCGTGAGGTGATGCTTCTTGCCAAGCCTCATGACCTCTCGGGGGTCCTTGAGCATCAGGGTCTCGGCATCGCGTATGGTCTTGCACCCCATGTTCGTGAGCGCAGCGTTGGCGCACACTGACAGCTCCAGGTGCTCGATGGCGCAGGCGCGCAGGTCGTCGAGCTTGCGCGCGGCTCGCACCCCGCTGCAGTCCATGAGTGCGGTCGTCAGCGCGCTCTTGAATCGGGGGTGCGCGTGCTTGATGAGAAAGGAGAGCCCTGCGATCACTTCGCTGTCGTCGATCATGACTTCTTCGGCCTCTTAGCGAACGGTCCTCGTTCGAGCTTCTTGGCGCGCGGGGGCTTCTTGCTCTTGCCGCCGTCGAGCACCTTCAAGTGCGCGGGTAGAGCAGCGGCGCGCTTCCTGGGCTTCGGGTGCTCTTCTTCCAGCTCGTCGAGCTTGCGCATGAACTCATCGAGGATGCTCACGACAGCGTTGGGTGCGCTCGCTCGAAGTAGACGCTCTGCAGACTGCTGCACCGCCTCCAATACTTGCGCCGCGTGCACCTCCGTGGGGCAACCGCAGTGACGCTGAAACGCGACGGGCACCGCGGCGGCCTTCATGTGGTGGACGCCCGGCTTGTCGGCGGCATCCACGATGATGTGAGCCACGACGCCGGTGACGCGCGCTCCAGTGGCCTTCGCGTACTCGTCGAGCAGTTCCGCCATGCGTACGGCGGCGGCGCGGTCAAGCACTCTCTTGGTCTTCCTGTCCGTCTTCATGCGCGTGACGGACGAGGCTAATAGAGACTGCTAGCCCTGTCCAGCCCGCTTTGCGACTGAGTCCTCTTCGAGGCAGTGCTCGCAGTTCACTTCGCCCTCGTAGTCCTCCTCGATGACGTCCTCGTTGGGGTTCATGTAGAGGGTGATGAGGGGCTTGCCGCAGACGGTGACCGAAAGGCCCGTGCCGTCGACGTGACCGCGATTGCGATGGGTGACCACCATGCCGAGTCTACCCTACTCTGCGTCGCCGAGCGTCTCGGGGCATCTGCCTGCGGCGTCGGAGCACACACACTCGGCGCCGTATCCTGAGGGGCTGCGCGCGTCGTAGGCACATACGATGCTGCCTTGGCTTGCGCATCGGTCGCTGCACTGCTGCAACGTGGGGGTGGGCCCCGCGGTGTCCGAACAAGCTGCGACGATCAGGACGAGACTGATGAAGCCCTTCATCGCAGCCCTCCTCATGGCTCAGTCGCTACCACCGTCCCAGGGGAGCGCCCCGGGGCTGTCGGTACAGGGGGTTACGCTTGCGGGAACCGCGTCGATGCCGCGCACCGAGTAGAACTGCAAGACGTCATCGCACGCGACGTGGTCGGCCGCATCGCGGTAGCCCGGGGCCATGACCGACACGTACGGCAGAGGGTGGTGGACGAGGCCGAGGGCGTGGCCGAACTCGTGGGTCACGGTGTGCTGCGTCTCGTCGTACGACTCGCCCGGCTTGATGAAGACGATGCCCCAGGTCGTCCACCCGTCCCAGTTCGTGTCGGTCGCTTCGCTGAGAAGCTTCAGGCTGTTCTCGGTGACGAAGAAGCACCCGGCTTCGACGCAAGGGCGGTCGCCGTCGTGCAGGGCGATCTGGACGTCGGTGTACGTGGTCCACTGGGCCACGGCTTCGGCGACCGCCTCGCGCGTCTGCGTGCTCATGTCAGAGTCGAGCCAGAAGTCGTACGAGGCGCGAGCTGGCAGGTGAAGATCGAGCTGGGCGCCACACGCGGTGGCGATCAGGACTAGACCAATGCCGCGCTTCACGCTCGCACCCTGCGGCTGCTTCGGACCTCGCGCTTCAACTTCGTGTGGAGGACACCGATGACGATCACCGCCCCGAGCAGCACGACCACGCCCACCCCGAGCCACGTGACGGCTTTCTGGAGTTTGCCAATCTCGACGTCGGCCTGGACGCGTGCTGCCGTTCCTGCGTTCGTGACGGCCGCCGCGAGGTGGGGCGAGAGCGCGTCGACGTCCTTCTGCAGGGGCACCCCCACGAGGCGTTCGCGCAGTTCGTCGACGAGCGCAGGCAGGCCCGCAAGGAGCGCCTTCAGCTCGCTCACCAGCTCGTCGAGCTGAGACTTCGCCTCGGCCATCGCCTTGGAGAGCTGTACACGCAGGGTGCCCCCGAGCGTCGAGCCGAGCGTAACCTCCATGGTCTTGAGGCGCGCCTCCACATCAGGGGAGAGCAGCACCGTGGTGAAGCCCTGCGCGGCCGCACCACCAGCGCTCTTGGCGGCGTCGTCCTCCTTGGCCTTGTTCTCGGGGGAGTCGGCCGCGGTGAAACTGTCGTTGGTCGCTCTTGTCGCTGAGGCCCCCGCGAGGTCCGCAAGGTGCCCCGCGCATCCGGTGAGCGCGACTAGCATGAGGACAAGCACGATCCGCATGACGAGTCAGGTGCCCGCCGCTACCTGCGTGTCCTCGATGTTCACGTCGCCGTCGTAGAGGCCCCAGATGGCGCCGTCCTGCAGCACGGTGTTCTTGTCGACGCCGATGCCGCAGACGGTGGTCTGCGCCTGCTGGTGCAACGCGTATCCGATCTGAGGCGTGGGGCGCGCACTGAAGCTCGCGAAGTCGCACCACCACTTCAGAATGTCGCCGCCGCAGGACGAGTCCGCATTCAAGCCGTCGAGGTCCACTCCCTTGAGGCCGCAGTCGTACCCGTCGTAGCCCACGTTCTGGTAGACCGCGCTCGCCGCCACCTGAAAGGAGTTTTGCACGTAGTCGTGCATCGCGGGGCCGGGGTTGCCAACGCCCTCGGAGTCGGTCGTCATCGAGATGGGGTGGGCTGCGCCCGAGGGCGTGACGTAGCCGGCCTTGATCGCGTTGGCGACGCCCGCCTGCGCGTGGGAGCGCCCCGTGGGGCCGTCGGCGTGCCAGCCTGGGTCGGGGACGTGTCTGATCGCGAAGACGATGAAGCCGAGCTTGAGGAGCATCTGCAGCTCCACGAGGTCGAGGTCTTGAGGCCGCGGGGGCCCGAAGAAGACGTAGCGCCCGACGGCCACCTCGGGGGCGAGCATGCGCAAGCAGCTCGCGCTCGTGAGGGTGAGCTTCGTCGAGAGGTCGACGACGAGGGCGCTCGCGGGGATGGGGCGCGCGATGAGGGTCACGGGCGCGCTCCCGCGTCGATGCTCTCCACCACGTGCTGCGTGCTCTGCACCATCTTGTCGAGGCGCAGGCCGATCGCGTCAGGGCTCGGGGGCGCCTGGGGCGTGGGCCCGCACGTGACCCACCCGCTCTCGCCCGCGCCGCTGTCGAGCACGGTGGGGAAGGGCGTGGTCGGCCCGCGGGGGCATGCGACCAGGACGAGGGAAAGCCCGAGAGCCGTCAGGACGAGAGCGCTTCGCATACCTCAAGGCTAGCACCCTCGTCCGGGCGGCAGCCCGTAGGAGCCCTGCGGGGGCGAACCACGCCCGAGCCCCCGAGGGCCGCGTCGACGCCGATGAGACGGCCACCTTCTGCGCGATCTTGTATGCACAGGCGTGGTCACCCTGTGTGCCTCCTTGTGCACACAATGGCCTTGTTTCTGTGGCTCTTGTGGCTTCTTGTGGCGGTGAGATCCTCACGATCTCCTTGTTTTTACGGCTCCGCCACACTTGCCACAGTTGCCACAAGAAGATCAGGGATCTGCAGCAGATCGAAAAGGGCCGTTTGGGGTGTTCGGTGGAGGGAATAGAGCGCTACTGGGGAATGCGCTGCCGGACGCTCCTGTGGCAGATGTGGCAGATGTGGCGGAAGCCTGTTTCCCAAGAGATCGTCGTGATGGGCCCGCCACAGGTGCCACAAGAACGAGCAGCTTGTGTGCACAGGCGTTGCAACCACGTGTGCACGTTCGTGCGTACGTGCTACGAGCTGGGGCATGCCTCGCGTCTCCGACAGCAAGCGCGCGCCCGAGCGCGCGTCCGCATCGTCCTCGTCCCGACGTCCCCGCGACAGTGAAGCGCGCGCCCCGCGTGACCCGGACGAAGAGGACGCCGCGCCCCGCGTTCGCATCGGCCCCACCGCTCGCAGGGGTCGTCTCGTCGTGCGCGTCAGCGCGCGTGAGCTGCAGATGGCCCAAGACCTCGCCGACAGGGAGGGGCTCACCGTGAGCGATCTAGTCAGGCAGCTCCTGCGCAAGGAGCGCCAACGATGAACCGCCGAGGCCCACGGCTCGCCGGGCTCTCCGACGCTGAGATACTGCGCGTCGCGATCGGCGAGTCGATCCACTACTCCAGTCCTGAGCCTCCGGTGTCCCCGAGCATCGAGCCGCTCCCGCCGACCTTGGGCCCTCGCAACCGTGCCGAACGTCGTGCTGAAGCCGCACGCGCAAGGAGAAGAGGTCGCTGATGAAGGCGTCGTTCACGTTCGACACGCCCATCGCAGCCGGTGAGATCATCCTCGTCCTGGCGAAGGGCGAGACATGCGTCACGCTCGTGCACGACTCGGGCGGCAACCTGTTCACGCAGATGGACCCGCACCGCACGTACGCGTCAGCGCGCGAGAGCCCTGCGGGTCTCGTCGTCGCCGTCGAGTACGAAGGCGCCGAGCAAGACATCGAGGTCGTCACGGTGTGCGCCGCGCGCGACGTACGCACAGGGCCCCGCGACATCCCGGGTGTCGCACGGGCGCTCCTCGCGAGCGAGTGGATCGAAGTCGCCATCCTCGATGCCCGCTCGTACGAGTGCCCCTCGTGCGGCGGCACCAAGCCTCACCACGAACATGGGTGCGCCCACGACCAAGGGCTCATCGACTACGGCTACCCCACGCAGGACTCGCGTGACAGAGCGCGCGTGGACTTGCGTCAGCTACGCCAGTGAAGGGACCGCAGCATGAGCACCACCATCAAGCCAGGCCTCTACAAGCACTTCAAGGGCGGCACCTATCTCGTCCTGATGACCGCAACCGACAGCGAGACCGAAGCCGAGTGCGTGGTCTACGTGTCGCTCCGCGGCGGCGGCATCTGGGTCCGCCCCGCGGCGATGTTCGTCGAGCACGTGAAGTGGCCCGACGGAGAGGAGCGCCCCCGGTTCGTCATGGAGCGCGAGTCGCCCGCTCCGCTCGAAGATCTTCGTGAGCATCTCGACCGCGCACGCTCCGCAGCCGAGGGGCTCGCGGCTCACGCGGGCCGAGACCATCCCTACGCCGAGGAGGTACTCCGCCACGTGCTCGGCGCGTGCGACGCACTTCGGCTCCTGTCGCTGCCCTCTGGGCCACGCATCGGGTGAAGCGCGCTCGGCCTTGAGGTACGCTTAGGCTCACGAGCCCCGCGGCGTTGATGCGCGTCTCGCCGTGCGCACGGCTCTAGACCGTCCTCGTCAGGGTCACTCTTGATGGGGGCGGTCGCTTGCATGGACCCCCGCGTCGGTCGCAACGGTCACAACTGCAAGCCGCTCGTGCTCACGCGCTACCAGGTGAGGCTGCTCTTGCTCGCCTCCGGCCATCAGCTCGCGTGGCTCACGCAAGCGCACGCGTCCGGGCAGATCACCGGTCGCGAACTCGGCAGGCGCATCGACTTCTGGCGCGAACTCATCGCGAAGCTCGACGCGTGCCTCTGCGACGAAGAGCCCTGATCGGCCGCAGTGAAGAGGGCGCCTCACAAGTCCTAATAGATTCCTGTTGACACGAGGCGCGCTCATCTTCTACGGTCGGTCCTCCTTGAAGCGCTCCGGGCGGGGCTCTTCCAGGCGAGAGGAGTCAAGACGACGATGGCCGCACCTGTTCAGGTGATGACCGAAGACGACATTCAAGTTGACGAGCAGATCCGCCTCTGGGTGATGGGGGCCCCCAAGCTCGGCAAGACAACCACGCTCATCGTTACGTGCCCCAAGCCGGTGCTCGTGATGAACTGCGATCCCCTCGGGCGCACAGCACTTGCCGGAGCCAGACGGCTCGGGGCCAAGTTCGACTGGATGCCCGTCAGGAGCGAGAGCCAGTTCAACAAGGCGATGCGGCAGGCGCGCGACAACGAGTACGCCACCGTCATCCTCGATCCAGTCAACTTCCTCTTGGAGCTGATGCTGGAGGACTACCTCGGCGAGGCCAACGGCGACGGCCGGCGCGCGTACCCCGCGCTGGAGCGCCAGGTAGGGGGCATGGTCGATCAGCTCTTCGACCTCCCCTGCCACGTCATCGTGAGCAGCCACTGGATCGAGAACGGAAACGAGGGCGAGGGCGTCGCGCCGCTGCTCCCCGGCAAGAAGCTCCGGCAGAACCTCCCAGCGCGCTTCAACGACGTGGTGTTCCTCTCCTCCGAGAAGCGCGGTGGCGAGCGTCAGCGCTTCTTCATCTGCTCCCCCGACGGCGCGTGGGGCCCCGGGTGCCGGAGCATCGACCGCGAGACCATCCCGGCGGACATCGGCCACTTCCTCGACCTCGTCAAGCGCGGCTTCGGCAGCGACGCGAAGGGGAGGCGAAGGCGCGAGGACGATGGCCCCCGTCGGGGCCGAGACGACGACCGCGAGAGCGAGCGCCGCATGCGCGCTCGTGATGACCGCGACGACGATCGCGAGGACCGTGACCGAGACGACCGCGAAGAGCGGCGTGGTCGCGACCGCGACGACGAAGACGACTACGAGCGCCCGCGTGGCTCTCGTGGCGACCGACGCTGAAGGGCATGGGGCCCTGACGCGTCACCATCGTGAGACAGGAGAGATCCATCATGGCAGCGAGAGAGAGAAGCAGGGACGACGAGCCCCGTGGCGGCGGCAAGCGTCGTGGAGGTGGCGGCGGCGAGGACATGAACTTCACGCCGGTCGACTACGACGTCAGCGAGATGCCGGTCGACGCTCCCGAGGGCGCCTACACCGGCAAGATCAAGAAGGTCGACATCACCAAGTCCAAGCAGGACGGCTACCCCCAGCTCGTGCTGGAGGTGCGCCTCATCGACTCCGAGGAGGAGGAGGGCGAGGACGCCGTCAAGCAGGGCTGTTCGCTCAACACGTACGTCACCTTCTTCCCCAAGAAGGAGGGCCGGCGCGGCGCCCCGTCCAAGATCGCCCTCAAGGGCATCATGGACGCGCTGCACCTCGACGAGGATCTCGTCCCGACGCGCATCGAGACCAAGCGCGACCTCGAAGACCTCGCCGACGCGCTCAAGGGCCAGGAGCTGAACGTGTGGGTCGTCCACCGCGAGGACCGCGACTCGGGCGAGGTCCGGTGCGACCTCCGGTTCAAGGCCCCCAAGCGCATGTCGAACAGCAGCAGCAGCAGCAGCAGCAGCAGCCGCAAGCGCGACGAGGAGGACGAGGACCGGCCGCGCAGCAACGGCAAGAACGGCAACGGCAACGGCTCCCGCACCCGCGGTCGCGACGAGGACGAGGAGGACGAGCGCCCGCGTGGTCGCTCCTCGCGCCGTGACGACGACGAGGACGAGGACCGGCCGCGCGTGAACGCTCGCGGGGGCAGCGACCGGCGCCCGCGCGACGAGGACGAGGACGAGCCCTCGGGTCGCAACAGCCGGGGCAACTCCCGGCGCGACCGCGACGAGGACGAGGACCGCCCGCGGGCCCGCGCTCGCGACTGATCAGGGCCGCATGGTGCGGTCCTGACGCCCTAGGACCGTTCGCTTCTAGCGGTAGAAGAGACCGAGGGCGAAGGCCGAGGAGCTTTTTCTCGAAGGTGGGCTCCTCGGCCTACTTGGGGATGACGAGATCTGGCAGTTGGGAGTCGACTCCTCTCCTCTGCTGGGTAGGCTCGTACGCGAGGCTTCGGCCCCGCGGCCAGGTGCGACCCCTGGCGTCTCCACTGAAGGGAGGCCCCGCGATGGCGCTCAGAGAAGCGTGCTCGGTCGATGCGTGCGAGCACCCCGTCGCTCGACGGCGCGTGCACGCGGTCTCGGCGATCCGCAAGGAGATCTACGAGGGCTGCGCATGCGGCGCGACGATCGTGAGCCCCCTCGATGCGGAGGCCAAGGCCCGCTACGAGAGCGCCGTCGACGTCTCGCTTCAGTACCGCTTCGACGGAGGGCAGCTCAAGTGATGCCCAACTCCGATGTCGTCGTGGTGCTGGCGGCCGCCGGCATCGTCCTACTGCTGCGTGAAGTCGAGCGCGCGGTACGACGGCGCCTCGCGCGACGTTCCGACGTAGAAGAGACCAACGGCGTCGAGCCAGGTGAGGGGGTGCCCTACCGGCACGCGTTCCCGCCTCCCCCGGACATCTTCTTGGAGAGCGAGAACCAGACGCGGTTGCCGCTCGGGCCTCTTCGGTCATGCCCTGAGTGCGGGGCCGTCATCCATGAGTGCACGCACGCCAGAGCGCGGCGGGGCAGAACCGATCGAAGGGCGGGTGATACGTGCGCGTGCTGGGAGGCTCCTTTCCCTTCGCAGTACGTTGCTCGTCCTGATCTGCCGCTCAACTTCACATGCGGCACTTCTGTTGCGCATCCATGCACGCCCCACCGCCGCGTCTTCACGCGCTCGCTGTGGCGCGCGCTCTGCACTGAGTCGGGCATTCACGTTCATCAGAAGTGCGAGCGCTGCGGTTGGAGAGGCGTGAGCTTCTTGCAGAAGGAGACCTCCGATGCCGCGTGACGACACCGATGCCGAGTCGATGAGCCTTCGGGTGCGCGTGTCCGCTGACCCGACCACCGACGAGATGCTCGTCGAGCTTGATGTGCCTGCGCGCTCGATCACCGTGACCTCTCGTGGCAAGCCGCTGCGCGCCGTCGTGCGTGATGGCGCGGAGCGGCTCGCGCAGGCGCTCTCTGAGCAAGGCTGCGAGGTCACGACCGCCGACGTGCTCCGGTCCATCGAGGAGGCTCTCGAAACGAGCGTCGTAGTCGACCGCGACGGGCGCCTCGTGAACACGCCCAAAGGAATGGTCTCGTGATGGACTACATGATCGGCGGCGATCGGTGGTCGGGGCTCTCGAAGCTCATCGAGGAGTGCGGCGAGGCTCAGCAGGTCGCAGGGAAGATTCTCGGCACCGGCGGCGTCACAGAGCACTGGGATGGCAAGGGTGACCTCAAGACCCGGCTCGAAGATGAGATCGCGGACGTCGTCGCTGCGTGCGCCTTCGTGCGCGACATGAACGGGCTCGACGTGGCTCGCATCGAGGCGCGCTCGCGTGAGAAGCACGCCACCTTCAAGAAGTGGCACGAGGACGTGAGGAGGCGTGGAACATGACTGCGAGTCGCACGAAGGAGCAGCTCGTCCTGTTCGAGCCCTCCGAAGCGCCTGCGGCACCGCCCGTGCGCGAACTCGTCCTCTCCAAGGATCAAGCCGAAGTCTACTCGTCGATGCGCGACTGGGCGGCGCGCCCCAAGGGCATCCTCCGCGTGGGTGGGTACGCGGGTACGGGCAAGACCACGCTCCTCGGCAAGTTTGCCGCCGAGAACAAGCTTCTCGTCGCGTACGTCGCGTACACGGGGCGCGCCGCGTCCATCCTCTCGCGCAAGCTCAAGGAGGGCGGCGTCGCAACGACAGGCAAGACGCTGGGACCGAAAAGCTCGAAGGTGAGCTACACACGCGGGGCGCCCGACGCGAAGTTGCCCTTCGTCGGCACCATCCACCGGCTGCTCTACAGGCCGGTCATCCACCCGGTGACCGAAGAGCTACTCGGGTGGAAGAAGCGCGACACGCTCGACCGAGCCTACGACGTCATCGTCGTCGATGAGGCCTCGATGGTGGGCGACGAGATCCTCTACGACCTGAAGGAGCTGGGCGCCCCCATCCTCGCCGTCGGCGACCACGGTCAGCTTCCGCCGGTCATGGACTCGGGGCGGTTGATGCAGAACCCCGACTTGCGCCTGGAGCACATCCACCGGCAGGCCCTTGGGAGCCCGATCATCGCGCTCAGCCAGCACGTGCGCGAGGGCGAGTGGCTCGACGACTTCGACGGGATCGTCAAGAACAAGCACGGCGAGATCGTGTTCGCGCGCAAGAAGGACGTCGTGGAGGTGATCGAGCGCGCGTACAGGAAACGCCCGGCGCGCGACGTCATCGTCGTCTCGTGGACCAATCGCACCCGCGTGATGCTCAACGGTGCCGCGAGGCGCGCGCTCGGATACAAGGGCGCGCCACAAGAAGGCGAGGTCGTCGTCTGCCTCAAGAACTACCCGCCCGTCATGAACGGGATGCGCGGGCTCCTCGTCGAGAACTCGGCACCAGGTGGCAAGTGGTGGCACCTCGCGATGAAGCTCGACTTCCCCGAGGACGGCATCGAGGCCGAGAGCGTCGTCGCAAACGCTACGCAGTTCAACAGGAAGGGCACCTACGACAACGTCGAAGAGCTGGCCGAGCGGGGCATCTCTGTCGACAAGATGAGCGACGGCGGAATGCTCTACGACTTCGGCTACGCGCTCACGGCGCACAAGTGCCAGGGCTCGCAGGCAGGGCACGTCATCGTCTTCGTCGACATGCCCGAGAAGCCCAAGCAAGAGCAGTGGCGCAGGTGGATCTACACGGCGGTCACGAGAGCGAGCGAGAAGCTCACCATCCTCGTTAGGTGAGAGGGGGATATGGCGAAGATCTCCACCGTCGTAAGAGGGCAAGCCCGTTGGATGTCAACGCGCACAGCGGTACGCGAGACACTTTACGATGCTAGACGGCCTATGACAGTCGAGGAGTTGACCGAGGCCACTGGTGGGAAGGCGACGACTATCCGCAGCCATCTAGCTGATCTTGTACTTGAAGCGCGCGTCTTGGAGATCGATGGACGCCCACGCAGCTACGTCCATTGGCGCTGGGCCCGCTGGGCTCATGAAGAAAGCGTGAAGTAGGAGCATCATGAAGTGCGGCAAGCCCGGATGCGACTGTGAGATCGAGTGCCCGCCGGGCCGCAACGCTGCCGGTGAACCCACCGCGAAGCTCGCCATCGGGGGCTTCATCCACTGCGCGCTATGCCTCCGTGACGTCGAGGCGGGGCGGGCGAACCGCCAGTCGCCAGCTTCCTACGCGCGCCTGAACGTGGGGTACACCGAGATCGGCTGGCAGGTCTGGTGCGTGCGCCACAACGTCAACGTCGTCCACATCGACTTCGAGGGGCATGTTCACCCAGCCAACTCGGAGCCGCGAGAGAAGTCGTGAAGGAGAAGGAGTCGACCATGCGAGTGAGCAAGTTGCAGGGCACGAAGATTCTGTACGGCGAGGCCCCCTTTGGGTGGCGCCTCAACAAGCGACGCGATGCCCTGGAGCGCGACCCGCGCGAGCAGCGCATCATCTCCATCGCGCAGCACCTCTACACGAGCGCGCGCATGTCGCTGCGCGCAATCGTGGTGGAGCTGAAGACCCGCGGCATCAAGAACCGGCGTGGTCATTCGTTCTCCCTCTCGCGCGTCTGGGAGATGGTGCACAGCAACGGCAAGCCCCCGCGCGAGGCGAACAAGGGGCGCCGCGCAGCCGCGTGATCGCCGTCTACTACTTCGGCTGTTGGAGCGCGGCTCCGCATGACGGAGGCCACTTCGTCTGGGACCCTCAGGGCAAGATGCGCGTTCGACCCAGGGATGGTGCCCTGTTTCCCTTGCCGCGCGCAGAGTCGATCGACGGTCTCTTCGTCAGCTCCCGCGGTCTCCAGAGCGAGTGCGTGCTCGTCACGGTGCGCAGCGACAAGGTGTGGACGATTCTCCAGTGCCCCGACTACACCGCGGACAAGCGTCCGGGGAGTAACTCTGCGCTCATCGTCGAGGGCGACCACGACTTCGGCGCGATGCGGACGCACTTCGCGGTGCACTTCCCGACGCAGTACGCACGCATCACCGAGGTCAAGCCGCTCTACCTTCGCGGTAGCTGATGGCGCTCGCGTACTACCGCGACGAGTACGACCCGCGCGAGCACGGCGCCAAGTGTGAGGTGTGCCCGTTGAAGAGGAAACGTCCGGTTCCTCCAACGTACTCGTCCGGTAAGACCAAGCTCATTCTCGTCGGCGAGGCGCCAGGACATCACGAGGAGCACCACGGCGCTCCGTTCATCGGCCCTTCAGGGCTTCGCATGAACGCGGTGCTCGACGACGCGAAGTTTCGGCGCAGCGACTGCCACATCACCAACGCCATCCTCTGCAAGCCTGACGACGAGCGCACGCAGCTCGAAGACGCCATCGCGTGCTGCGCCCCGCGGCTTGGACAAGAGCTGGAGGAGTTGCCCGAAGAGGCGCCCATCGTGCCCCTCGGAGCGAGCGCGGCGAAGTCCATCATCGGCACGGCGAGCATCCTGCGCACGCGCGGGTTCATCTGGCACCTGCCTGACGTGAGCGACAAGCTCGCCGAGGCGAAGCGCAAGCTCACCAAGCTGCTCGACCAAGAGTATGAGGGCGACGCAAAGGACCCGCGGCTCTTGCGCGAGAAGATTCTCCGGCAGCGCCAGAAGATCTGGGCGCTGCGAACGCGCCAGAAGATCGCTCGGCGCCTTGCACTCCCCACGGTCCACCCCGCGTTCGTCTTGCGCGTCGAGGGCTGGCATCCCGTCTTGCGCAAGGACATGATGCGCGCCGCTCGCGCCGTGCGCGAAGGCATCACGTGCGAGGACGACGTCAGCTACCAGGTGGCGTCGACGCCCGAAGAGCTGCGCTCGATGCTCCGACGCCTCGGCGAGACGATCGCGGTCGACGTCGAGACCAAGGGCGTCGAGGCCATGACGACGGGCCTCAAGTGCGTCGGTATCTCCGACGGAGAGCGCACCGTCGTCGCCTACCCCTACAAGCGCGCGATGGCCGCGGTGCTCGACGAGGCTTTCCGCGACCGCGTGGTCGTCACGCACAACGGCCCTCAGTTCGACCAGATCGTGCTCGGTGTCCGCGGCATCAGGCTTCGCCGACACGAAGACACGCTCATCGCGCACCACGCGTTCGCCTCGCATCTGCCCGCCGGCCTCGACCACGTCGTATCCGAGTACGTCGACGCGAGCCCTTGGAAGTACCTCTCGAAGAACCGGCGTGTCGGCGACAAGAAGCTCGCTTCGTGGAAGGCCGACGGCGAGGAGCTGTGCGAGTACAACGCCAAGGACGTCGTCCTGACGGCGCTCGCGTGGAAGCGCATGCAGCGCAACCTGGAGCCCGAGCGCCACGTCTACGAGCAGGACATGGAGGTCGCGAGCCTCTGTCGCGGCATGCAGATGACGGGCATGCGCCGCGATGAGGGGCGTGTGCACGAGCTGTCGCGCGGGTTGCGTGATCGAAGCCACGAGCTGCTCGCGAAGATGCGCCGGATGACGCGCAAGCCCACGTTCCACCCAGCGCGCCTCGATGACGTGCGCGAGGCGCTCTACGGGACGTTCAAGGCGCAGCGCAAGCAGATCACCGCTACGGGGTTGCTCTCGACCTCGATGAGCGCCCTCGAAGAGATGAAGGTGCTCGACACGAACGCCGGGGAGATGGCTTCGCTCATCCTCGAATGGCGCTCGGCGATGAAGAGCAAGAGTACGTTCCTTCAGGACTCGGCCATCGGCCCTGACCGACGCGTGCACCCGACGTGGAAGCTCGGACCTGTGACGGGCAGGTTGGCTTGCGTCAGCCCCAACTTGATGAACCTGCCCCGCTACGTGAAGGGCAAGGACGGCCAGGTCGACCTCACCGATCGCATCCGCGAGATCTACGTCCCTGAGAGCGGCTACGTCTTCGTCTACTTCGACCTCTCGCAGGCCGAGATGCGATTCGCCGCGTACCTCTCGCAGGACGAAGCCTTCATGAAGGCGTGTGAGGGTGACGTCCACGCCGGCAACGCGAAGCACCTCTTCCCCGACGCGGCCAAGCAGGGTTGGCTCGACGGCAAGGAGGCCAAGGAGGGCAAGGGCAAGCGCTTCCGCGACATCGCGAAGAACTCGGGCTTTGCCGTCACGTACATGGCCGAGCCTTTGACGGTGCACGTGAAGCTCTTGGAGAAGGGCTTCGACGAGGTGCAGTTCACCGACGTCTGCAACATGGTGGACAACATCCGCCTCGCGTACGCCGGCTACTTCGAGTACGTCGAGCAGAACGTCGCCTTCTGCAAGCGCTTCGGGTGGTTGAGGACCGCGATCCTCGGGCGAATCCGTCACCTGGGGCGGTGGCCCAAGCCGACGGAGGTCGCGAACTTCCCGATCCAGAGCGGCATCGCGGATCTGATGAACGCGCGACTGACGCGCATGGTGCGCAAGCTCCCGCGCAAGGCCCGCCTCGTCGCGCAGATTCACGACGCCGTCATCATCGAATGCCGCGCTCGCGACGCCGAGAGCGTGAAGGATCTCATCAAGGAGACGTGGGCCAAGCCGGTTCGCCTTCCTCAGACCGGCGTCACGTTCCCGATGCCGATCGACCTCAAGGTGGCCGAGCGGTGGTCGGAGCTGTGAAAGGAGTCGTGCATGTCTGGTGAAGGAGTCCGCGAGATGAACGAGATGACACTCGCTTCGCATCCGATCGATCGGGCGCTCGCAGCCATCGCCGAGGCGGTGATGCTCGCCCTCGCGAGCAAGAGGCCTTCGCGCTTCTCGGAGGCCGAGGCGCTCTCCAGACTGGCGAGCAGGCTCCAGCGGCTCCGGCCCGCCAAGAGCATCGCCGACGTCGAGGACGGGGTGAAGCGCGCCGACGATGATGAAGAGGATATGGGAGCTGACGGGGAGGACTTCCCCAACGCCGCCCCCTACCTTCCACGCAGGCGCTTCAATGACGCTGCGGATCTCAACCGAGAGATACTCATGCTCGCGCAGGGCTTCTTCAGCCAGTACATGGAGGTCGAGCGCCTGAAGGTAGCGGCGACACCCGACGTGCGCCTCAACGAGGTATTGGAGCTGGCCGCACTCGTCGAGCTACGCTTGAAGTTGATGAAGGAGGGGCAACCAGTCCCCGCCGAGATCGATGCACGCGAAGAACAACTGCGAAAGCGAATCGGAGAAGAGCGTCATGCACAACCTCAATCGAGTCCCGTGGTACCTCCCGAGCCTGTACGGGGACATCCGGCTGACGGCACAGGGGCCGCAGACGCAGATCGAGTACGAGAACCTGACGCCGACCGAGCGTGATGCGCTGATCGCTGTCGGTAAGAAGTTCGACTTCTCACTGCCGACCGAGCTGACCTCCGGCAGCGTGCTCGTCATGAAGCCCATCGTGAAGGTCGAGAGCGCGATCTCCAAGGCGATGAAGCGAGACCGCAAGCTCCTCTCGGCTGTCACCTTCAAGGGTGGGCGCATCGAGGAGCTTCACCGCACAGGGGGCCCGGAGGAGCTGGCGACGACTGCGGTGGTCCCCGCGACGGCTGCCCTGCCTCCGGTGGCGGCCGTCACGGTCGCCCAGCCCACCATCGGGTGCCCCTTGCCCGAGTTCGAGCGCGCTGACGTTCTCGCGACGCGTGTCCTCAAGACGTTTCTGACCCCCGAGCAGCTCGCCGACTTCGAGCGCACCCAGAGCTTCCTAGTCACGGGCGGCGACACGGGACGGCTCTACATCCTCACGAGCAGGCAGGCCTCGCCCGAGCGGCTCGCACGTGTCGGCGGTCGTAGCGTGTTCGACGTAGAGGAGGGGCGCCCCATCTGCGTGCACGACTGGGTCGTGCCGGCGGCCGAGGAGCTTCTGGAGTTGAAGCTCTTTCTGGAGCTGCCCGGTCACGAGTCGTACGTGCGCACGCTTCCCGAGGCGTGAAGGACCCTCGCCTGAATTGTGAGAGATTCAACTTGCCAACGGAGAGCACTACCCGTAGGCTCTCCAGTGCACGTCTGAGGGCCGTCGTCATCCCTCTCGTTGCCGCCCGAGCCGCCGCCGTGGGGCCCCACCTCCCGGCGGCGGCTTTTTTCTAGGGGTAGGGGCGCTGCGTCGGGCCCGCGCACCGTTCCCTTTGCTGGGGCGGCAGCCGGCTCGACGTAGTGGCCCTTCGTCGCTTGAGGTAGGCTCAGGGCATGACCGCGAGCCCGACCCGCCCGTACACCGTCGTCCTCATCGATCTCACGACGAGCGCCACGCCGTCGAACCTGCGGCCAGGGGCCTTCCTGCCGGCGCTCGCGCAGGCCTTGACCGAGCAGGTCCAGGGGCCTTTCGCTCAGGCGTACGGCCAGCAGCTCGTCACGCTCGCGGTGGGGAGCTGCGACACGCGCCAGCCGGGAGACATCGCGATGAACTTCCGCGACTCGCTCGACGTCCAGGGCGCGCTCGCGTACCACACCGAGGTCAACGGCATTCCCGACATCGAGATCGGGTGCGACCTCTTCGAGTCGCTCGGTGACGAGGGCGAGGCCATGTCGCAGGGCGCGGGGCACGAGCTACTGGAGATGCTTCGTGACCCTGGCGCCAACCTCTGGGCGGACATGGGCCAGGGGATCATGCGCGCCGAGGAGGTGTGCGACACCGTCCAGAACAGCGGCTACAAGTCGAGCAACGGCCTCTGGATGACGAACTTCCTCTTGCCCACGGCGTGGATTCCGGGTGCGCCGGGGCCGTGGGACTACCTCGGGCTCATGAAGAGCCAAGACGACTACAGCCTGGGCTACGAGATTCAGGCGGCTCCCCCGACCAACGAGTCGCAGGTCGGCGGCATGCGCCACTCGCCCGGCCGACTCGGCATGAGCATCGGGCATCTGCTCGGCAACGTCTTCGCGCGCTCGGACGCCCCCGCGATGGGGCCCAAGATGCTCGCGCGCAAGCGCAGTCGCTACGGACGTTCGTATCGGCGTGGCGTGAGGTTCTAGGAGGAGGCGGCTGCTGATGGACCCCCAGGTTCCCACGACCGGCCCCGCATACGACCCCTCGAAGCCGACCTACTACTACGAGGCGTACGTCTACCAGGACCCCTCGTGGAACCTGATCTCGTCCGGGTGGCTCGCGGACCCCTCGTCGGTGCCGGGCATGCGGCAGCTCTACGCAGCGCAGTACAACCTGCCCGTCGAGACGCGCATCTGGAGCCAGGACACGAAGTCGTGGGGCGCGTGGGCGGCTTCGTCTTCGGCCCCGCCGACGCCGACGGCTGCGCCCGTGACTCCACCTTCGACCTCTCCGGCGGCCGACCTCGTGGTGCCCGCTGTCCTGGCGGGCGTCGGCGCTGCGGCAGCCTACGCCTTCACCGGCAACACCGACTGGGGGCTGCGAAGGCCCGCGGCGCCCATCAACGTGGGGGCAGGCCTTGGCCTGCTCGCGGGGCTGGTGGCGGTCACGGCTCGTTGGAAGTGAAGAGCGCTGCGCGCGCCCATTCGCTGAAGTCCTCGCCGTTGGTGGCCTGCTTCAAGAGCGTGGCCTGACCGGCAGTGACCTTCACGCTCACCTGCTCGGTCATGGGTTGGCGCGCGGACGGCTCGCGGGCACGCACGATGGCCGCCTCCACGAGCAAGTCGCGAATGAGCGCGCTCACGGGGATGCGCGCGTGCTCGGCGCGGCGCTTCAAGCGCTCGAATTGCGTCGGCGTCACCTTGAACGAGAGCAGCTCACTCAGCTTCGCGTCAGCGCTCATCGGAGTAGGAATGACCTTCGTCATACCACTTTTTCGTCGAATCCCCCACGGATTCCTTTCAGCATACCCCTCGTGCCGTCCGACGTACCGAAGCTCGATCACGTCGTCACGCTGAAGTTCACCGCCGCCCAGCTCCGGCGGTGCAAGGCCGCCGCGCGCTCCAAGGGGCAGCGCTTCTCGGCTTGGGCGCGCACCAACCTCGTCGCGGCGGCCAACCAGACCATGGGGCAGCACCCGACGGCTCTTCTCGATGCGCCCACGGTGCCGGGCCTCAACGGACGAGGAGACGGGGAGTGACGCAGCCGGTTCGCAATCCGACCTCCGACCAGCTCCTGGGCTTTCAGGCCGAGGAGAAGGTCACCATCGACGCCAAGCGCTGGCAGGGTGTTCGCCGCCAGCTCGTCAGGCTCGTCATCGGGTGGCGCTACGCCGAGAAGGAGGCGAGTCGCATCTTGGAGGTGTGCCGCCATGCCGAGGGGTGCCTCGGCGCGAGCGACCGCTCCAAGCCGTGCCTGCCTGCATGCCCAGACCGCGAGATGCGCCTGTCGGCTCTGGTCATCCAGCGCAACGCCGAGCAGTACGCGATGGTGCGCGAGACGCTCGGGCTCCCCTTGCGCGTGGAGGGCGAGTTCCACCCGCCGTCACGCGAGACGTGGGACGCCGTCATCAGCGAGATCGAGGCCGCCCGCGAGGGCAAGGACGTACTCGACGACATCATGAAGGCGATGGAGGCCGGGCGCCCCATCAAGCAGGCGTGGGACGAGCCGGGGACGGTCACAACCACCGGCACATCGGCCGAGCGGCCGATGACGCGCCTCTTGCCCCCTGAGCCCGACGAGCTGGAGCCCGAAGAGCAATCCTCTCCGAGCGACTCCGAGCCCGAGATCGACCTCACCGACTCGACGCCCCCCGAGGGCGACGACACCAAGGAGACCCCATCGTGAAGAAGATGACCAAGAAGACGCGCGCGAAGAAGGCAGCCAAGACGAAGGTCAAGTCGACCAAGAAGGCGTTGAGGGCCAGCAAGAGCGGCAGGATCGGCAAGGCGAAGGCGACGCGTCACTGCGCCGACTGCGGAGCGCCGGGGCGGACCTCGCGCTCGCACCCCCACAAGCACCTGAAGTAGTCCCGCAGCCCGCGGGAGTGAAGGAGACATACCGTCGTGGAGCAGACCAACGAGCAGCCCGTCGTGAGCGGGCGCGAGCAGGGCGCGCCGGCCATCAGCAGCATGCTGGAGCTGGTGCCGCAGACGAAGTGGATCGTCGGGCGCATCGTCGACATCGACACGACCAAGTCGGGCCTCGCGCTCGCTCAGTCGGAGATGAAGGGCGTCACGGTCTTTCTCTTCGTCGACAAGATCGGGCCCGACGTCAAGCACGCTGCGGTGGGGGACGTCATCCTCTACAAGCACATGAACCACGTGTGGCTCCGCGACGGAACGCACTGGGGCGTGGTGCTCGACGACCAAGACAACATCGTCGCGCGCGTGCAGGGGCTCGACCCCAATCGCGTCACGGTCGCCGGGGAGAAGCGCAACCTCGATGGGAGCGACCCGTTCGCAGCGCCTCGGCAGTGAGTGAGGTAGCCTTTTAGGCATGACCCGACTCGTCGCCACCGCCTATCAAGCCCGTCGTGATGCCGCATGCGGTTGCAAGCATCGAGAGGCGCCTGTGCCGCTCGCGACACCACGAGGCGTGAATCCCATTCTCGTCGATGCCCGTCGGCGCAGGGTGGAAGCTCCCCGAGGCGCCCCCGCGCCTTCGGGGGTGCAGGTGGGTGGCGGCGAGAAGGGGGTCGGTGACGCGTGTCGCCCCTGGCTCAAGGTCGAGCGCGACGAGGTCCGCTACGAGGCGTGCATGCGAATCGCCGAAGACCTCGGCCCCATCGACAGCTCGAAGAAGGCCTTCGAGATTCTGAAGAAGGCCGTGGGCTCGGAGGACCAGGAGGTCTTCGGCGCCATGTACCTCGACACGCACCTGTATCTGCGGGGGCTCGCAGAGACCGGTCGCGGCGAGATCGATTCGGTCATGGCTCCCATCAAGCCCACCTTGCGCGTGGCGATGGCTCTGAACCGTCAGCTCACGAGCAACGACAAGCTCCGCCCGCGCGACAAGGAGATCCTCAAGCACTCGGTGGAAGACGGCATCACCGGCGTCCTCATCTTCCACTGCCACCCCACGCTGTACTCGCGCCCGAGCGACAGCGACAAGGACGTCACACGCGCATTCGAGGAGGCGTGCCCACTGCTCGACCTCTTCTTCGTCGATCACATCATCGTGGGCGGCCAGAAGGAGTTCTTCTCGTTCGCCGACGCAGGACTGCTCCAAGACGTGTGACAGGAGAGACGGTGCTTTCATGAGCCAGCCCCAAGTTCCGCAGGCCCTCGCCCCCGCGGCCGGCACCAAGTCCGGCATGGCGGAGATTCCCGCTCCGCAGGAGCCGATCTGCACGCGCGTGTGGGCCCACAACCCGCTCGAACCCGCGCAGGGGCCCGTGTGGTGGCAGTACGGCCAGGACCACCCGTTCGTGAAGGAGTTCAAGATCGTCCGCATGATCGTGCTCCCCGGCGGGGCGGTCGAGGTCTACTCCTCGAACTACGACCCCAAGGGCGCTTCGTGCCTGCGCCACACGATCCCGTGGGGCCACGTGCTCATGGTCGAGGAGGCCATGGGCCCACAGGTCTTCGTGCAGGAGCTGGTTGCGGCCGAGAGCGACGAGGAGGTAGAGGACGACGAGCCCGAAGAGCCCGAAGCGAGTCCGGGCGAGGCGCTGGAGCCGCTCACGCCGTCCAGCGGCTCCACCAACGGGGCGCCTTCGAGCTAGGCTCGGCCCACTTCTCGAACGGAGGCTCGTCCATGGTCGTTCCGCACCAAGTGAAGCTCGGGTACACCGCCACGGCGGTCGGCAACACGGCTGCTGCGTCGCTGCAGGCGGCGATGGAGGCCGTGCAGCTCTACACCTCGACGACGCAGGACCCAGTCCTCTGCCGCGCGATGGGGCTCTCCGTCGAGAGCGACGTCACGCAGATCTTGGGGCAGAACGTGACCCGCACGATCACGCTCAACATGGACGAGACCGACGCGCCCCCGCACGCGCCGCAGTTCTTCGGCCTGCAGGTCGAGACGGTCGACCATGACGCAGCCCTCTACTCGACGAGCGCCGAAGACAGCGCGACGGGTATCGGCGCGCGCACGGTGAACGTCACGTACTCGGACGCCGAGGGCAACAGCGCCACGGTGACCGTCGCGCTCAACGGCAAGACGCCCGTGAAGATCGCGCTCGACCCGAGCACCAAGGGCGTCGCGCACGTCACCGAGATGGTGATCGCGTCGACGGGGAGCCTCGGCAGCAGCGTGGGGCAGATCACGGCGGCTGTCTTCACGCAGCCCACCGTCGAGCCCTCGCAGTCGGAGCCCACGCCGCTCGACACGCAGGACGCCTACCAGAACGCGCTCGGGGACAAGCTCGGCTATCTCCCCAACAGCTTCCTCAGCTACGCCATCGCGACGCCGGGCGGAGGCGTGAACTACACGAACCTCGTCTCGATGGTGACCGATCTCTTCACGCACACCCTCTCCAAGGCGCTGTCGACCCCCGTCACGGCCGCAGCGCCCGTCTTGCAGTGAGGTGACAGGTGGCCACTCGTAGAAGCACCGCAGACCGCACGCCCACGGCGACCGTGCCGTCGCAGCCCATCGACGAGATCGAAGACCAGGTGCTCGGCGGTGACCGCCCCGAGGAGGAGCCTGCCGATGACGGCCCGACGCCGCCTGCGGGGCCGCCCACCATCTCGGTCGACAAGGCTCGTCAGGTCGGCGCCGTCAACGCCGAAGCCGTGCAGTCCAACAGACGGCGCAAGGCCGTTCTCGATCGCAAGCGCGACGGGGAGAAGCACGTCGCGTGGGGTGAGCGCGACGCGTGCTTGCTCTACGACGACATCGTCGCGATCTGGCCGCCGCACAGCCTCGTCATCCACGTGACGCGCATCAGCGGGTCGCAGCTCGCGTGGTACCTGCAGGCGCAGCCCCGCAATGGGCTGGAGCTGTACGAGGCGATCCGCAAGCAGTGCCACGGGCGTGCGCCCGAGACCGAGTACCAGGTCGTGTTCCGCGACTCGGCTCGTCGTGAGGAGCGTGGGCGAGCGCGCGTGCTCTTGCCCTCGACCGAGTTCGAGGTCGACGCGCCCTCAGCGGCGCCTCCGCTTCCACAAGCACCTCCGCCCGCGGCAGCAGCTTCGCCCCCGCAGGCGCCCAACGTCCCGCCGATGATGCCGCCGATGGCGCCGCCGGGATACCCGCCTCCGTACGGCTACCCCCCGCCGCCTCCACCTCCGCAAGCACCTGCGCCGCCCGCTGCGCCGGTGGCTGGTGGTTCGAGCGACCCGGTCGTCATCATGCAGCTCCAGAAGCAGCTCAGCGACATCGCTGCGCAGAACATGGCGCTTCAGCAGCAGCTCGCGCAGATGCAGTCGAGGGTCGCGCAGCCCCCGCCTCCTCCGCCGCCTCCGCAGGTCATCGTGCGCGAGGCCGCGCCCCAGGCTCCGATGCCCTTCGCGCAGCGCGTGCAGGGCCCGTCTCCGTACGCGCCCCCGCCCCCGCCGCCTCCCCCGGCGCCCGTCATGCCCGAGCCTGCGAAGGCGCCCCCCGTGCCCGACGGCTACGCGCTCACGATGCTCAACGGGATGCCTGTGCTCGTGCCGCTCGCGTCGCTCGGCATCGGCGTCGCGGCCGCACCGGTGCCCGCTGCTGCGCCTGCAGCAGCGCCGGCTTCTGCACCTGCAGCGCAAGCCGCGCCGGCTGCTGCGCCGGCTGCTGCCCCGCAGTCGCCCATCGAGCAGTTCCAAGCGGCCATCGGCATGGTCAAGAGCGTCGTCGCCGCCTCGCAGGAGATCCAGTCGATCGCCGGTTCGGTTCTCCCCAGCGCTCCCGGGGCGCCTGTCGGCGGCGCAGCCGAGGGCGCCGAGCCCGCCGAAGAGGAGACGCCCACGAAGGTCGTCAAGATGGGCGAGATGCACATCGTCCAGAACAAGGAGGATGGCTCGGTGCGTCTCGTCGACACCGCCGTCGCCAACGCGCCGAAGATCATGAGCTGGATCGACACCCAGCGGAAGGAATGGCTCGCGCGACAGGACGCCATCGCGCGCGGTCAGGTGCCCCCCACGCAGCACCCCACACAGGACATCGGCGCCCCGCCCATCCCTGGAAGGTGACCCGTGAAGTTCAACGTCCCTATTCACGTGAGCATCGAGGCCTCGTCGCAAGTCGAGGCTCAGCGGCAGGCTGAGTCGGTGCAGGCCATGCTCAACGAGGACTCGGTCAAGGCCATCCTCGAAGCGCAAGGGATCAAGGTCCAGGCCATCACGGTCTACAAGCCGCAGCCGCGATAAGGAGGGGGGCCCCGCACTCGGGTCCTCTCCTTGGCGTGGCGCCCGTGTGGGCGTAGGCTCTAGGGCATGCAGGTACCGAGGGACTGGCAGCTCGCCGAGCGCGCGGCTCATCATGGACTTGGCCTGGGCCTCGGTGTCGCGGTGCCCAACCCGGCCGTCTCGACGACACCGAACTTCGTGTCGAGCGCGATCACCGTTCAGCCGTGTCACAGTGTGACACTGACGGTCTTCCCCATCGTGCAAGGTGTCGTCGCTTCGGACCCGGCCACGGTGCTCGCGGATCTGGGCTTCAAGGTGATCGGTGTGCTCGACGGCGCGGGCTACGCAGCCGGGGGCAACGTCGTGACGGCGCTCTACATGGGCGCGAGCCCGTACACGAGCAGCGCCAGCGACGCGCAGAATCTGCTCGAATACACGCTCGAAGCGTATCCGTGGGCCAACGGGCAGAACTACAGCCCGTGGCAGCAGGGCGAGACGGTGACCGGCGCGACCTCGGGTGCGACAGCAACGATCGCATCGGTCGCGGACGACTCGCCGGCCGACGGTGGTGGGCTCATGACGCTGTCGAACGTGACCGGCACGTTTCAGATGGGCGAGCGCATCACGGGCGGTTCGTCGGGCAACTACGCGACGGCCGTCGCGTACGGTGCGGTCATGACGTCGCCGAAGGGCAACGGGCAGCTCGGCGTCACCAACATGGTGGACAGTGGCCTCGACGCCGCCGCGTGCGTGACGGTCAAGGTGCCGCCCGGGGGCAAGGGCGGCGTGACCCCCGGCGGTGGCCCCGGTGGCGGCCCACCCAAGGGTGGCGGCGGCAGTCCGTCGACGCCCGGCACGCCCAACCCGGGACAGATGTCGACCCCAAGCGGTGTGAGCACCGGAGCGCTCCTCTTCGGCGGAGCGGCAATTCTCGCTGTCGGCGGCACCGCGTGGTACTTCCTTCGTTGATCGGATACCGAAGGTAATACCGACGTAGTCCTTAGTCGCGATTCGCGACGTCGCACGCGACCATCGACTGTTGGTCTTGCGTGTGCATGCGTCGTAGTCTCATCCGCATGCACGACTACGTCGTTCAGGCGGGGGACTCCCCGGCGCAGATCGCCATCAAGTTCGCCGGGTGCCCCAAGTGCACTGCCGACCTCGTGGCGGCCAACCCCCAGAAGATGTCGGTGCGCTACCCCAACGGGTTCGTCACCTTCCGCGACCTCTCCGTCGGCGAGAAGCTGCACCTGCCCGACAAGTGGTTCGACGGAACGCTCGACGCGCTACCGAAGAGCTACTTCGACGCGTTGCCCTCGACGCCCGTGGGCGTCGCGGGACCTCCGCCTCCTCCGCCTCCCCCCACGACCCCGCCCGACTACTCGGCGGGCATCCCCGTGCCCGCGGGTCCGAGCAGCGTGTCGACGGCCGACTTCATGCCGAACGAGGCCTACACGCTGACGGTGTGGCCCATCCCGAACGGGCCGTTTCTGCCGAGCGACCCCGGGGCGGTGCTCACCAACCGCGGCTTCGACGTGCTCTCGATCGCCGCGAACCCCGACGGTTCGTACACCGCGACGGTGAAGTACAACGGCGCGACCGACTTCGTGCCCGACCCGGCGCTCGGCCTGAACGTCCTCGTCTTCACCGCGGGCGCCATGGACTTGCAGTTCGCGCCCGGCCAGGTCGTCAGCGCCAACATGCCCGGCACCAACGTCACGGTGCATCCGCCCTCGGGGCAGCAGTGGGTTTCGGTCCTCGCGGTGCCTGGCGCGTGCTCTTCGTCAGTCCCCACCGACTGCCTGAACAACGCAGGTCCGGGCGCGACGCCCGTGCCTCTCGGCGGTGCCACCGCGGGCGTGCCGCTTTCGGTGCAGCCCGGCGCGGCCACGACCATCATCGCGACCACCAAGAACCTCGCTCCGCCTCCGCCAGGTCAGCCCGCACCGCCTCCTACGGTCAGCGTGTTCGTCGTGACGTCGCTCGGTGCCATCGGGCCTGCGGGTCTCTTCAAGACGGGCGAGGTCGTTGCCGGCGACAGCTCCGGCGTCCAGGCGACGGTCGCGAGCGAGTACGACGTGCAGGGGACGACCGACGGCACGCTCTTCGTGAGTGGCGCGATCGACATGTTCATGATCGGCGAGACCGTTCGTGGGCAGTCCTCGGGCATGAGCGCCGTCGTCAAGTACCAGTACCCGGTCGTCATCAGCGACCCGAACGCCGGCATGATCGGCGTCACGTCCATCAGCGACATGGGTGCGACCAACGTCATGCCCTACAACGCGCAGCCGGGCGACAGCCTGATTCTGACGGTGCGCGCGAAGCTCAACCCGCTCACGAGCACGCTGAGCGACGTCATCGCGATGTTCCAGGGACTCGGCCTTCAGCAAACGCCGGGCGCTCCGAGCCCGATGCAGAACGCCGACTGCTCGTGGACGCTCTACATGACGGTGGGCCCGGCCCCCGTCGTTCTCGACACGCAGACCACCGACGCGCAGGGCAACCAGGCGTGGGTCACGGGCCTCAGTGCGAACGGCAACGTCATCGCCGCTCCGCAGCCGCCTCCGCCTCCCATGCCGTCTCCGACGCTCGGCTCGTGCCACGCGTTCACGCTCACCTTCGTGACGGGCCTCTGCAACGCGGGCACGACAAGTAGCGGTTCGTTCGACCCCACCGGCGGCGCGCTCGCGTCCATGGGCCTGACCAACCTCTCGCCCATCACGAGCGGCCCCGACGAGCTGGGGCAGTGGACGGTGCAGGGCGTCTGGGAGGGGCCGGACGGCGCGCAGCTCCCGCAGTCGTCCGCCGTCATGGTCACGGGCTTCACCGACGACGGGCCCGCGCATGGTGTGCAGCAAGGACCGTGCGCCGGAGGGCTGCCCATCACGCTGCAGCCCGGTGACCAGGTCGACATGGTCGTTCGTCCGATGGGCCAACCCGGTGGTGGCCCGATGGCGAACCCCGCGGCCATCTTGCTCGCGCTCGGCTTCACCAACGTGCAGCCGTCGACGGGCTACGCCGACTGCACGTGGGAGATCACGGCGACGTACACGGGGGGTCAGTCGTCCATCCCGGGCTCGCCGGCCGGGCAGCCGCTCAACCTCACCGACCCGCTCGTGGACCCCGCAGGCGCGGGCTCGATGTGGATCGTCGCGCTGCGCGTGAACGGCAACCCGATCAAGAACCCGATCGTGCAGCAGCCCCCGCCCGTGGCGCTCAATCTCGTGAGCTGCCACTCGTACACGGTGCTCTTCACCTACGCGACGTGCGCGCCGTTGACGGGCGGCCCTGGCGCGTGGGACCCGACGAGCGCTCTCGCGAGCCTGCTCCCGGGCTTCACGCTCGCGCAAGGCCCCAACGAGTACGGCGAGTGGTCGGCGACCGGCACCTGGACCGGCGCGGACACGACGACGCCACTTCAGGGCTCGGGCGGCATCACCTTCACCGGCTTCGTCGACTACGGGCCGGCGCAGGGCTGCACGGCAGCGTGCCCGTCGGGCATGGTCAAGGACACGGTCACGGGCAACTGCGGCGTGCCGTGCCCCGGTGGAGGAGCGCCGGCCAACGGCAAGTGCTCTACGCCGACCACGCCCACTGCGCCTTCACCCTCTTCGTCTTCGACGTCGTCGACGGGGACCGCCGTCGCAGTCGGAGCGGGCGTCATCGTGGTCGGAGGTCTCGCCTACTTGCTCTTCGCGTAAGCCCCAGAAGGAGGATCGATTGAACGACTGGGGTATCAGCTTGCCGCAAGCGCCTCCTCAAGGGGGTGGTAGCGGCACCACACCGGTCACCAAGCCCTCGTCGGGCGGGGGGTGGAGCGGCGGCATCACCCCCATCAGCGTGCCCACGCCCACCGTTACCGCGCCCGCGCCGTCCTCTTCAGGTGTCTCCACCGCCGTCGTGGGGGCGCTGCTCGTCGCTGCTGCAGGCGGCGCGTACCTCCTTCTCGCCTGACCCATGCCGCTCCAGAGCGCCCCCGTTGCAGAGAAGGTCGTCGTGAGGCCCCACCCAGGCGGGGCAGCGGGCGCCATGATGAGCCTCGACGAAGTCGCCAAGCGCATGTGGTCCTCGCGCAACGACCCGCGCGTGCGCGCGTGGGCGACGCGGCAGCTCGTCGACGGGGGCAACCCCACCGGTGCGCGCGACAAGATGCAGGTCATCCTCGACGCGTTTCGACGTCGCGTGAAGTACGTGCCCGATCCGGTGCACACCGAGTTCATGGCCGGTGCGGTCCAGACGCTTTGCCTCGACGAGAGCAAGAACCTTTGCATCGTCGGCGCCGACTGCGACGACCAGGCCATCGCGCTCGGCGCGTCGTACCTGTCGGTGGGCATCCCCGTGCAGGTCGTGGGCGCGTCGTACAAGGAGCCCACCGACCAGCCTTCGCACGTCTACATCCAGGCGCAAGACGACATGGGTGTCTGGGTGCCTGTCGACCCGACGACGAAGTTCGAGGTCGGCAATGTGCATGCGACGGCGCGTACGTGGATCATCGAGCCGAACAAGGGCGTGAGCGCTTCGGGACAGCCGGGCGGCGACTTCGTGGGCGTCGGTCGAGCCCCTGACCATGGTCTCGGCGCGCTCTCCTACGAGCAGCTCCTCGCGCAGGCTGTGAGCGACGCCACCTCGATGCGTCTCGGCTGGGCGAGCATCCAGCAGCAGATCGCGCACACGCCCCCGAGCGACCCATGCGGAGGCGTCGGCGGACCTGCGGCGCTCGTCCCGGCGCTGCAGGCCATCAGCGACCAGGCGTGCACCATCGCGCACAACGCGGCACGCGCGGCGTTCGGCTACAGCGTCAACTGCGGGGGCGCGGGCGCGGACTCCGCTCAGCAGGCCGAAGCCGCCACGGTCGACGCGTGCGACCTGAAGTACGCGTGGAAGGGACCGCAGTGGGGTCCCTACGGCACCATGTTCGAGAGCGGGCAGCCGTCGGCGACGTGTCTCGACGACAGGTTCACGACAGCGGTGGGGCTGCAGGTTGCGGCAGCCGAGCGCGCGGTCGCAGCGGCGCAGGCGACGGCAGCGGCGTGCGAGGCCGAGCAGTCGACGCACCTCACCGTCCTTCGTCCTGGTCGACCGACGGCGGGCCCGCGTGTCCCTGTGGGGCTTCTTGGTGCGGAGGGCTGGGGCCTCGGGGTCGTGACGCCCGGTGACGTTCTCTCCTACCGGGCGATGTGGAACCAGTACGTGCTCGACACGGTCGCCTCTGCGCAGCACTGCGCGACCTACTACCAGAACGCGTCGCAGAACATCTCCGACCCGCAGACCAAGGCCACGCTGCAGTCGCTCGCCTCCGAGAACAACGCGCAGGCGAGCGACTTGCTCGCCATGTGGAACATCTTCGCGGGCAAGGACAGCGCGTTCATCGTGCTGCAGGCCGCGCAGATCCTGAAGAGCTACCAGCAGACCGTCATCACCGCGGGGCAGGTGCGCGGCAACATCACGAGCGGCGCGTACGCATGCGACTTGGTGCTGACGTGCACCGACCAGGGCAGCCCTTCACCTGCGTGCGGCGCTGCAGGGCAACTCGTACAGGCAACGCCCGGCGCTGACCCGAGCGTGCAGGCGCAGGTCATCGCGCGCATCGAAGGACTGGGCATCTTGACGTCGGGCGTTCTTCAGATCCTCGTCGAGACCGGAGAGAACACGCTCGCTGCAGCGGGCAGCGCGGCGCAGTGGGTCGCGAGCAACGCGGACAAGGCCGTGAGCGCGCTCGCAACTCCGTGGCCGTGGATCGTCATCACGACGGTGGCCGGCGCGGTCATCGTCTACGAGATGTCGACGACGATGAAGGCGGTTCGATCGTGAGCATCATCGTGCTCGGAGGGGAGATCGATCTGCTCGTTCGGTATCCCGACGGCCGAGAAGATACGTTGGTATTACCGTCGGGATACGGAATCTGTTTTGACCCCGATGGCCGACAGCTCGATGGTTGTTCGCTTTTTCTCGGTCCTGTGCGTGTCTCGCGCGAACCGGCCGACTGCATTCCTGACTTCGCGCGCGATTGGTTCGGATCGGACTACGAACCACGAAAAGCCGCGATTGACGTACCTGGCGGCCAGTGGAAGTCTATTGGTCGAGCACGGGAGATCGTCTACTACCGCCCCGGCAAGTACGAACACGACTGGGTTCACGAGTTCGAGAAGCCCGTCGCGATCTACAAGCAAGGAAGTTGGTACTGGCTGAAGTTCCCGAGTGACTGCGAGATCAACTGGAGAGGCATCGTCAGACCGTGAAGAAGCGCAGCTACACCGACCGACTCGCGGCGTTCCGCGCTGCCGGTGCGCCCGTGAGGCGTCGTCGCGCGCGAGCGTCCACAGTCACTGCCCTCGTCAGGAACGGCAAGCCCGTCGCAGCTCCCAAGAGGGGACCCAAGAAGCCGAAGTCGAGCGCGCACCGCGCGACTCGCACCACGCACCGCCGCAAGGCGGGAGAGAAGATGTCTGCGCTTGCGGCTCCGCGCCGCAGGTCGCGCAGCAAGTCGTCACAACACCGATCAGGAGACACCATGGCGAAGCGTCGCAACAAGAAGGGTCAGTTCAGCAAGGCGAGCGCGCCCCGGCGTCGTCGCCGTCACTCGCGCGCCGCTGCGCCGGCCCAGGCGCCGCGTCGTCGCCGCCGCGCAGCAGCTCCGGTCGCGGCTCCCCGCCGCCGTCGGCGCCGGGCACGGGCGTACGTGGCGGCTCCGCGGCGGCGTCGTCGTCGGGCGGCCGCGCCGGTCATCGTCGCGGCTCCGCGCCGCAGGCGTCGGCGCGCGAGCGCTCCGCGGCGGCGTCGGCGCAGCCGGAGCTACGCGCCCATCATGGTCGCCGCTCCGCGCCGCAGGCGTCGGCGCCACGCGTCCGCGCCCCGTCGGCGCCGCCACAGCCGGCGCTCGTACGCGCCGATGATGTCGTACGCGCCGCGTCGGCGCCGGCACCACGGCGGCGGACGGCGCGCGCACGCTCTCGCCAACCCGATGAAGGGCGGCGAGCTGGCGCTCGCGTTCATCGCGGGAGGCCTCGGCTTCGTCGCGGCGGACTTCGTGGATCGCTATCTCGCGACCTACGACCCGTCCTCGACGGCAGCCGCGCCCACCGACCGCTTCACCGGCGGCACGAACGGCACGCTCGCCAACACGCTGAACATCGCTTCGCCCCCGAGCCTGCTCCGCATCGGCGCGGGCATCGGCATGACGGCGGCGCCGGCCCTCGGCCAGTACCTCGTCAAGAACTCCATGGGCAAGGCGGCCCTGCAGGGCATGATGCTCGGCGCGGGCATCAACCTGTTCAAGCTGCTGTGGAACGCGTACGTGATGGGCAACCTGCTCAAGCCCGCCGCCACGGACGCGACCACGATGAAGGCGTCGCTCGGCGCGCGTCTGTACCCGGCCGAGGTGGTCGCGGCGCAGAACCTCGCGACGAGCCCCGTCCCCTACACGGCTCCGACGGGCCTCAACGCTCCGCCAGGGCAGCGCGGTCTGCCCGCGCCGCAGCAGCGCGTGCCGCAGCAGCGGTTCGCTCCGCGCCCCACGGGCGTGGGCGACCCGGGACCGTTCGCCACCGCTCGCCAGGGCGTCGGCGACGCCACCCCGCAGCCGTCTGCGCCTCCGCAGTCGTACGCTCCGACGCCCGCGGCTCCCCCCGCTCCGCAGACACCCGACGGCAACTGCCCGGACGGCGGCTGCCTCGGCGATCAGCTCCCGGGCTTCCTCGGCTTCGTGGAGTGACCTGGTCGGCGGCGTGCGGATGACGCGCGCCTCGCGACGACGGCGGCAACGAGAGATTGACGACGACCCAAGGACGACAACCTGCAACCCCCACAAGGAACTCGAAGTTTCCACCAACGAGCGGGCCCGCGTGCCCAATGCCGGCGGCTTGTCGCTGAAACGGCCGGCGAGGAGAAGAGAAGATGGCAGCCAAGGCACTCACGTCCCGCGTCCCCTCCAAGGTCAACGCCCGCTACGGGCAGGACCGCGACCCGCTCATCCGCGTGCCGTTCGGTCTCGGGCAGCCCCCGAGCCCCGCGGCCGCCGCGTCCTGCCTGAAGTGCAGCTTCGGCAACGTGCCGGTGACCGAGGAGGTCGTCTGGACCGTCCTCGTCCCGATCACGCACCAGGCGACCCAGCAGACGTTCGGGGACATCATCAACCTGTTCTCGGGGAACTCCACGCCGGCCGGCGTCTGCTCGGTCGACTCGACGTTCCTCGTCAACGGCATCCTGCAGACGGACCTGTACTGCACGGGCATCGGCATCCACGTCTTCGTCGAGCCGTTCGCCTTCAGCGCGATCGGCAACGGCTGGGAGGCCCCCAGCGCGGCCGGCACGGCGCCCGCGCCGAGCCCCGACGTCTGGACGAAGAACGACCTGGACAACGGCGCGCTCGGCAGCGCCGCGCAGGTCGGCACCTCCAGCGCGCCGCTCATCACGCCGGCCAGCCTCTCGTGGGGCACCGACGCGCAGGACGCGGGCTGGAACTTCATCAACGCGTACCAGCTCCAGTTCCGCACCAACCAGCGCGAGCTGATGCTGAACGAGATGCTCGCGGACGTCTCGTACTTCGCGAGCTTCGGTGACGCCGTCGCCGCGGGCACGAGCGAGGTCGCGGTCATCGAGTACGCAGCGCTCGTCAACGCGCAGTACCGCGCGCTCGGGTCGGCGACGATCTTCCTGCCGGCGAACTTCCGCCGGTACGGCTCGGTCGGCACCAGCCCGGCGAGCAACGTGGGCCTCTTCCACGCGACGCGCGACTTCGACTTCGCGCCCGTCACGCGCGGAGGTCTCAAGTTCCAGGGCACCAACTGCGGCGGCAGCATGTACCGCAAGGTGGAGCGGCCGTGCTTCTTCGAGCGCGGCATCCCCATCGGGCCGCAGTTCGTCGTGGTCGACCCGTGCCACCAGGCACGGTTCCAGGCGGCCATCTCGATCGACTCCTTCACGGGGTCGCAGAACCTGGAGCCCGACGCGAACGTGTCCGGCTTCACGCTCACCGGCACGAACGTGATGCTGGAGCAGTCGCTCGACCTCACGACGCCGACGAACATCGCCGAGCAGGTCACCGTGACCCGCCAGGTGTACAAGGGCGGCATCTTCAAGCTCGCGGTCAAGCTGAAGGGCTGGGAGATGCCGGGCGCGTGGAAGGCGTGGTGCCAGAAGAACCTCCCGCAGGTCTTCGCCGGCTCCAACGCCGCGCCGTCGTCCGCGATGGCGCCCGCGCAGTGACCGGGCTCTCGTAGCCTTCTTGACGCCCCCGAGTTGTAGTTTCGGGCTCGGGGGCGTCGGGGAGGACCCGAGGACGGGTTCTTGCCGGAAAGGGACACCGCGACATGCTTCCGCGCGACCACGACATCCAGAACCTCGCGCTGTACGCGCCGAAGATGGCGTACGGCCTCATCATGGGTGTACCGCGCGTGCCCTACGTCGGTGACATCGAGGCGCAGTTCACGTCGAGCGCAGTCAACGCGCAACCCGTCGTCGAGAGCCTGGAGAACAACCTCACCCAGGACACGCTCATCGAGCGCGTGAGCTTCTCGCTCTTCCAGCAGAACTCCTTCAGCGGGAGCCCCTTCCAGAGCCTCTACTTCAAGGACATGAAGGAGTGCTCGGGCGTCGGCGTTCAGGTGCAGGTGTTCGGCGGGCCGAAGTACGCGCTCAACGACGGCTTCACGCCGCTGGAGAACATCTGGGACGCGCTCGCGGTCACCTGGCCGCAGGGCTGGCCACTCTTCAAGCAGTCGAACGTCAAGATGTCGTTCGTCTTGCTGCAGACGCCGACGAGCGTTCCCTTCGACGTGAACGTCACCCTGCTCGGGTGGCAGTTCCTCGACAAGTGCCTGGACGACATGTCGAACGACGAGGCACGCGCGCGTCTGCGCAAGCTCGGCCTCGTGTGCCCGGACCCGCGCGACGTGCTCGCGCCGATCGCTCAGCTCCCGTCTCCGACGAACCAGTGACCTCGTGAACCGTGAAGCCCTCGACTACGTGACCGCGCTCGTCTCCAGCCCTCTTACGGGGGTCGGGCGCGGGTCGGTGTGTGCGTCGAGTCGGAGGTCACCGTGAGCGAGAGCGCGAAGCCCCTCAAGCTGCAGTCCTACCCGGGCGGGGTCGGTCAGGGCTTGCGCACGCGCCTGCGCCCCGGACGCATCGAGGTCGCGCCGCAGGGCTTCGACCCGAACCTGCAGCTCGTGGGCTCGGACCCGTGGGGCTCACCTGCCGCCACCGGCCTAGTTCTACCGACCACGCCGACGACGAGCGCGCAGGGCCGCTACCTCGTCCAGCTCGCGCGCATCTCGTTCAACGGGCCCGAGCAGGCGTGGCTCGTGGGGCTGCGCCTCTACGTGAGCCTCTTCGGGTTCACCGATGACGGCAAGGGCCCGTACGAGAAGGAAGTCACGAGCCCGATGTGGCGCTTCTCGATCGGCGGCGGCAACGTGAGCTTCCACGTCATGAGCGTGCCGCGAGGGAGCCGCGCGAGGCGCAACCCCTCCAACACCGACTCGCTCATCTACCTCGACTCGCCAGGTGCGGGTGCGTGCTTGCTCTACCAGTCGCTCGCCCCGTACGTGCCGCCGAACGCCGGCCGTCCGTGGGGCAAGCCGCTTCACCCGAGCCTCGGGAACATCAAGGACAACCGCTTCCCCTGGCGCGACGACGATGCGCAGGTCGCGCTCTGCTACCCGATCCCCGCGCCCTGCGACCTCGTGCTCTACGCGAGCGTGTGGCAGCACGACCCGGGTGACGGTGGCGGCAACAAGCCCACGTTGACGTCTGCGCAAGCGGCCGCTGCGTGCCCCGAGGATGCGTTCTGGGCCGCCTTCGACGACGTCGTCTACGGTCGCATCGCGGGCTCGCTCATCGTCGCCGAGGAGTGGGGTAAGGAGGAAGCGCCGTGAGCCGCTGTCCTTCTGGCGAGGTGCTCTCGCCCTTCGGGTGCGTGCCTGCTTGTCCCCCCGGGGAGGTCATGGCCGGCTCGGTCTTCGAGGCCGGATACGAGGTCCCGATCTGCATGCCCATCTACCGCCAGTCGCCGTACCCCCACCAGCCTCACTTCCCCGAGGGCTACCCCACCCCGCCGCATGGCGTAGGCGGAGCCTTCGACGTCGCGCCGTGCGACCGCTGCAAGGCCTCACCCATCGAGCAGCCGTGCGTGTCCGCGTCGGCGGCGATGCAGCCGGGGCGCCCGTGCTGCAACCAGGGGCCATGCGTCGAGGGCCCGACTGACCCCGACCTGCGCTGCGCAGGGTGCTGGTGGGTCGAGCAGGTCGTCCCGCCGTCGGTTCAGCAGGGCCCCGCGAACGCGTGGCCGCAAGGAGTCGGA